>ERZ1106954.145-NODE-145-length-58786-cov-52.936081_pt1 | contig 58786 bp, 80 predicted proteins | sample MGYA00403678_ERZ1106954 | MGnify/ENA primary metagenome ERZ1106954 (study PRJEB35170, sample SAMEA104062445) | human gut metagenome | biome: human gut; feature: human-associated habitat; material: faeces | place: Denmark | collected 2012-08-20 ... | reverse complement strand
TAATACTAAGGAATTATATGGAGATGATGCAGATAAAGAAATTAAACAAAAAATAGCTAATTCACATTATGATGATTCAAATTATATCCATAGAGAAGATAAAAAATTATTCTTTGAATTTCAAACTATGAGATATTTTGAGTCTACAATGGAAGATGTACTTAAAGCAGAAAATATGTTAAATCAAGAATTAGCTGCAACAGGTACAGTATCAATGAATGATTTCTTTAGATTTTTGCATTTAGATCCATTACCTTATGCTAATCATATTGGATGGTGCGATTATGGTGAATATCAGGAAATACAATTACGATATGAAAAAATGATATTAGATGATGGTCTAGAGTGTATTCTTATTGATACAGATGCTTTCTCATTAGATCTTGATCAATGATATTTCGCAGAATAAACATAGCATATAATGGAAGGAGGTATATTTATGTCAAACAAAAAAATTATTACAGGCTTAAAAATTGGTGCTTTTGTAGCATCATTAGGTTTATCAATATTATCAAAATGGATAGAAACTAAAGAACAAAAGCAAGAAATCGAAAAAGCAGTAGGTAAATATTTGGCTGAACATGAAGTGCCAAAAATTGAAGGATAAATTAATTGGATCTTATTACAAGGTCCTTTAATTTTTAAATTTAATAAAGAAAGGAGAAAAATATGAAACAGAATTTCAAAGGTTTAATAAACAAAACAAAATATTTTATAGGAAAACATAGTCCTGAAATACTTACGGGATTAGGCATTACTGGTATGCTTACTTCAACAGTTTTAGCTGTAACAGCAACTCCAAAAGCTCTTAGATTAATTGAAAATAAGAAAAAAGAGTTAAAAACTGATGAATTAACTACTGTAGAAACTATTAAAGTAGCTTGGAAACCATATATTCCAGCAGTTAGTACTAGTCTTGCTTCTATGGCATGTCTTATATGTGCTAGTAGAGTAAACTACAAACGTAATGCTGCTCTTGCAACAGCTTATAGTTTATCAGAAAGAACATTATCTCATTATAGAGAGAAAGTTATTGAGACTATAGGTGAAAAGAAAGAAAAAACAATACGTGATAAAGTAAACCAAGAAGAAGTTGAGAAAAATAAATTACAAAGTTCTCAAGTTATAATCGCAGCTGGTGGTGATACATTATGTATGGATTCTATGTCAGGAAGATATTTCAAATCTGATATGGAAAGTATCAAACAAGCAGTCAATAAATTAAATAGAAGACTTACTTACGAAAATTATATTTCATTGAATGAATTTTATGGTGAGATAGGTCTTAATGATGTTAAGAATGGTGAATTATTAGGATGGAATATTGATTCAGGATTAATAGAACCAACTTTTAGTACGTGTCTAACTGAAGATGGTAGACCTTGTATAGTTTTAGATTTTATGGTAGAACCAAGATATGATTATGATAAACTATTATAATATTCGCGGTGAAAACATACCATATAATGGAATAAAAACCAATAAATTATTTTTAAGAAAGGAGACATGGGTTATGTCAAAAGTTAATGAAGAAGTTCAAAATGAAAATGTTAATAAGGAGGTTATTGAAACTACAGAAACTCAAGAAGTAGCAGTAGTTGAAAAGAAGAAATTTAATCTTGGACCTAAAATGAAAAAAGGATTAAAAATAGCAGGGATCGCAGGATTAGGTGTACTTAGCTTCGTATTAGGTGCTAAATGGGGAAGTAGATCAAATGACGAATCAGATGACGTTGAAGATGTTGAATATGAAGTAATTGACGAAGATGTTAATGAATAATTTATATTTATGAAAAATGGAGGTACTTAACTAGTACTTTCCTTTTTCTTTTTATTTTATTTTTAATAGGAGGAGAAAGATTAAATGGAGAATGAATACAAACCAAATTCAAATCGTTTTAAAGAATCCCAACGTAAAGAAGATAATAAACAAGAATTAAAACGTATAGAAAAAGTAGTAGCAGGACCTGTAAAAACTAGAAAAAAAAGTAAATTTAGTAAATTCACAGAAGAATTTATATCTGAAGACGCAAAAAATGTTAAGTCATACGTTTTTGGAGAAGTTTTAATACCAGCTATAAAGAAAGCAATTTCTGATATTGTAACAGATGGTATTGATATTATTTTATATGGAGAATCAAGAAGAGGAGGTAGAGGACGTTCTACTGCAGATAGAGTATCATATAGAAATTATTATGATAGAGATACTAGAGCATCAAGAGTGATGGATCGTGGTAATACTCCATATAGTGGATATTCTTATGATGATATTATTTTAAGCAATCGTGGTGAAGCTGAAGATGTAATATCAAGGATGGATGAATTAATAGATGCATACGGATTAGTTAGAGTAGCAGATTTATACGATTTAGTAGGCATAACAGGAAATTATACAGATAATAAATATGGTTGGACTAATATACGTAATGCAGAAATAATAAGAGTTAGAGATGGATATATGATAAAAATGCCAAGAGCTATTCCTATTGATTAGGAGGGCTACAAATGAAATTTTTGAATGAATTTATATTTGATAAAGAGGCAGACGCTAAAAAATTTATTAAAGATATGTCTGATTTATATTATAATAAGGGATATTTATCTTATGGTGATGTATGCAAAGCATATTACAATGATGATGTAGATTATAATCATTATGATATTTATAAAAATCATGGTTGGATATGTTTTTACGCATTTGTTGTTGAGCCATATACAATTATTGAATCAGATCATACCGAAAATAAATTTATAGTAAGATTTCCAGAAATTGAAAAAATAAGAAAAGGAGAATAAAGAAAATGAAAAATGAATTATTAAATAAAGTTAGTGCATTAACAAAACACGCTAACTTAAAATTAAAGAAATATAGTCCTGAAATATTAATGGGACTAGGTATTGTTGGTACAGTTGCAAGTACTGTATTAGCATGTAAAGCAACAACAAAAGTTGGTAAAATAATTGAAAATAAAAAGGAACAAGTAGAACAAGTTCATACATGTCTTGAAGATGCTAAGACAGATACAACTATTGATTATACAGAAGAGGATAGTAAAAAAGACCTTACAATTATATATTCACAAACTGGTTTAGCGATGGTTAAATTATATGCACCATCTGTTATATTAGGTGTATTATCTTTAGGAACTATAATAACAAGTCATAATATTATGAGAAAAAGAAATGTAGCTTTAGCAGCAGCTTATGCAGCAGTTGATACTGGATTCAAGAAATATAGAAAAAATGTTGTTGAAAGATTCGGTGAAAATGTTGATAAAGAATTAAGATATGGTATTAAAGCTAAAGAAATTGAAACAACATATACTGATAAAAATGGTAAAGAGAAAACTAAAAAAGAAACAGTATTAGAAGTAGATAATCCAACTCAAGGTATTAGTGAATATGCTAGGTTCTTTGATGAATGGACAAGTTGTGATCATAGAAAAGATCCAGAATATAATTTGATGTTTTTAAGAAGACAACAAGATTATGCAAACGAGGTATTAAAATCTAGAGGACATTTATTCTTAAATGAAGTTTATGATATGTTAGGTATTCCTAGAACAAAAGCAGGACAAATTGTTGGATGGATATATAATGAAGATAATCCAAACGGTGATAACTATGTTGACTTTGGTATTTATGATTTATCTAATTTATCAAATAGTCAAAAAGAAAGAAAAATTGCATTTGTAAACGGACAGGAATATAGTATATTATTAGATTTTAATGTAGACGGACCAATATATGATTTAATTTGAGGAGGATTGAATAGTACACTATCTGGTGATTATTTTTATGATAGCTTAAACTATTCATATGATATTTTAATAGGAGGTAAATAAAAAATGAATAAATTTATAGTATTCACAATAGGTGTAGCTACTGGTTCTGTAGGAACATATTTTGCTGTAAAAAAAGCAATAGAAGCACGCACTGATAAAGAAATTGAATCTGTAGTAGAAACTTTCAAAGAAAGATTTGATAAAATGGAAGCTGTACTTACAGATGAACAAAAAGAAAAATTAGGTATATATTCTCCTTCAAAGGAAATATTAAAGGATGAGCCTATAGAAAAAAATCATCCAAGACTAACGGAAGAAAAAAATAAAACACAAAATTATTATGAAGAAGAAATGAGAAAATTAGGATATTCAACCGGAGTAGATTTATCCGAGAAATCAGATAATAATGCAGAATGTATAGCCCAGATAGGATCCGCTCCATATGTTATTACAGAAGATGAATTCGGAGAATTTGGAAATGATGAAGAGACTTTAATATTTTATGCAGACGGTGTATTAGCAACAGAAGACGATGATCCAATTGATGATATTGAAGAATTAATTGGAAACTGTCTGAATGAATTTGGTGAATATGATGAAAGATTATATGTAAGGAACCAAGAAAAAGAAATAGATTATATAATATTAAGGTCTGAAAAATTATGGTCAGATATTGCTCCTGAGGTGGATGAATAATGACATATAAAGACCAAATAGAAAATGAATATTTCGAATGGTTATACAATTATGCATGTAAAGGTAAAATTAATGAAAGAATATCTTATAGAAAATTGTTTATGTTATTACACGATATAGATTTTGATTTTTATATTCGAGAAGATGTTAATAGAGCAGTAGATGGTATTGATCTAAGAAATAGATTTGCAACTGTTAAAGGTGATCCTGAAATTTCTGATATTCTAGATAATCCATGTAGTGTATTAGAAATGATATTGGCTTTAGCTATTCGTTGTGAAGAAACTATTATGGATAATCCTGATTATGGAGATAGAACAGGTCAATGGTTTTGGGGAATGTTATCTAATTTAGGTTTAGCTCGTATGACAGATGATGTATTTAATGAAAAAATAGCTACAGCTCGAATATATGATTTCATGGAAAGGAGATACGAACCAGATGGTAGAGGTGGTCTATTTTATATTCGTAATTGTCCCGAAGATTTACGAAATGTAGAAATATGGACTCAACTATGTTGGTATTTAGATAACTTTAATTAGAAAGGAGGATAACATGTATATGCTAGAAGTAATCATAGAAGGTATACTTACAAATCATAATGATATAAAATCTTTAACAAAAAATTTAAATACAATAACTAACTTATTATGCATAGGATATTTAGCAACAAATATTTATATTTGTAAAAAGATGAAGAAACAAAATATACAAATAAGTGAACTTAAAAAGGAACTTGAAAAGATAAAAACGAAAGGAGAATAGGATATGGTCGACTTTTTGATAATATCAACGAAACAAACTAAAAATGGTGTTGAGATATTTCCTAAATTTCGATTATATCCTAAATCTCAAGATTTAATGATAAGAGGTGGCGATTTTTATGCTATATGGAGAGATGATATAGGTCTATGGTCTACTAATGAAGATGATGCATTAGCAATTATAGATTCTGAATTAAGTAAGGCTGCAGACGAATATTCACAAAAACATCCAGATGCTAGAGTCGTTCCTTTATATACTTGGGATTCTTCTTCAGGTTCAATAGATGCTTGGCATAAGTATTGTCAGAAACAGAAGCGAGATTCATTCGAAATGCTAGATGAAACATTAGTATTTTCAAATAGTGAAACCAATAAAAAAGATTATGCAAGTAAAAAGTTACCTTATCCTCTTGAGAGCGGTAGTATAACCGCATATGATAAATTAATATCTACTCTATATGATGAGGAGAATAGACATAAAATTGAATGGGCTATAGGCTCAATAGTAACAGGAGATTCAAAATATATTCAAAAGTTCATGGTATTTTATGGTTCTGCTGGTACAGGTAAATCAACAATATTAAATATTATTCAAGAATTATTTAATGGATATTATTCGGTGTTCGATGCAAAAGCATTAGGCTCATCAAATAACTCTTTTGCTCTTGAGCCATTCAAGACAAATCCATTAGTAGCAATACAACATGATGGTGATTTGTCAAAAATAGAAGATAATACTAGATTAAATAGTTTAGTATCTCATGAACTTATGACTGTTAATGAGAAATTTAAATCAACATATTCAAATAGATTTAAATGTTTCTTGTTTATGGGTACAAATAAACCAGTAAAAATAACTGATGCTAAATCGGGTTTAATAAGAAGACTTATTGATGTAAGTCCAACTGGTAATAAAGTATCACAATCAGAATATAGAAGACTTGTAAAACAAATTTCATTTGAATTAGGTCCTATTGCATGGCATTGTAAAGAAGTATATTTAGAAGACCCAGATTATTATGATGATTATATTCCAATATCAATGATGGGAGCATCTAATGACTTTTATAATTTTGTATTTGATTCTTATCATATATTTAAAAAGGAAGATGGTGTTACATTAAAGCAAGCATGGGAAATGTATAAAAATTATTGTGATGACACTAAAGTGCCATATCCTGTTCCTCAAAGAATATTTAAAGAAGAATTAAAGAATTATTTTAATGATTATAATGATAGACTTAATTTAGATGATGGTACACGAGCTAGAAGTTATTATAGTGGATTTAAAACTTCTATATTTGAAAGTAATAGTGAAAAACCTAGCAAGGAAAAAACAAACAATTATCTTATAGATTTTAAAAAACAAGAATCTATATTTGATAAAGAATGTGCCGATTGTTTAGCACAATATGCATCTTCTAAAGAAACCCCAAGTAAAAAATGGGATAATGTCAATACAACATTAAAAGATATTGATACATCAAAAATACATTACGTCAAAATACCTGAAAATCATATTGTTATTGATTTTGATATTAAGGATGAAACTGGTAAAAAATCTTTTGAAAAGAATTTAGAAGCGGCTAGTAAATGGCCTGCTACTTATGCAGAATTATCTAAATCAGGATCAGGTATACATTTACATTATATTTACAACGGTGATGTCACCAAATTAAATAGAGTGTATGCAGATAGTATTGAAATAAAGGTATTCAGTGGAAAAAGTTCACTTCGAAGAAAATTAACGAAGTGTAATGACTTACCTATAAAAACAATTAGTTCCGGTTTACCAATTAGAAAGGAGAAAAGTATGGTAAGCGATAATGTAATAAAAAGTGAAATAGGCATTAGAAAAATGATACAAAGAAATATGGAGAAAGAATTTCATCCAGGAACAAAACCAAGTATTGATTTTATATACAAAATATTAGAAGATGCTTATGAAAGAGGGGTTAAATACGATGTATCAGATATGAAAAATGATATTTATGCTTTTGCCATGAATAGTACAAATCAATCTGAATATTGTATTAAATTAGTTAGTCAAATGCACTTTAAATCAGATGACCCATCTGAAGCAGTTGATAGTAAAAATGCACAAATTATATTTTATGATATTGAAGTATTTCCTAATTTATTATTAGTGAATTGGAAACTTAAAGGACCTGAAAATAAAATCGTTAGAATGATAAATCCAAGTCCTAGTGATATTGAAGAATTACTTAAATATAGATTAGTAGGATTTAACTGTAGACGTTATGATAACCATTTAATATATGCAAGATTAATGGGATATAATAATGAACAAATTTATAATTTATCTCAACGAATAATTAAAGGAGAGAGAAATGCATTTTTTGGTGAAGCGTATAATTTGTCATATACTGATATTTATGATTTTGCATCTGCCGGCAATAAAAAATCTTTAAAAAAATTAGAGATTGAAATGGGTATACATCATAAAGAATTAGGACTTCCATGGGATCAACCAGTACCAGAAGAAAAATGGATTGAAGTTGCAGAATATTGTGATAATGATGTTATTGCAACAGAAGCAGCATGGAATTATTTATCCGCTGATTGGTTAGCAAGACAAATTCTAGCTGATTTGGCAGGTATGACAGTTAATGATACTACAAATACTTTGACTACAAAAATTATATTTGGTAATGAAAGAAAACCACAATCTAAATTCTTCTATCGTAATTTAGCAGAACCAGTTAAAGAATTACCAGATGATATTTTAAAATTCTTAAAGAATGCTTGTCCAGATATGATGAAACAAAGACATGGTGAAGCAAATAGTCTACTTCCATATTTTCCAGGATATAAGTATGAGAATGGAGTATCAACTTATAGAGGAGAAGAAGTAGGTGAAGGAGGATATGTATATGCTGAACCAGGTATACATTGTAATGTTGCCTTATTGGATATTGCAAGTATGCATCCTCATAGTGATATTGCTGAATGTCTATTTGGGCCAGAGTATACTGAAAGATTTAGAGATATTGTTGAAGGTAGAGTAAATATAAAACATGAAGATTGGGATGCAGTAGATAAAATGTTAGATGGTAAATTAACACCATATGTTCAAAAAGTAAAAGATGGAGAATTAACATCTAAAGATTTAGCTAATGCATTAAAGACAGCTATAAATTCTGTTTATGGTTTAACAGCTGCAAACTTTGATAATCCATTTAGAGATATTCGTAATAAAGATAATATAGTAGCAAAACGTGGAGCTTTGTTTATGATAGATTTAAAACATGAGGTACAAAAAAGAGGATTTACTGTTGCACATATTAAAACCGATTCAATAAAAATACCAAATGCTACTAAAGAAATTATAGATTTTGTTATGGATTTCGGTAAAAAATATGGATATACTTTTGAACATGAGGCTACATACGATAGAATGTGTTTAGTTAATGATGCAGTTTATATTTGCAAATATAAAGATGGTAAGAAAGCAGGTAAGTGGGATGCAACTGGTACACAATTTCAAATTCCTTATGTATTTAAAACTTTATTTAGTAAAGAACCTATAGAATTTGATGATATGTGTGAGACAAAATCTGTAACTTCTTCTTTATATTTAGATATGAATGAAAATTTACCAGATGTAACTGAGTATGAAAAAGAATTAACTAAATTAGAACAACAATTTAAGAAAGAACAGATATCTGAAGCTGAGTTCAATACATTAAGTGAACAACTTATACGTCATATTAATGAGGGACATGATTATCAATTTGTTGGTAGAGTTGGTAATTTCTGTCCTATATTACCTGGACATGGCGGAGGATTATTAGTTCGAGAAAAAGATGGTAAATATTATTCAGCTACTGGTGCTAAAGGTTATAGATGGTTAGAATCAGAAATAGTTAGGGGTACTAATGAAGAATATATTGATAGATCATATTATAATAAATTAGTAGATGAAGCAGTAGCTACTATCGAACAATATGGAGATTTTGAAATGTTTGTTTCAGATGATCCATATTCCTAAAGTAGAAAAGACAGTAGAGGGTGGATATGAAAAATATCCTCCATGTTGTGATCCACATTATGAAACATGTTGGGACTGTCCAAAATTTGATATGGACGAATGCAAATTAGGATATAATTTATCCAAGTATATTATTCATACTAAAAATTGAAAGGAGAAAATAAAATGAATATTAGTTTTGAAAGAGGTATTTTACAAATTGAAGATGCAAGAATTATTTACAGAAATTTTGCTGGTATAGGAAGTAAATATAATAGAGAGGGAGATAGAAACTTTGCAGTTATAATTCCAAATCAAGAGATTGCAGACGAATTAATAGCTGACGGGTGGGCTGTTAAAATTAAACCACCAAGAGATGACGATGATTCTCCATTTATGTATTTGCCAGTTAAAGTAAAATTTAATAATAGAGGACCTGCTGCATATGTTAAGTCAGGAAATTCAGTACAAAGATTAAATGAAGATACAATCGGTATGTTAGACGAGATTGATATTCAATCTGTTGATATGGATCTTAGAGCATATGATTGGGAAGTTAATGGTAAGACAGGTAGAAGTGCATATTTACAAGCTATAAATGTTATTCAAAATATTGATAGGTTTGGTGCTCAATATCAAGCACAAGAATTACCATTTTAGGATGTGATATTTATGAAAGAAGCAAGATATTTGAAAGAAACTTACGTTGATGAGTATCACACTTTAACACAATCTATACTAATTGATTTAGTAATGGATAAAGAATGTAATGGAAATTACAGTAGGGCTCTACGTCTTACTGTAAATCCAAATTTATATTTATATAAAACTGAATATTTAGATATTAATATGAAAAAAAATTGATGGAGGTAATTGAAAAATGGAAGATAAACAAGGATTAACTTTAGAAGAAGTTGTAAAAATTATAAATGATATGGACGAAATAGCAGTAAGTGATCCAATTATACATGATTTAATAATTAGTTCAGACTACAAAGCAAGATTTGTAGGTGAATATGTAGAATTAAAAATAAGATGCAATAAACTACACAAAATGCTAATCAAATATAAAGCTGGTACTTTAGGATTTGAACCAACTTGTGATATTTCTATCTTAGAAGATCAAGCTTATTATATGGACAACTATTTAGAACAATTAGAAATAAGAGCAGAAATTGAGAAAATAATATTACCAAGAATTTAAAAAGAAAGGATATTTATATATGATAATAAAAGTAATAAAAAATGAAATAAAACATCAAGATATTGGAGGAAAAGAATTTATAGTAGACGAAAATATAACAGAAACATTATCACCTGAAGAAATATTTAGACAAGCATATTCCGGTAACTTTGCTTGTATAAATTTCATAAAACGTAGATCAGATTTTGATCATAATTTTGAACATAAATTATATTATGGAAAAGTAGACGGTCTTGGCTATATAGTAGCTGAAGATGAATTTAAGAAAGGAGAATAAATATGATTATAAGTAGAAGAGAATGGGAGGAAAAGTGTGATACAAATAGAGCACTTCTAAAAGATAAAGTTGAGAAAGCTGAATTAATTGAAAAGATGAATACATTAATGGAGGAAGCTAAAGTTAAAATAACTAGACTTGAAGAAGAATTAAAACACAAAGATAATGTTATTGATATTCAAAAACAAAGCATCGAAACATATAAAAATGATAATGATATTTTAATGACAGCTAACCAGAACTTAACTGATTGGGTAAATAAAATTATTAATGAGGTTGGTATTTATGAAGTAGAAGACAGAAGATCCATAACCATCCCAATATGCAAAAATCCTCGTAGAGTAATGGCTGGCAAATGGGATGATATTAAAGATGAAATGCCAGGATTTCTATCTCAAGAAGAAATTATTATACCTGAAATAAGATTTATAAGAATGAAATAGGAGGTACAATTATGAATTTTAAAGAATTTGCAGCATGGTGCAATGACCGAGCTGCTGATGGCTGTTGGGGTATGATGGAAGCTATATGTTGCTGTGACGCTGCAAGCAAAATTTATAAACAACCATTTTGGAAGCGAGAAAAAGTATGGCAAATGCAATATAAAGATGATGTTATGCCAATTGTAGAAGCAACTAATAAAAAGATTAAAGAAATATTTGAGGCTGGACCAATGGGGTGTAACATGTATCCAAAAATAGAAAGGAAGAGATAGTATGGAACCAGAAGAATTACATGAAAAAGCAAAATACAAAGCTACTAATCATGAACAAGAGAATAGAATAAATTTTATTAGAACATTATTTTCTAATATGTATAAACAAATTGAAGAAAATTGTAAACCTGGAAGAGAGACATCATTAGCTATGACAAAACTTGAAGAAGCTCAATTCTGGGCTATCAAAGGTATTACCAGAGAATAATTGATATTTAAGATCTATCTATGAATAGACTTTTATATTTTGAAAGGAGAATCAATGTGGAAAGAAAAAATATAGATTATATGAAATATGCTAAAAAAACTCGTAAGGTATATAATAGAAAAATATTAAGAAATATGTTAAAGAAACAAGTAGGATCAAATAAAATACAACAAGCTTGGCATTATTTACAAGTTACTAACTGGGGAAGGAGAACTAAAAATGAGTCAAGAGTATAGTGAATATATTGTTCAACATAAAGATAATGTTAAGAAAGGTTTTGAATGGTTAAAAAGATATTTACCAGATATATTTGATGAAGATCTTTTATCAGATATAGAAGCTAATATATTGAATCATGATGAATCTAAAATGAATAATGATGAATATGATGTCTATGATGACTATTTTTACGGAAAACTATATGGAAAGAGTAGATCTTATGAAGTAGTTGATCAATTTAATAGAGCATGGTTATTGCATATTCATAGAAACCCACATCATTGGCAATATTGGATATTAAGAAATGATAATCCTGATGATGGTGAGATATTAATTGATATGCCAGATTGTTATATTATTGAAATGATATGTGATTGGTGGAGTTTCTCATGGAAACAAGAAAATTTATACGAAATATTTAAATGGTATGAAGAGAGAAAAGACTATATTGAACTTAGCGATTATACTAGAAAAAAAGTAGAAGATATTCTTAATAAAATGCATATTGTATTAGATAATAATAAATTAACTGATGCCGAAAATACAGCTGTTAATTTAATGGATCCATATAATAGAAAAACAATGGATATATTTGACGATGCAGCAAAATAAAGAATTTCTTTATGACTATCAAAAAGATGCAATAAATAGAATGTCTAATGGATGCATTTTAAATGGAGGAGTTGGTTCTGGTAAATCTAGAACCGCTCTATATTATTATTTTACAAAACAAGGCGGTAGTGTAGATAAAGAATTCATACCAATGAACAAACCAAAAGACTTATATATTATTACAACAGCTCGAAAGAGAGACACCTTCGAATGGGAAGGAGAATTGAGTAGTTTTTTAATGTCAACTGACGAGAAACAAACAAAAAGATATGGTAATAAGATAGTTGTAGATAGTTGGAATAACATAAAAAAATACGCTGAGGTTAAAAATTCATTTTTCATTTTCGATGAACAAAGAGTTATTGGATATGGTGCTTGGACAAAAGCATTTTTAAAAATAGCTAAATCTAATGAATGGATATTATTAAGTGCTACCCCAGGAGATACATGGTCAGATTATATCCCCGTATTTATAGCGAATGGATTCTATAAAAATAAAACAGAATTCATACGAGAACATGTTGTATATTCTAGATTTAGTAAATATCCAAAGATTGATCGTTATCTTAATACAGGAAAATTAATAAGATTAAGAAACAAAATACTTGTTGATATGGACTTCAAACGTAAGACAATTCCTCATCATGAAGATATTTATGTAGAGTATAATAAAAGTATGTATAGAGATGCAAATCGTCTTAGATGGGATCCTTACAAGAATGAACCTATAGAACAAGCCAGTAGTCTATGTTATGTATTAAGAAGAATTGTAAATGAATCTGAAGATAGAATAGTTAAACTATTAGAGATATTAGATAAAACTCCACGAGCAATTATATTTTATAATTTTGATTATGAACTTGATATTTTGAAAAACTTGCCATTAGGAGATAATGTTGAAGTACGAGAATGGAATGGGCATAAACATCAACCAATACCTAATGTAGATAAATGGATATATTTAGTTCAGTATAATGCTGGAGCAGAGGGTTGGAATTGTATTAAGACAGATACTATTATATTTTATAGTCAAAACTATTCATATAAAATTATGGAGCAGTCCTCAGGACGAATAGATAGATTAAATACTCCTTTTACAGATTTATATTATTATCATCTAAAAAGTAGAAGTGGAATTGATCTAGCAATATCTAGAGCATTACACGATAAGAAAAATTTTAATGAGTCGAGGTGGGTTAAGTGGTAGCTCACCTCTAACTAGATAGGAGTTATTATGGAAAAATATGATTTTATTATATGTATGAATTTACATAAGAAATTAAAAGAGAGAATAAAAGGAGGTATATTTATTAGTATAGATAATGGGCAACTTAGTATTAATATTAATGGTGGTAGAGGAATAAGATATAGAAGTTATATTAATGAATTACCAAGAGGAAAAGAACAAATACAAAAATTTGCAGATTTAATTGAGAAAGATTATAGATCTTTTATCAACGAAAAATATTTTATATAGGAGGAATTAAATATGAAAGAATTTATTAAATATGGAATAGGAATTTATATAGGTTATGCTATAATGCAAGCTATAGATAAAGGATTAGGTTTAAGTAATAAAGCTACTAACTTTATTAGTAAAGTAAAAATTACAGAAGAAACAAAATAAAATCATAAATTATATTTAAAGAAAGGAGATATACAAATGGAGTACATTGATAAAATTGTAGATTTTGAATATTGTAAAAAGTGTAAATATGAGAAAAACGCCGAGTCTGAAGAACCTTGTCATGATTGCTTGAATAATCCAACAAATACATATTCTCATAGACCAATTTATTTTGAATGGAAACCTAAAAAATCTAAAAAAGTAAATAATAAAAAATAGGGGGAAACAATTATGACAAATGAAGAAATTTTTAATGATAATGTTAATATAGCTTATAAAATAGCTAATAGATATGTAACTAATTATTATGAAGAAATAGAAGACATACGACAAATAGCTTTAATGGAATTATGGAGATGTGTTGAAAGTTGGGATCATGTTCATGCATTGACTACATACGCATATTTATGTATACCAAATAAAATCAATATGTATCTAAGACATGTTAGAAAACATGAGAAAAACATTAGTATTAATACTGTTGTTTATAGTGATGGAGATGGTAATGATCAGACTATATTAGATTTAATAGAAGATCCAGATGACTGTATATTTAAATTATTAAATAATATTGATGCTAAAGAAGTATTAAATAATATATGTTTTACTGAAAAAGAAAAACAAGTTATAAATTTGCGAATAGAAGGACTTAGTCAGGAACAAGTTGGAAAAATAATGAATTTATCTCAAGCACAAATATCTAGAATTCAAATAAAAATTAAAAATAAAATAGGAGAATATATTGATGGTAAAGAAACAACAACATTAAAAATACCATCATTCATGTAAAAGGAGGAATAAACATGGCAAATATTGAAAGAGTGAATTACTTCAAGACTATTAGGGAACCTAAGGAATTAGACGAAATACCTACTGATGTTTTGAAGGAATTATATTTACAAACAGTAACTGATTTAGATGAATTTAAGAAAGAGCATAACATAATGAAACGATTTATTTATACAAATGGATTATGGAACAGATTCTTAAATTATGATGCTTTTATTGATCATCTGAGAGATGATAATATTGCTAAGGAGGTTATTAAAAAATGTTAGTTAATGATAAAGATATTATGAAAGTTAATAAAGAACTTAGAAGATTAAGAGCTGAAAATGTAGAAATGAAAGAAAAATTAGATAATTATATTCCTAGAAGAAGAGTAAGAAGAATATTTAAGTCTTTAAAAGCTATACTAGAAGCTGATATTCAAGATGATAATAAAATATATTTAGATCAACTTAAAGAGTTTATTCAAAAAATAGAAAAAGAAGGACCACAAATAGCAGGACAAGAAATTAAAACAGCCATTGAACGCATTATTGGTGATTATGAATTAAAAGATCCAGACGATGATTATTTAAATGATATAACTACTAATATCTCACAAACTTTAAATTATTCAGAAATCACTAAGAAAGGATAAAAAGATGAAAGAAATATTTTATAATATTATTGGATTTGGTGCTCTAATGGGAGCCATTGCTATTGTTATATTAGAAGTCATTATTGTAGGATTTATATATTTTATAGAATGGTTAAAAAATAGAAAGGAAAAATAAATTATGTATGAAGTTGTATTAATAAATGAAAAAGGGCAGAAGTTTACTAAAGAATTTAATAGCGAATATCTATTTAAAAAATTCTTAAACAAAGCTAAACGTAGTAAAAAATTAACCGTAGTTGCATACGGAAGAAAATATTAGGAGGTAATTATATGGGATATTGTATTAAGTTAGTATCTAAAAAAGAAATATTAGAAAGTGATGTTAAATCTATTATACATAACATGCCAGATTATCTAAGAGGACCTTTAAATGAAATTAAAGAACAAGAATGGGGTTGGCCTTGTATTTGTGATGTTAGTAAACCAATAGGTCAAGAAATAACAATATCAGGAGCATATGCTATGTCTGGTGATAAAGCTGAAGATTTTACAGCCTATATGCAACATGCATTAGATGAATTAGGTTATGATGTTGATATATTATACACTGACACTGTATTATTTGATGAAGAGATATCTAAAGATAATAAAAAAATAAAATTAAATCCTGAAATAAATGTTGATATTCCAGAAGTTAAACTGAAAGATGATTATATTGATTCAGTAGCAAGAATGGCAGAAAACTTAAAAGATTTTAATGAAAAAACAACAACCTCATTTAAACATGCAGCAGAAGCTATGTCTAATTTTGGAGTTAAAGCCGCAGATCTTATAAGAAATGGAGTACTAAAAGATAGTTGTTCACATTGTGGTGAAAATATAAAGGATTCTAATACTAAATATTGTGAAAAATGTTATCAATTACTGATTGCAAAAAATGCAAGGTTGCAGTTAGAAGTGAAAAAGAGAATACCAGAAGAAGATGTTATATTTTTTATGTCTAAGTTAAGAGATTTGATAATCAAACCACAAACAAATAAGTATGATGCTAATGACAAATTAAAAGATATATCAGAATTATATTTAAAACATATTAATAAATTGGGAGGAATTAAATATGAGAGTAATGATTAGTTTACCAATGAATGGTAGAAAAAATGATGAAATTAAAGAACGAATTAAAGAATTAAAAGAAAAATTTGCAAAATTACATATTGATGTAATAGATTCATTCTTAACCGATGAAATAGAAAATTCATATCACCCAGGGGTATATTATTTAGGAAGAACTCTTACTCAATTTATGCATAATGTTGATGCCGTATATTTTGATGATGGATGGGAAAAAGCCAGAGGTTGTAGAATAGAAAGAAACATTTGTAATGAATATGACATAAAAATATTAGATGAATCATTTTTTATACAACCAATAATAACTACCGTAGGGTTACCTAAAGATTCATATAATATTCAATTTTGTAAATCATCTAATGATATAACTCGGATTATAAGCTAATACAACACATTATAATTATTAAGGAGGTAATATTATGCCACAATCAAAACATTTATATTCTCGTAATGAATTAATAGATCAGATAAAACATTGCGGACAATCCATAATAGATAATGCAGAAAGTATATTAGGTAATGAAAGATATTTTGAAAGTATAACTGTTATATTTGATATTAATAGAAATAGAAATTGGATGCCTGATATACAAATTCAAAGAAGATTTATACCAGAATCTGAAATAGAAAATATAAAAAATATATAATAAACTAAAAAAGGAGAAATGAAAATGGAAATAATATGGAGTGAAGAAGATCAGACCTATTTTACAGTACCAGATGGAGATATAGCAACACATAAACAAATACATGAATATTATAATAATACAAAAACTCTTGCAGAAAATAGATTATATAAGAATAAAAATTATTCATATAAAAATATGGAGGAGATAGAATATAATCATATTCCTCATTTATATTAAGGAGGATTTATTATGTGTAGAAAACTTTATATTTGTAAAGATGATTCTAAATGGGATACATGCGGAGTAGAAAAAATGGGGTGTCAGGGTTGTTATTATTTTCAACAAATATATGAATTAGCTGATAGACCAGAAATTAATAAAGAATTTTGGAAAAAGAAAGGAGAACAATATGGAGCAAAAATTAAACGGTGATTTTAGTATTATTGAAAATACTAAAGAAGCGCAGAATGAGTATGGACATAATTATGGTAGTGATACTTATTATATTTCAAAAGAAGATATACAAGCTTTGTTAGATGGTAAACAATTAGCTTGCGATATTAATGGAAATGAATATAGTTTATTTATAGTATTAAAGGAGGAATAAAAAATGCCAGAAGAAATTTCTAATATTAAAGAAAGCATATTTATGAAATATACTGATAAAATGAAAGATTTATATATTAAAAAAAATCATGATTATGGCAATAGTGTGTCTAAAACTTTTGATGAATATGGTTTAGTGTCATTCTTAGTACGTATGGATGATAAAATGAATCGTATTAAAACTCTTAATAAAATCCAAGATACAGCAGTAAGAGGAGAAAAAATAGAAGATACACTTTTGGATTTAGCAAATTATGCAATCTTAGCATTAACTGAGATAGAATTTAGAAAAAATTGTTTATTACAAAATGAAAAATATCCGAAAAAAGATGTTGAAATGACACAAAGATATATTGATGAGCAAGGATTTATTTGCGAAGATAAGGAGGATTAAAATAGTGAGTTTATATGAAAGATTATTTGGAGAAAATGAAGAAGCACCAGCTATATTAGGATTTGCAGGGTTAACTAGAGGAATGTTTATGATGTATAGAGATTGTTTCTTAAATCCAGAGGGAACTATTGTTACTGTTATAACCCGTATAGGTGGAAATAATCGTGATGAGTATAGACAAGCTCATACTGATATTAAAAGACATCCTAATTATATTTGTGATTATGATGATGCTTTTGATAATACTTATTGTTATTTTGAATTTAAAGTAGATGATAAGTTTTTAGAAACTGCTAAAAAAATAGCACCTAAAGAACAACATATTAGTGTTGGCGATATGTTTAAAAAAGAATGTGAAGAAGCTAATATACCTGGATCACCGGCAGCAAAAAGACAGGAAGAAATAGCTAAACTTATATTTGATGCGATGGAAAATGGTGAACATACGATAGGATTATAACTAAAGAATAAAGGAGATGATCTTATGCTTGTTGAGAAAGATTATACTGGTAAAAAGAAAAGTAAGTATATTTGTGATAGATGTGGTAAATCTATTAATACAGACACTGAAAAAAGATATAAAATTGGTATAGATACACCTAAGGATAATACATCAGAAATGAAAATAGTTAGAAGATATGACCTATGTAAACATTGTACTAGTGTTATAGTTAATTATATAGAAAAGAAAGGAAAATAGATATGGAATTTGTGGATGTAGAAGGTGAAAGAATACCCTATGTCATGTATAAGCCTTTTGTATATAGTAATGTCATAGATTGTTCTAATCACTTTACTATATTCTGTCCAAATGGCGAAGTAAAAGTAATAAAAAAGGAGAAAAAAGAATATGGAAAGGAGATTGATGTACTAATGAGAGACCCTAAACGTATAGCACCTTTCTTAGAAGACCTAGGAACCATCTGGTCTAACTGTTGTCCCGATTGGAGATTTGGTCAAATTGTAGAAAATGTATTTGGTGAAATGGACTATGTTCCTTTTATGTTAGAAGAAGATAGAATGATAGAAGAATTTGCTAAATATTTTAAAGTAGATAAGAATCCGGAATTTATGAAAGAATTAAATATTTATAAAAAGAAGCATCCAGAAAAGAAAGTACGGACGTAAAAAGAAAGAGGTTTAATTATGGAAGTTTTACATAATGGAAAATATCCAGATAAAAATATGATTGCATGCGATGAATGTAATTGTATATTTAGATACTATGATTCAGAAGTATTAATTGAGACTAGTTCCTTAGAAGAGCAAGAGGCATTCTGTGGATATGGTGTAAATAAATATATTAAATGTCCTCAATGTGGTCATAAAATAACAACATCTTGTAACTTCTATCCTGATCCGGACCCGATAGGAGATATTATAGATAAGTTTAGTAATTTAAGTAAAAAATTTATTGATAAAATATTTAAAAGAAATAAGAAAAAGGAAGGTAATGATATTATGGAAAGAATAGAAATTTTAAAAGTTAGTAGTAAAAGTAACCCAAATAGTGTAGCAGGAGCAATAGCAGCTATGGTAAAAGAATATGGAAAAGTAGAATTACAAGCAATTGGAGCAGGAGCTTTAAATCAAGCTATAAAAGGAATAGCTATAGCAAGAGGATTTGTAGCACCAGGTGGTATTGATTTGGTTTGTATTCCAGCTTTTGCAGACGTAGAAGTTGAAGGCGAAGATAGAACAGGAATTAAATTAATTGTTAAAGGAGAATAATAATTATATTTAAAAGGAGTGATTTACAAATGAATAATAAACGAAATGGAATTAAAACAAATGCGTCTGGATATTCTGATCCAACTGCTTATAATGCTATTATAGAAGCAGATAAATTAGATCAGGAAGTTATTAATAATGTACTTGAAGATATATTTAAAATATGTAAAGAAAATGGTGTATTTATATATGGTGATATTGCATTTGTAGATAGAAAAACAAGGAGAAAAGCCAGACGTCATTTATATTATAATGAATTTCTTGATTGGGAAAATGATAAAAAATCTAAATAGGAGGATTCTATGGAAACTAGAACAATTAAATTTGATAATAATAAACAACGGTCGTTTAGCGATTGTAGATTATTATAATTGTTGGGAAGAATTACGACATAAAATTGGAAAGTATTTAGAAGAAAAAGGTCCTGGTGGTTTGGCTGAAGATGGAGAAAGATATTGTGTAGCATTGGCTGCGGACGAGCTATTAGATTGGATGTCGGATTTAGAAGGAAAACATAAAAAATATTTAAAATAATGGAAAAAAATGTAAATTTAGGTAAAAATGTTATAACAAATATGTTATAAATTTTGTGGCCAAATCCGTCCAAAAAAGTGGGCAAAATGGCCAAAAAAGTGGGCAGGAAAGTGGGCAGACGATTTTTGAATTATAACAAATATGTTATAAGGCCAAAAACAAAGTGGGCAGAAAAACAAAAGTGGGCAGGCTGTATCCCTAGAGGCTGCAGGGTTTGAGGGCTCTGTGGCCAAATATTTTAAAAAACCTATTATTATTTAAAAAAATTGATTTTATAACAAATATGTTATAAAGTTAAAAAATTAAAGAAAGTTTACAAAAAAAAGTGGGCATTTGGCCAAAATGTATTTTTGAGCAAAAAATTATAACAAATATGTTATAATTAAAAAATTAGTTTAGAAAGGAGAATTTATATGTCGAAAATTGATGATAATTCAGATTTATTATGGCCGTATGTAAATACTTGTAGATTAAATTCCAAGCGTGAAGATGTAAAAACTTTATGTTGGGTTAGTGATTATGATGTGCTAATTATATTTACAGATGGTACTATGTATATTTATGATACTTTTATAAACATGTATAGAATTATTCGATATAACACCCCCACCCTTACTGAAGAAGAATGGCGATTTGAATTTGGCAGACGTTTGCATGATTTGTTACAAAGAAAATATATAACTGAAACTGACTTTGCTCAAATGTTAGGAATTCAACAACCGGCCCTTAATAGATATATTAAAGGTAAGGTCACACCAAATGCTTATATTTTAAATAAGATATTGACTATATTAGAAATAACAGCAGATCAATTATTATTTATACCATATATATTAAAAAAATATTTAAAGGAGGAAAAAAAGAATGTTTAGTATTATATCTATAATATTATTAATAGCATCAATAAATTGTATTAGTAACGGTATTGAGTGGTTTAGAGTATTGATATTTGCTTCAGCAGCTTTTGCGATAGCAGGATCAATAGGAAGTTTAAGTAGTAGATTAGGAGATTTATATTTGACAACTATAAAAAAGAAAGATCAATTAGATGGCAGTATAGAAATAAAATTTGAAAAGAATGTTCCTAATGTACAAAATAATCAACATTAAAAATTCGCGACAGAAACATGGCCTTTTATGAGAGAGAAAGAGAGTATTAAGTGGTAATAGATGAAGCGCCACATTTCATACTCTTTTTATTTTTTAAACATAGCATAAATATTTTAAAGGAGGTTTATTATGCAAAGAGAAAACAAGTTTCAGTCAAATCTTAAAAAAGAATTGAAAGAAATGTTTCCGGGATGTATAGTAACAAAATTGGATTCAGGTGATATTCAAGGTATACCTGATCTTCTTATTCTCTATAAAAATAAATGGGCCACTTTAGAGAACAAAAGATATTCTAAAGCTACACATAGACCCAATCAAGATTATTATGTAAATAAAATGAACAAAATGTCTTTTTCAAGATTTATATATCCTGAGAATAAAGATGAAGTTCTAAATGATTTACAAAATTTTTTTTAAGAGAATAAACCAAGGAGGTTACAAAAATGTTTTTTAACAATTATACTAACTTAGAAGGTTTGCATGCTCCATTTGGTGCTAGTAAATCTAGTTGGTTAAGGTACAGTGATGATAAAATTATAGAAGTATATAATAATTTAAAAGCTGCAGAAATAGGAACTAGATTACATGAATGGGCTAAACAAACAATTGATCTTGGTATAAAACAATCACGCTCTAAAAAAACTATCTATTCTTATGTGAATGATGCAATAGGGTTTAACATGAGCACAGAAGTTGTATTGTTTTATTCAGAAAATTTTTTTGGAACAGCAGATGCTATAAGTTTTAGAAATAATTTTTTGAGAATCCATGATTTAAAAACAGGTAGAAGACCTGTACATATGGAGCAGCTAGAAATATATGCTGCATTATTTTGTTTAGAGTACAAAATTAAACCAGGTGATATTCGTATGGAGCTAAGAATTTATCAGAATGATGAAATATTAGTTCATGAACCAACAGCGGAAGATATATTGCCAATTATGGATAAAATTGTACATGTAAATAAAATGTTAGAAAAAATTGAAAGGGGGGCTTAACCATGAATCCATTAGTGGAAGAGATGAAATCATATTATGGTTCAGGAAAAATGAGTAATGAAGAATTCATTGAGCATTATGGTACACCGCATGTTGGTATGGTACCACATTCTGGTCGTTTTCCATGGGGTTCGGGTGAAGACCCTGAACAAGGAACACCAACTACATTTCTAGAAAGAATAGATAAATTAAGAAATAGTGGTTGGAAAGAGACACCATCTAATATTGAGAAAGAATTTGGAATTAATAGTACTGAATATAGAACTTTAAAAACTATAGCTCTTAATTCAATTCAACAAGATTTAGTAGCTCAAGCTAAAAGATTAAAAGATAGTAAACATGGTCCTTCTGAAATAGCAAGAAGGATGGGCGTTAATGAATCAACTGTAAGAGGTTGGTTAGCTGTAGATGAAAATTCTAAAATATATCAAGCTCAGAATGCTGCTAAATTTTTAAAAGAACAAGTTGATAAAAAGAAAATGATTGATGTTGGTGGTGATGCAGAAGTAGATGTATTAAATGGTATATCTAGAGAAAAATTAAATACTGCATTATATATTTTAGAGAAACAAGGTTATCATGTTTATGGTGCTAATGTTCCTCAACCAACTAATCCAAATCAAAAAACTCGTCTTAAAGTTCTAACAACTCCCGAAATTGTTGGCAAAAATGGAAAGACACCACCAGAAATATATGAATATGATAAAATAAAGTCTATTAAAGATTATGTTACCAAAGATGGTGGACAAACATTTGAAAAGAAATTTACATATCCAACAAGCATGGATTCAAGAAGGATGTTAGTTCGTTATGCTGATGATGTTGGTAAAGATGGAATAAAAGGTGTTGATAAAGATGGTGTTATTGAACTTCGTAGAGGAGTACCAGATCTAGATTTAAAAGGTGATCGATATTCTCAAATAAGAATATTGGTTGATAATACACACTATATAAAAGGTATGGCTATCTATTCAGATGATATACCAGATGGATATGATCTAGTATTTAATACTAATAAAACTAGAGAAAAGTGTCCTAAGAAATTGGATGTTTTAAAAGAAATAAAAAATGATCCTGATAATCCATTTGGTTCAGCTATTAAAGATGCTGATATTGGTGGACAATATTGGTATACTGATAAGAATGGTAAAAAAAGATTAGGACTGATTAATAAAAGAGCTAGTGAAGGAGATTGGACTGAATGGAAAGATGGATTACCTTCACAATTTTTATCTAAACAATCAAAGAATATGGCAGCTAAACAATTGAATTTAGCTAAAGTAAATAAAGAAGCTTCTTTTATGGAAATAATGTCATTAAATAATCCTACTATAAAGAAATATTATCTTCAGAAATTTGCAGATGAATGTGATGGTGCTGCTAATGATTTAAAAGCAGCTGCATTACCAGGTCAAAAATACCATGTTATAATACCTATTAATGCAATGGGTGAGGATAAAGTATATGCACCAAGATACGAAAATGGTACTAAGCTAGCTTTAATAAGATATCCACATGGTGGTATATTTGAAATACCTGTCTTAACTGTAGATAATAAAAATCCTACAGCTAGAAAGATATTACCAACTGATGCTATTGATGCTATAGGTATTAGTAAAAAAGTAGCTGATAGATTATCAGGTGCCGACTTTGATGGTGATACTGTTATGTGTATTCCAACTGATGATAGAAGAGGAAGAGTTCATGTATCCAGATCTAATGAATTAAAAGGCCTTAAAGGTTTTGATTCTAAACAATACCAATATGATAAAGTTGAAACTGATAGTAAAGGTAATAAACATTATTATAGATATGGAAAAGAATTTAAGGTAATGACTAGAACTAATTTAGAGATGGGAAAAATATCTAATCTTATTACTGATATGACTTTATTTGGTGCGAATGAAGATGAATTAGCTAGAGCTGTTCGACATTCAATGGTTGTTATAGATGCTGAAAAACATAAATTAGATTATCAACAATCATATAGAGACAATAATATTGCTGCTCTTAAAAAGAAATACCAAATCAAGAAAGATAAAGATGGTAATATTATTGGTTATGGTGGTGCATCAACAATTGTATCAAGAGCTAAAAGAGAAAAGGATGTTCCTAAAAGAAAAGGTGAAGCTAGAATAAATCAAAAAGGTAAATCATGGTATGATCCTAGTAAACCAGAAGGAGCAAAGATATATTTTAATGCACCAGATAGTGAACTATATTATGCAGTAGGCAAGTATGATAAGAAGACTGGAAAGAAGACCCTTATAACAGAGTCTGGTAAGAGTATTACATGGGATGTAAGTAATAGGGCTGACAATGACCGATATAATCCTATCATGAGGAAGGATCCTAAAACAGGTGAAGTTTACTTTACTAATAAGAGTGGGACAATCAGATATAAGAAGGATATGCGTACCGATAAGAGTACGGAGATGAATGAAGTAACAGATGCCCGTGACCTTATGTCAGTAAGGCGCCATCCTATGGAACAAATATATGCTAACTATGCAAATAGTATGAAGGCTTTGGCAAATAGAGCCCGTATGGAAATAATTAGAACCGGTAATCTTGAATATAGTAAGAATGCTGCTAAGATATATGCTAAAGAAGTATCATCTTTAGAAGCTAAATTAAATGAGGCTAAAAAGAATAAACCTAAAGAAAGATTAGCTACTAGACTAGCTGCTGCAGAAATTAAAAGAAAACAACAGGCTGATCCTTCATTAAAAGGTGAAGACTTAAGAAAGGTATCACAAAGAGCTATTACTAAATATAGAGAAGAAGTTGGTTCTATAAAAAGAAGTGATCGATCTATTAAGATAACTGATAAAGAATGGGAAGCTATACAAGCTGGTGCTATATCTGACAATAGATTAAAGATTATTCTAGATAACTCAGATCCAGACATTTTAAGAGAAAGAGCAATGCCAAAAGCTGGCAAATCACCAACAAATGCACAAGTTGCAAGAATGAAAGCTTTAGCAAATTCAAACTTTACAATTAAAGAAATCGCTGAAAAGATGAATCTTTCTTCTTCAACAGTTTCAAAGTATTTGAAAGGAGGAAAATAAAATGCCAAGTCAACAAGTTAACATTACAACAATTGACAATCCTTTTGATCCTTTTGATGAATTTGACAAATGGTTTGACTTTGACATTGAAAAAGGTTATTACACTTGTAATAAACTTGCAAGACTTGCTGAAGTAACCGATGATATGACTCCAAATGAGGAAGAAGAAGAGATTGAAAGAGCAATTGATCGATTAATTGAGATTGATCCATTAGATTTGTACCGCAAAGTAGTGAGAAAGACTAGAGGGGGGTCGAATTAACGACATACCCCCTTACTCATCGCGGCGGTCTTTATATTTTCCCCGGGGGTAATTTTTAGAATCACCTCCCTAAAAAGCCCTCAGGCTAAATTTTTTAATTGGATGCCTTTTAGAGTGATTTATAGGTTTAAGAGATTGACTACCGGAAGTCAAAATAAGTCAAAATACCTCCTGTTCGCGAGAGATATGCTATGTTTATTCTCCTTTCTAAACTGGAAATATATTATTGTCTGCCTATAAGTCACTCTAAAGGGTGTCCAATATATTAGAAAGCACTGTAAAAGTGTATAGAAAGGAGATATTATTGTGGCTAAAGTAAAGAATACTACTAATTCAGACAAAAAGAAAAGTATTCGACCAGCGCTAACTCCGGAAGCGAGAGAGAATCAGTTGATTTATCTAGCCACAGAATTAGCAGAGCAACAACTTAGAGATGGTACAGCATCTTCACAAGTTATTACTCATTATCTTAAGTTAGGTTCAACAAAAGAACGTATTGAAAGAGAGATCCTTGAAAAGCAGAAAGAATTGATTTCTGCAAAAACAGAATCTTTACAATCTGCTAAAAAGATTGAGGAACTTTATGCTAATGCAATATCTGCTATGCGACAGTATAGTGGACATGGTGGTGAAGAGGATGAACCAGAAGATTATTAGAACATATTCAGAATTAATACGTTTACCAACTTTTGAAGAACGATTCGAATACTTAAGATTGGATGGACTGGTCGGTAAAGACACGTTTGGATTTGATCGTTATTTGAATCAATTATTCTATGAATCAAACGAATGGAAAGCTATACGAAATTATATCATAACCAGAGATGGTGGATGTGATCTAGCAATTCCTGAGTTAGAGATTCCTGGTAGAATCTATATTCATCATATTAATCCATTAACTAAAGAAGATATATTGGACAAAACAGAATATCTTCTAAATCCTGAGTATCTTATCTGTACATCATTTGATACTCATCAAGCTATTCATTATGGTAATATGGACCAATTACCTAAAGGTCCTATTATAAGAACAAAAAATGATACATGCCCTTGGAGGCATTGAAAGGAGGTCTATCATGTCACACAACAAAAATTATTCTAAGTTTTCTCAAAAGAAAGAAAGTGTAAATTTAGAAGAAATTTTTCCTGAGACAGAATCTGTAGAAGCTGATGCTGAACAAGAACCAATTATGGACCCTGTTGTTGAGGCTGAAGCAGAACAAGCTCAAGAAATTGTGGAAGAATCACAAGAGGTAGAAGAAGCTGTGCCAACAGTTGGATTCGTAGATAATTGTGGATGTTTACGTGTTCGTAAGGAGTCTAATGTTGATTCTGAAGAATTATGTATCATTAATAAATTATCTGAAGTTGTGATTGATCTAGACAACTCAACCGATTACTTTTATAAAGTAACAACTTCTGAGGGTGTCGAAGGTTATTGTATGAAGAAATTCATAACTATTAAGTAGAAAGGTATTTAGTATGGAAGAGAATAATGTCAATGAAAATGAGGAAGTTGTAAATCCTAAAAATAGTATACTAACTTCCATCAAAAAATTATTAGGTATTACAGAATCTTGTACTGATTTTGATACAGATATTATTATGCATATAAATACTGTACTTATGACTCTCAACCAATTAGGCGTTGGAACCGAAGGTTTTCAAATTGAAGATAAGAATGCTGTTTGGAGTGAATTTGTTGAGTCCAATAAATTAGCTGCTACAAAATCTTATGTTCATTTAAGAGTAAAACTCTTATTTGATCCCCCTCTTAATTCTGCAATAATCGAAGCTATCAAAGAATCAATTAAAGAATTGGAGTGGCGTTTAAATGTTAGAGTTGAATATGAATCTGAGGATGAGGAGGTGTAGCCATGTGGCAATATCAAAATACCGATGAACTTTATCATTATGGAGTTCCTGGTCAAAGATGGGGTTTTAGACGTTACCAAAATCCAGATGGTACTTTAACACCTGCTGGTCGTAGAAGAGCTAATAAATTAGCAGAAAAATATGCTAAAGTAACTGGCAAAAAACTTATTGTTAAAAAGAAATCAGTTCAAGGTAATGAAAAACCAAAACCAAAAACTATAAGTGAAATGTCTGATTATGAATTACAACAGAAAATTAATAGAATTTATTTAGAGCAAAATTATGCAAAAGCTATAGCATCTCAACAACCAAAACCAAAAATATCTAAAGGAAGAAAATTTATTAATACAATTAAAAAAGAAGTTATAGCCCCTTCCATGATTGCGGCTGGTAAAAAAATTTTAACCGGTGTATTAGTTAAACAAGGTAATAAACTGGTTAAAAGTTTATCTACAAATAATAAAGCTACTAAAAAAGTAAAACAACAATTAGTGAAAGATGTTAAAAAAGCTACAGCAGGTGAAAAAGCTACTAAAAAAGTTTATCAACAAACAGTGAAAAAGAATGATTTAGGTAAAATTACTGTTGATGGATTGGTTTATGAACAAATAGATAATTATAAGAAAAAAAATAAATAAGGAGAATAAATTATGGCATTATCGAATACAGCAACACCTAAATATTATGGCATGTTTCGCGATGCCGTAATTAGAGGTGAAATTCCAGTATGTGAAACAATATCTATGGAAATGAATCGTATTGATGCGTTAATAGATAATCGTGGAATTTGGTATGATGACCAAGCTGTTGAGGGGTTCATAAAATTTTGTGAGTCAGAGTTAACACTTACTGATGGTAGTGATTTAAAACTTCTTGATTCATTCAAATTATGGGCTGAACAAATATTTGGATGGTATTACTTTGTTGAAAGAAGTGTTTATGTGCCATCCACAGATGGACATGGAGGTCATTATGAAAATAGACGTATAAAGAAAAGACTTATAAACAAACAATATTTAATTATAGCCAGAGGAGCTGCTAAATCTCAATATGAGTCATATATACAGAACTATTTTCTTAATGTTGATACAACTACAACACATCAAGTACATACTGCGCCAACAATGAAACAGGCTGAAGAAGTTCTATCTCCTATTAGAACAGCTATAACTCGTTCTAAAGGTCCTTTATTTCAGTTTCTTACTGAAGGTAGTATAAATAATACTACAGGATCTAAAGTAAATAGAGTAAAATTAGCATCGACTAAAAAGGGTATAGAAAATTTCTTAACTGGTTCTTTATGTGAAATCAGACCTATGACTATAGATAAACTTCAAGGTTTAAATAGTAGAATTAATACTGTTGATGAATGGTTATCTGGAGATGTTAGGGAAGACGTTATAGGTGCATTAGAACAAGGTGCTTCTAAAAATGAAGATTATTTAATTGTTGCAGTTAGTTCTGAAGGAACAGTTCGTAATGGACCAGGTGATACTATTAAAATGGAATTAATGGATATCCTTAAAGGTGATTATATTAATCCGCATGTATCTATTTGGTGGTATAGACTAGACAATATTGATGAGGTTGCAGATCCGGATATGTGGCTTAAAGCAAATCCTAATTTAGGTAAAACTGTTAGTTATGAAACATATCAACTTGATGTAGATAGAGCTGAAAAAGCACCATCTACTAGAAATGATATATTAGCTAAACGTTTTGGTATTCCTATGGAGGGTTATACATATTTCTTTACATATGAAGAAACTCTTAAACATAGGAAACGTGATTATTGGCAAATGCCATGTGCGCTTGGGGCAGACCTTTCACAAGGTGATGACTTTTGTGCATTTACATTCTTATTTCCGCTTTCAAAGAATGCGTTCGGAATCAAAACTAGAAATTATATTACTGAACATACTCTTATGAAATTACAACCAGCCATGAGAGTTAAGTATGATGAATTTATTAAAGAAGGTACTTTAATTGTTATGCCTGGAACAGTATTAGATATGATGGAAGTTTATGAAGATTTAGATAATCATATTGTAGAAAAAGATTATGATATAAGATGTTTTGGTTATGATCCATATAATGCAAAAGATTTTGTTGAAAGATGGGAAAGAGAAAATGGTCCATTTGGTATTGAAAAAGTTATACAAGGTGCTAAAACAGAATCTGTACCTTTAGGTGAGTTAAAGAAATTAGCAGAGGATAGATTATTATTCTTTGATGAAGAACTTATGACTTTTGCTATGGGTAATTGTATTACTTTAGAAGATACTAATGGTAATAGAAAATTATATAAGAAAAGATATGATCAAAAGATTGATGCTGTTGCAGCTATGATGGATGCATATATAGCATATAAACTTAATCGAGAAGCTTTTGAATAAAAATAGGAGGTGAAATACCATGGCATGTAAAGGAAAAGGTAGTAAAAAAGGTGGAGGTAAAAAAAAGTAAAGCAACATTAATTAAAAAAATCAAAAAAAAAAAAAATAGAAAGGAGTAAATAGTTATGGAATTAAATATTGGTTCTAGGTTTAAAAATGCTTGGAACGCATTCCAAAATAAAACTCCTGCTTCCGCAAATAACGGATATAGTAGTTATGGTGGATCTTATTATAGACCTGATAGAGTAAGACTATCTAGAGGAAATGAGAGATCAATAGTTACAGCAATATTTAATAGAATTGCCCTAGATGTGGCAGCAATTAGTATTAGACATTGTCAATTAGATCAAGATGATCGTTTTAGTTCATATAAAGATTCTAAACTAGATAATTGTTTGAATTTAGAAGCTAATATTGACCAAACATCAAGAGCTTTTTTTCAAGACGCTGTAATGTCTTTATTTGATGAAGGTTGTGTTGCTTTAGTTCCAGTTGATACAATCGGTAATCCAGTTACAACTAAATCATATGATATAGTTACAATGAGAACTGGAAAAGTAACGGCCTGGTATCCAAATACAGTAACTATAGAATTATATAATGATAGAAAAGGTTTAAAAGAAGAAGTAACTTTACCTAAATCTGTTGTTGCTATAGTGGAAAATCCGTTATATGCTATAATGAATGAACCAAACTCTACTCTTCAACGTCTTATAAGAAAATTGAATCTTCTTGATACTATTGATGAACAATCTGGTTCTGGAAAATTAGATTTAATAATACAATTACCTTATGTTGTTAAATCACCAACTAGAAAAGCTCAAGCTGAAGAAAGAAGAAAAGATATTGAAAGACAGTTGTCTGGTTCAAAATATGGAATTGCCTATACCGATGGTACAGAAAAAATTACACAGTTGAATCGTGCGGTTGAAAATAATCTATTAAAGCAAGTGGAATATTTGACGAGTATGCTATATAGCCAGTTAGGTATAACACAAACAATATTAGATGGTACAGCTGACGAACAAACTATGATTAATTATTATTCACGTACTATCGAACCTATTATTTCTTCATTCACAGATGAAATGAAAAGAAAATTTTTAACAAAAACTGCAAGAACTCAAAAGCAGACCATTATGTTCTTTAGGGATCCGTTTAAATTGATTCCTTCTGAGAAACTTGCTGAATTAGCAGATAAGTTTACAAGAAATGAAATAATGACTTCTAATGAGTTTAGACAAATTGTTGGAAGAAAACCTTCTAATGATCCTAAAGCAGATATGTTGTTAAATAGTAATTTGAATCATTCACCTGATGAAATAGGTAAAGGAAATAATAATAGTATAGAAATTAACAAGGAAGGAGGAAATCCAGTTGAATAAGGATTACGATTTTGGTGGATGGGCTACAAAGAACAATATTAAATGTTCTGATGGTAGAACAATTCTAAAAGACGCCTTTAAACAAAATGATGGACAAAAAGTACCATTAGTTTGGAATCATCAACATAATGATCCTAGCGAAGTCCTTGGTCATGCACTATTAGAAAATAGAGAAGAAGGAGTTTATGCGTACTGTAAATTTAATAATACAGAATCTGGCCAAACTGCTAAATCTTTAGTTACTAATGGTGATGTAGATAAGTTATCTATATATGCTAATAGATTAAAAACTCACATGAATAATGTTATGCATGGATGTATTAGAGAAGTTAGCCTTGTATTAGCTGGAGCAAATCCAGGAGCTTTTATTGATACAGTAATATCTCATGGAGAAGATGCTGAAGCTGAAGAAGAAGGTATAATATATACTGATGAACATATAGAAACTATCGAACATAGTGATGATGAATCTGATAAGAAAGGAGAAACTGACATGGAAGACGAAAATAAAAAAGTTGACGAAGAAAAGAAAGATGAAAATAATGAAAAAACTATTCAAGAAGTGTTCGAAACTTTAAATGAAGAGCAAAAGAATGCTGTTTATGCCATTGTTGGTCAAGCCTTGGAACATAGTGACGATTCAGAAGATGAATCAAAAGATGATTCTAAGGATGAGTCAGAGGATGACTCTGAAAATAAAGATAATGATTCTGAAGATAATTCAGAAAATAATAATGATGAAGGAGAAGAAGATATGAAACATAATGTTTTTGATAATGATAAAAATAATGATGAAGTGTTACAACACTCAGAAATATTAGCATCAGCAATTCAAGATGCTAAAAAATATGGATCTTTAAAAGAGAGCGTTATTGAACACGCTGCTATAAATAATATCACAGATATTGGTAAATTATTCCCAGATGCTACTGCATTAAATAAAGAACCTATAATGATTGAAAAAGATCAAACATGGGTTGGAAAAATAATAAATACTATTAAACATACTCCATTCTCAAGAGTTAAAGTAACTATGGGTAAAATGACAGAACCTCAAGCTAGAGCTAAAGGCTATATTAAAGGAAATAAGAAAACTAATATTCAAATGGCTGCTCTTAACAGAATTGTTACACCAACAACTGTATATATTAAAAATGAAATTGATAGAGATGATGTTATTGATATAACAGATTTTGATGTAGTTGCTTGGCAAAAAAGAGAAATGAGAAAGGAATTAGATAAGGAACTAGCATTAGCTGCTTTATTAGGTGATGGTAGAGATATATCTGATAATGATAAAATTAATGAACAAAATATTATACCAATTATAAAGGATGTTGACACATTCACAATAAAATATACTATAACAGAAGGAGTAGATTACAAACAAGCTAATAATAGTGCTTCTAATAATGATAGCTTTACAAAAGGTATAATTAGAGCCGCTATAAGATCTAGAAAAGAATATAAAGGATCTGGATCACCAACATTCTTCACAACAGAAGATTATTTAACAGATATGCTATTAATCGAAGATCAAAATGGTAGAAGAATATATGAATCTCTAGATCAATTAGCATTAGCTTTAAGAGTTAAAGAAATAGTAACTATACCAGAAATGGAACAAGAAGCATATAAAGATATAGTTGGTGTTATAGTAAATATGGCTGACTATACTATGGGTGCTGACAAAGGTGGATCTGTAAATATGTTTGATGACTTCGACATTGATTACAACCAAATGAAATACTTAATGGAAACAAGATGTTCAGGTGCATTAACTGTTCCATATTCAGCAATAGTATTAAAGAAAGCAGGGGCATCAAGTTCAGACGCTCAAGGATAATCTCGATTAAAGGAGAATAATTAGCTATGGCAAAATTTTATGGTAAAATAGGCTACATCCAAACCGTTGAGAGTGAACCAGGTTATTGGGAAGAAAAGGCTATTGAACGTGAGTACTATGGTGATATAACTAGAAATTCTAGTCGATATCAACAAGACGGACATATTAATGAAAATATTGTTATTAATAATATTGTTAGTATTGTAGCCGACCCATATGCTAATGAAAACTTTCAACATATGAGATATATAGAATGGATGGGTACTAAATGGAAGATAGTAAATGTCGAAGTTCAGTACCCTCGATTAATATTAACATTAGGAGGTATATATCATGAGTACAACAAGAACTCGTCTGAATCTTCAAAATAAATTGGAAGAATTATTAGGATCTAAACATGTATATTATAATCCTCCTGAAAATTTAAAAATGGAATATCCAGCTATCAGATATTCTAAAAATGATATTGAAAATACATATGCTAGTAATATTAAATATATATCTAGAGATGTGTATGATTTGGTAGTGATTGATAAAAAGCCAGATAATCCTGTTATAAAAAAACTTTTAGAATTACCTTATTCAGAGTTTGATAGACATTATGTGGCAGATGGTTTAAACCATGATATAATAAGAATATTTTATTAAAGGAGGAAATGAATTATGCCTAAATTAATATGGGATAAAACAGATGAAAGAATCTTTGAAACAGGTGTTAGCAAAGGTGTTCTATATCCATTCAATGCAGAAACTAAAGCTTATGATAAAGGTGTTGTATGGAATGGTTTAACAGGAGTTACAGAATCTCCATCAGGAGCTGAAGCTACTCCTTTATATGCTGATAATATTAAATATTTAAATCTTTTATCAGCTGAAGAATTTGGTGCTACAGTTGAAGCTTATACATATCCAGATGAATTTGCTGAATGTAATGGTGAAGCTAGTGTAGTAGCAGGTGTTGTTGCTGGACAACAAAAACGTAAAATGTTTGGTATGAGTTATCAAACAAAAGTTGGAGATGCAGATGATCCAGAAAAAGGATATAAAATACATCTTATTTATGGTGCTAAAGCTGCTCCATCAGAGAAAGCTTATGCTACTGTAAATGATAGTCCAGAAGCTATCACATTCTCTTGGGAATTGACAACTACACCAGTTGACGTTCCAAATTTAAAACCAACTGCTTCTTTAGTAATAGATTCTACAAAAGTAGATAAAGCTAAATTAACTAAACTAGAAGATATATTATATGGTACAGAGGAACAAGAAGCTAGATTACCATTACCAGCAGAAGTTGCTACTCTTTTTAATACCGCTGGATAATCTGAAATTATTAGGCGCCTGGGAATTTAACCCAGAAGTCAATTTCAAAGAACGTCCAGAAGGTAGTAGTGAGACGTTTACAACCACTTTAGATACATGTGGTTATGGCAGAGGCGATATGATTTTCCGTGTAGGTTATTTTGCTAATGAGTCTACGACAGAAGTTAGTTATAAATACTTCGATAAAATGCTTGTTAAAACAAATAATGATACAGGTGTTAAATCTATCGCTTATTGGCCTATTAATGGAACCGGTTTAATTGTTTATGACAGTACTAATATGCAAAATTGGAATTTGGATAAAACACAATATGCTGATACTATAAAACAATTTGGTTATAATCCAACAGAAAACCAATTAATTGAGGTTACTGAATCTACTTTACTTGATGTAGAATTAATAAACGAAATATATAAATGGTTCACAGAAAACGCAACTAAAGTACGTTAATAAGACGTTCTTGGTTATTCAGCGTTAAAATTAAAATAAGATGATAAAGTAAAAAGGGTCTACTAATTAAACAGGCCCTTTTTTTTATATAATTTATAGTTTTGAAAGGAGAATAAATTATGTTATCTAAAAAGATTAAATATGTTGATTATAATGGAGTTGAAAGAGATGAAACTTTTCTATTTAACCTATCTAAGGCTGAACTTATGGAAATGGAATTAGGAACAACAGGGGGATTAGCAGATATGATTAAAAATATTGTAGCTGCTCAAGACACACCATCAATAGTAAAAATATTTAAGAAGTTAGTTCTTCAAGCTTATGGAGAAAAAAGTCCAGATGGTAAAAGATTTATTAAAGTTGATGAGAATGGTCAACCTTTATCTCGTAAATTTGCAGAAACAGAAGCATACTCAAATCTATTTATGGAATTAGCTACTGATGCTGATGCGGCAGCTAAATTTGTTAGAGGTATTGTACCAGGAGATATAGATATATCAGATGTAGATCCTAATGAAATACCTGCTGGAGTAGCTGAAATGCTAAAACAAACAGCACCAGCACCAACAAATGTAACACCAATCGAACCATAACTTAATTTAAGTAATCAATAAATAGGAGGATAGAAAGAGATGTTATTATTAACTATTCCAGCTGCTGAATTATTTGATGATAGAACTCAGGAATTTATTAAAACTCCAGAATATAAATTACAAATGGAGCATTCTTTAGTATCTCTTTCTAAATGGGAATCTAAATGGGGTAAACCATTTTTATCTAAAGAACCAAAAACAGCAGCGGAAACAATAGATTATATTAAATGTATGACAATAACACAAAATGTGAATCCAAAAGTATATAATAGTTTATCTATAAAAAATATTGAACAAATCAATAAATATATTGATGAACCAATGACTGCTACTACATTTAATGAAGTAACTAATAATACGCGTAGTAGAGAAATAATAACTTCAGAATTAATATACTATTGGATGTTTTCACTTAATATACCAATGGAATGTCAGAAATGGCATTTAAATAGATTGTTAACACTTATAAGAGTATGTAATATTAAGAATGCACCTCCAAAGAAAATGAGTAGGAGGGATATAATGAGTCGAAATGCGGCTTTAAATGCTGCACGTAGAAAGAAATTAAATTCTAAAGGATAATAAGGAGTAAATTATGATAACATTCAGACAAAAGGGTGATTTTTCTAAATTAAATAATTATTTAGAAAGAGTTAAAAATGCTGTAAAAATAGGTGAACTCGATAAAATAGGTCGAGAAGGTGTAGCGGCCCTTTCGTCTGCTACTCCAAAGGATACTGGTAAAACTGCTAGTTCATGGTATTATGAAATTACTAGAGAAAACGGTTCAGTATCTATAACTTTTAATAATTCAAATGTGAATAAAGGTGTTCCGATAGCCATAATTCTTCAATTAGGGCATGGAACCCGTAACGGAGGTTGGGTCGAAGGTCGAGATTATATTAATCCGGCAATACAACCAATCTTTGATAAATTAGCTGATGAAGCATGGGAGGAGGTTACTAAGTTATGAGTAAAACAATCGATGAGAAAGTCGTCGAGATGCGTTTTGACAATAAGCATTTTGAATCTAATGTTCAAACTACTATGTCAACTCTTGATAAGTTAAAAGCAAAATTAAATTTAACTGGTGCTTCCAAAGGACTTGAAAATATCAGCACAGCAGCCAAAAAGGTGAATATGGATGGGCTTGTATCAGGATTAAATACAGTCCATTCTAAATTTAGCGCTTTAGAGGTAATCGGTGTTGGTGCATTATTAAATATTGGTAATGCAGCAGCAAATGCTGGTAAAAGACTTGTATCATCATTGTCAGGTATTCAAGCAGCTATGTCAGGTTTTAATGAATATGAATTAACTATGAATACTATTCAGACAATTATGAACTCAACTGGAAAATCTGCAGATGAAGTTAAGAAAAAACTAGAGACATTAGATGAATATGCTGATAAAACTGTTTATTCTACAGCAGATATGTTTAATAATATCTATAAATTTACAAATGCTGGTATAGATCTTGATACAGCAACACAAGCTATGATAGGTATAGCTAATGCTACTGCAGATGCAGGTCAAGGTGCTCAACAAGCATCTATAGCATATTATAATTTAGCACAATCACTTAGTACAGGATATTTAACGACTATAGATTATAGATCTTTAAACTTAGCAAATATTGTTACCAAAGATTTGAAACAATCATTAGCTGATACAGCTGTTCAAATGGGTACATTAAAGAAGGTTGGAGATAATTTATATAGTACAGGAAAGAAACAATATAATTTACAACAATTATTCTCAGAAGCTTTAAGTGATCAATGGGCTACTACTGATGTAATGATGAAAGTTTTTGGTGACTATGCTAATGCCGAAACAGAAATAGGTAAAAGAGCATGGGATGCTGCAACTAAAGTTAAAACATTTAGTGGTATGATGGAATCATTAAAAGCTGTTGCTGGTACTGGTTGGAAAAAAACATGGGAATTAATTCTTGGTGATATAGAACCAGCTACCAAAATGTGGACAGGTTTAGCTAAGTTTATTAGTAAGATTCTTAATAGTATTTCTAATTGGAGAAATACTATTTTAGATATTGCTATGAATAATCCGCTTAAAGAATTATTTGATAAAATTAATAATAGTTCAGCTATTAAAACATTTCAAGAATTGACAGATAAAGTAAATAAGACAACTAAAACTTTAGAAGAATATCAAAATATGATAGGAAAAATATGGAAAGGTGATTATAAAAATCAACCATATAGAAAAGCTTTAGTTGAGGCAGAAGGTTATAATTATGAAGTAACACAAAGTCTTGTTAATTTAACGGATGAAATAGCTGGTTATGGAAAAGGTTGGACAGCAATAAGTAAGATAACACAAGAGGATGTTGTTGCAGCAGAAAAGAAATATGGTATATATGCAGAGCAAACTACTGAAACAGTTAAAGAAGAAAAGAAAGCTCTTGAAGAATTAACTGATGAACGTCTGAAAGCTGCTGGTTTAACTGATGATGAAATTTATATGTATAGACAACTTGAAAAAGGTGCTAAAAAATATGGTATGACTATTGAAGAATTAGCTAAGAAAATGGATGAAGCTAGTGGTAGAGATTTGCTATATGGTAGTGCTGATGGAAAAGTTATTGGTGTATTTCAAAATATTGGTCAAGCAATTACTAATGTCTTTACTGCTATTAAAAAAGGATGGACTGATGTATTTGAAGGTATAACTGGTGTAGATTTATATATGATTATACAAAATATCAATAAATTTACAGAGTCTATACGTAAAGCAACTGAAAATGAAGATGAAATGCGTAAGTTATCTGAAACATTTAGAGGTTTATTTTCAATTATACATATTGTTACAACCTCAATAAATAGTGGTTTAAAAATAGCATTTCAAGTATTAAAAGGAGTATTAGGAGCATTTAATATAGATGTTTTAGATTTTACATCAATGATAGGTAATATCATATATAATTTTGATAGATGGATAACTGAAAATAATATGGTGGTGGAAGCCGTAAAGATATTAACTACTTGGATTATATCAGTTGCTTCAGCAACAAAAGATTGGATAACACAAAATGAAAAGATCATGAGTGTTGTTAATAAGATTAAAGAAGCGTTCAAAAGTGCAGGAGATGCTACTAAAGCATGGTTCGAGGGTCTTAAAGAAACAGATAATATACCAGAATACATATTTGGTGGTTTAATAAATGGTATTAGAGAAAATGGTCCTAAAGTAGGGGAAGCTATTAAAGATGTAGCTATAGGACTTGTTGATGCTATAAAAGAAGTATTAAAAATACATTCACCATCTAAAGTAATGTTTGCTATAGGTGGATTTATTATAGCAGGTCTTATAGCTGGTATGAAGGATCAACAATTATCAGTTTTAGATCTATTAAAAGGATTTGGAAATAAAATAATTGAAATGTTTAAATCATTAGATTTAGGTAATGTAATAGCAGTTGGTATTGCTAGTGGAATTATTTATACTGCTAAAAGAATGTTAGATTTAGCTGATAAATTAGTTGCACCTATTAAAGGATTAACTAATGTTTTAAATGGTCTTGGATCAGCATTAAGTGGTGTTGGTTCTGCTGCTAGAGATTTTGGCGCATCAATGAAATATCAAGGAATAGCTGCTGTTATCAAAAGTATAGCTATTTCTATTGGTATATTGGTAGTTTCTTTATGGGTACTTGCTAAATTACCAGCCGATCAATTAAAACAAGGTGCTATAGCATTAGGTGTTATAGGTTTAGCATTAGCCGCATTTATAGATTTAATAGCAGCATTATCTAATAGATTATCTAACGCTAAATTACCAGATATGGGAAAAATATTAGCATCAATATTAGGTATGTCTGTTGGAATGTTTATTATTGCAAAAGCTTTAAAAACAATATCAAAGATAGAACCTGATAGAATGGCTTCTTCAATATTTGGTCTTATAGCTTGTATGACAGCAATGGGTGTATTAATAGTTGTATTATCTAAAGTATCAGATAAAATAGATGGACTAGATGATAAAGGTAAAAATATGAAACAACTAGGAAAGATATTCACTCGATTAGGAGTTAGTATGCTTTTAGTTGCAGTGGCATTAAGATTGATGTCAAAAGTTGAACCTGATACTATTTGGAAAGCAATAGGTATTATAGCCGGAATGGTTGCGTTATTAGCGGCTATTGGTAAAATTAATAAATATACAGAAAATAGTTTAAATCAAGCAGCTGATACAATTAAAGCTGTTGGCATTACATTATTATTAATAATTGTAGCTATGAAATTAGCTGGTGGTTTAAAAAAAGAAGATTTCTTAAATGGTATTAAAGTAATAGGAATATTTAGCTTATTATTATTAGCAATGATGGGAATATCTAAATTATTTAAAGGTACTGAAATGATTAAAGTAACAGCTTCTATATTAATGGCAACTATAGCTATTGGTATGTTAGCAGTTATAACTAAATTAATTGGTAATATAAATCCAGATGAAATGAAGAAAGGATTAACATGTGTAGGAGTTTTGAGTGCTATAATAATGGCTCTTATACTAGTATCTAAACAGAGTGCATCGCTACATGGTACAACTCTTGTTGGTGTTGCTATGGTTATGGCCGCTATGGGAGTAATGGTGTTTTTATTAGGCCAATTAGATCCTGAGAAAGCAAAAAATGGTATTAAAGCAGTTGGTGCAATTAGTATATTTATGGCTATATTATTACAAGCCGCTAAAAACTTTAATCCAGGATCTAATGCTGTTAAAACTTTAACTACATTAACTGTTATGATTTCATTATTAGCAGTGGCATTAATTGGATTGTCATTTATTGATAAGCAACGATTAATGACTACCGCTGGTTCTTTGGGTGTTGTTATGTTATCACTTGCAGCTGTAATAGCAGCTACAAATAAACTTAAAGTCGGTAAAGGCGTTATTAAAACTCTTGCTACTGTGACATTAGTTGTTGCAGCGATGGCTGGCATTGTTGCTTTATTGAGTCATTTCACAGATCCACATGGAGCAATTGCATCAGCTGGTGCATTATCTTTATTACTTGTTGCTTGTGGTGCTATTGTAGTGGCTATGAGTAAATTTAAAGTAAATGCTAAAAACGCAGCTAAAGGAGCATTAGCTTTAACTGCTATGGCTGTACCATTGTTAGCTTTTACTGGTGTTTTAGCACTATTGAGTACAATAGATGCTTCAAAAGCTTTACCTAATGTATTAGCATTAATAGTATTAGCTGGAGCAATGACAGGCTTATTAGCGGCATTAACCGCAATATCAGCAATTGGTAATATAGCAAATATGACTTTAGGTGTATTAGGTTTAACACTTATGGCTGTACCATTATTAGCTCTTGTTGGTGTATTAGCTTTAATGCAAAATGTTGATAGGGCTATGGAAAATGTTAAAGCATTAACTTTATTTGCTGCAGCGTGTACATTATTGCTTATACCATTAACGGCTATTGGTGCGATAGTAGCTACTGGAGTTGGAGCATTAGCTGTTGGTGGAGGTATATTAGCATTAACACTTATGGCTGTACCATTATTAGCTTTTGTTGGTGTATTAGCTTTAATGCAAGGTATTGAGAATGCGACACAAAATGTAGAATTACTAACTACTATGATGGAAAAATTAACTGAATGTTTATTTAAACTTTCATTAGTCGCTCCATTAGCATTAATGGCAGATGCAGCAATTTATGGTTTAATTGGTGCTGTAACAACTATTGGTATTTTAGCTACAGCTGTTGGTGCTATTATGGATAAATTTCCACAATTACAAGATTTCTTAAATAAAGGTTTACCAGTATTAGAGCAAATAGCTTTGAGTATAGGTAAAATTATAGGTAATGTAGTTGCTGGATTTATGAACAGTGTTGCAGATGAATTACCTCATACTGGACAAAAACTTTCTGAATTTGCGATATCTGCTATGCCTTTTATAGCTATTATGTCAACAGTTAATGATAAAGTTATGCAAGGAGTTAAAGTATTAGCTGATTCATTATTATTATTAACAGGCGCTAATCTTTTAGATAGTATAGCTTCATTTATAAGTGGTGGAGAATCATTTGGTAGATTAGGTACTGAATTATCTAAATTTGCAACTAGTGCTTTACCATTTTTAGCAGTATTATCATCAGTCGATCCAGCTGTTTTAGAAGGTTCTAAAGCATTAGCTGAAGCTATATTAACATTCACAAAATCTAATTTCTTAGATACTATTACTGGATGGTTAAATGGTGAAAGTGATTTAAGCTCTTTTGGATCAAAGCTAGCACCACTTGGTACAGGTATAAGTGAATTTGTTGCTAATTTAGGAACATTCAAACCAGAACAAGTTGAAACTATTAAATCAGCATGTGAAGCATTAAAGGCTATAGCTGAAGCTGCAGGAGAAATTCCTAAACACGGAGGAATAGCTCAAGCATTTACTGGTGATAATGATATTGAAAAGTTCGCTGACAAACTTGGTCCTACTGGTAGTGGAATAAGTGAATTTGTTAAAGAATTAACCAAAGATGGTACGTTTGATCAAACTAAAATCGATATTGTCAAAGCTGGTTGTGATGCTTTGAAGACTATTGCTGATGTAGCTGGGCAATTACCTAAACAGGGAGGACTAGCTCAGGCATTTACTGGTGATAATGATATATCAGCATTTGCTGGTAAACTTGGTAAAGTTGCTGAAGGTATTAGAGGATTTGTTTGGGAGCTACAAAAAGATAATGTTATAACACAAGATAGTATTGCTAAAATTAATGCTGTTAATAATATTATGTGGGCTATTGCTGATTTAGGTAAAATAAATCTAGGTGATACAAGTGGTAAACTTGAAGAACTAGGTGCTCGTCTAGGTTCATTTGGAAATAAAATTACAGAATATGTTAAAGGCATAAATACTGTTTCATTAGATGATCTTCAATCTGGTAAAGAAAAGATAAATAAGATAATTGAAATAGCAAATACTTTGGCTGCAGTAAGTAGCGATCCTATAGAACAACTTGGAGAAAAACTTAAGAACTTTGCAACTGATGCTTTAAAGAAATTTGTAGATGGATTAAATGCTACACAACCTAAAGATGATGCTACAAATGCTATCAAAGCTCTTATAGATGCTATAATAAAAGGTATGGAAGAAAAGAAACCTGATGTTGAGAATGGTTCTAAAGCTGTAGTAGAAACTGCTATGACGACTTTAAAATCTTATGATATGTCTGGTGCTGAAGAAATTGGTAAAAACTTTGTTCAAGGTTTTGCTAATGGTATTACTAATAATATTTATTTAGCAAGAGATGCAGGTAGTCAAGTTGGTAAGAAAGCATTAGAAGCTGCTAAACAGTCTATAGATTCACATTCACCATCAAAAGAGACATATAAATTAGGTACTTTCTTCGACCAAGGATTTATTAATGGTATTAAATCATTAGAAGATAAGATTTATAGTGAAACTTATGGTGTTGGTGATAAAGCAAGACTTGGATTAGGAAGAGCTATTAGAGGAGTTTCTAATTTAATTTCTGAAGGAATAGATGATGAATTTACTATCAGACCAGTTTTAGATTTGAGTGATGTCCAATCTGGAGCTGCTGCTATAAATGGTATGTTAGGAGTTCCTTCGGTTGGTGTTGCTGCTAACTTAAATGCTATAAGTACAGGTATGAGAACATATCGTCAAAATGGCGGAGATGATGTTATATCTGCTATAGATAAATTAGGTAAGAATCTTGGTAATACAACTGGTGACACATATAATATTAACGGAATCACGTATGATAATGGTTCTGAAATACAAGAAGCAGTTAGCACATTAGTAAGAGCTGCTAAAATTGAAAGGAGGACGTAGGTATGCCTAGAGAAGGTGATAAATGGCGTGTAGCCAGAGGTGATTGTCTTTGGAATATTGCACGTGCAGTATATGGAAATGGAGCTAGGTGGCCTGAAATAGCTTCGGCTAACGGATTGGCTACTAGTGGAAATCCAATAATTTATCCTGGTCAATTATTTAATTTACCAGGTATAACAAGCGGTGCACCAGCTCCGGCTCCTGCGCCTGCTCCTGCACCACCACCTGTTACAAGACCAAATATTGATTGGATGGCTTTAACATCTGGTTCAGAAAGAGAGATGTTAGCTATATGGTCATATAATCATAATAGATTTTGGACCAGATGGGAACAATGGGATAATGCAGGTCATTTAATAATGATCTCAGAAAATAAAAATGTTGAATTTCATGATGAGGCTAAACAATCTATTGGAACTGGTAGAACAACTGAGGGATGGAATGTAATTCGTTTCAGTGTTAGACCTGTAGATAATGATGGAAATCCATTAGCGAATACAGATTGGGCATCAAAAGAATATGACTTTAGAAATAATCCACCTCAGTTACCACCAGATCCAGAATTTAGTATTGATAGTCAGAATAAAGCAACTATCACATTTAATAATATTTCTGAGAATATTAATGCTGATTCTATTGAAATCGCTATATATCAAGATAATACTATTAAGTATAAAACAGCTAAAGTAGCAATTAATACTGAAGCTCGTTATGCTAGATATATACAAGATGTTGATCCAGGTCATGAATACAAAGTGAGAGCTAGAGCTGTTCGAGGTAATATATATGGTGGATGGACAAATTTTACTGCTAATGATATATCATTACCAGTAGCACCATCTGAAATAACTACTTTAAGACCTCAAAAAATTAGTGAACAACAAGCTGTTACTTATGGTGTATTAGTTGAATGGCCTGCTGTTCAAACAGGTAAACAATATGAGATTCAATGGACTACAAATATAGAATATTTTGATACACCTTCATCAGGAGTAAATAGTCAAACTACTGAAGAAGGACAAGGTACTAGGTTATTAATAACTGATATAGAATTAGGTCATGAATATTTCTTTAGAATTGGTTCAATTAATGATAAAGGACATTCTTTAAATTGGTCACCAATCAAATCGGTTACACTTGGTACAAAACCATCAGCTCCTACTACATGGAGTAATGTTACTTCATCTGTATTAGGTGAAGATTTGAATTTATATTGGAGACATAATTCAACTGATGGTTCATTAGAAACTTTTGCAAGATTACATTTAACGGTCATAGACTCAGCACATCCAGAATTAGAACCTATGGAATATACTAAGGTTATAGAAAATACTAAACCAGAGGAAGAAAGAGATCAAAATAGTGTTTATACAATTAATACTACAGATCCAGAATGGTCTGGTTTATTAGCTGATGGATTTATAATTAAATGGAAAGTTCAAACGGCAGGTGTTATCGGTGAATATAGTGATTGGTCTATAGAAAGAGAGGTCAATGTATATACTCAACCAACTCTTGAATTAGATCTTACCAATAAAGATGGAATATCTATTGATGAAGTAAATGGGTTTCCATTTAATGTTAATGTATTAGCTAAACCTTCTACACAAAAACCAATAAGTTATTATATTGAAGTTATATCTAATAATGGTTATAATACAGTTGATAATGTTGGTGAAGTTAAGGTTATAAATCCTGGTGATAAAGTATATCAAAGATACTATGACCCAGAAAGAAATGCATGGAGATTTCTATTAGAAATGACTCCTGCAATTATAGATTTGAAAAGTGGTATAAATTATACTATTAATGTTACAGTATCTATGGATTCAGGTTTAAGTGCTATAGCTACTAAAGATTTTAATGTGTCTTTAAGTGAAACTGGTTATAATCCTTATGCTGATATTATTATAGATAAAGAAACATTAACAGCAAGTATACATCCGTATTGTATGGAAAATTATGAAGATGCTGGTGAGGTAAAACAACGTTTGTCAGAAAATTGTACACTAGCTATATATAGAAGAGAATATGATGGAACTTTTACGGAAATCGCTACAGAGATTGAAAATGCAGAAAATACTTATGTAGTAGATCCGCATCCATCATTAGATTATGCTAGATATAGAATAGTAGCAAGAGCTGATGAAACTGGCACTATATCTTATTGTGATATAAAGGCAGTTAAAGTTGGAGAACCTTCTATAGTTATTCAATGGTCCGAGAAATGGTCAAAATTTGATTATAATCCAGATGAAGATAATTTAGAAGTTCCTTGGGCAGGATCTATGTTAAAATTACCATATAATGTTGATGTATCTGAAAATAAAAATCCAGATGTATCTTTAATTGAATATGTTGGTAGAAAACATCCAGTTAGCTATTATGGTACACAAATAGGAGAATCAGCTAGTTGGAATACTGAAATACCAGCTGAAGATAAAGAAACATTATATGGTTTAAGAAGATTATCTAGATGGACAGGTGACGTTTATGTTAGAGAACCTTCTGGAACTGGATATTGGGCTAATATAACTGTATCTTTAAATATTAAACATTTAGCTGTTACTATACCAGTTTCATTCTCAGTTAAGAGAGTGGAAGGAGGTATATAATATGGCTGAAATAGATTGGTCTGATTCAATGGAACAAACTTTTGAATATTATGAAGTTGATCCAGTATCATGGAAAGATACAAAACCATTAAATATGGTTAAGAAAAGCACAATTAAAAGAGATGACGGAGCTTATACACTCGGCTCTGCCACTATTGATATTAATGATACTCTTGGAGAATGTTACATAAGAATCTATCTAATAATACGTCAAAATGGCGCAAAATTTAAAATAACTTTAGGTACATTCTTAGTACAAACCCCTTCAAGTTCATATGATGGTAAAAATAGAAATGTATCTATGGATGCATATACACCATTATTAGAACTTAAAGAAAACCCACCACCATTAGGATTTGCATTGTTGAAGAATGAAAACATCATGAAACAAGCATATTTACTTGTTAGAGATAATTGTAGAGCTCCTGTTGTAGAAACTACATCTGATAAAACTTTACAAGATAATTTCGTAGCTGATCCTAGTGAGAAGTGGTTAAATTACATTAATGATCTTATAGCTCAAGCTAAATATAAATTATACTTAGATGAAGAGGGTAGAATCTTATTTTCACCTATTCAAAAGATTGATGAATTACAACCAGTATGGACTTATAATGACGATAATAGTTCAATACTTTATCCTGAAGTAAGTATGCAACATGATCTATATGGTATACCGAATGTAGTAGAGGTTGTATGTTCAACTGGTATTAAAGAGTATACGGCTAGGGTTGTTAATGATGATCCAAATAGTCCTACTTCAACTATTAATAGAGGTAGAGAAATATTGTATAGAGATACAGAACCGAATCTTCCTGGTTTTCCTACTGAAGAACAAGTTGATGAATATGCTAGACATTTATTAGAAACATTATCTTCAGTAGAATATCAAGTAAGTTATACTCATGGATATTGTCCAGTTAGAGTTGGTGATGCTGTTAGATTGAATTATAAGAAAGCTAGTTTAGATAATATTAAAGCTAAAGTTATAAGTCAATCTATAAAATGTGAAAATGGTTGTTCAGTAAATGAAACAGCTGTATTTACAAAGAAATTATGGAACTAGAAAGGAGAATAAATTATGGCTTTATCACAAGATCTTATAAACCAATTTGTTAAATTAACAGATAGAGAAGAGAAACCTAAAGAAGTTACAGTTAATGGTACTTATAAGACTATAAACGGTGAAGAGTATGTACAGATTGACGGTTCAGAGATTTGGACACCAGTTACTTCTACGGTAGAAGCTGAAACTGGAGAACGTGTTAAAGTAATGATTAAAAATCATACAGCAACAGTTACTGGTAATATAAGTTCTCCTTCAGCTAGATCAAAATCGGTTCAAGATTTAAAAGACGAAGTTGATGAACAAGGTAATACTATTAAACAATTGGATAATACTATAGAACAACAAAATAATAGTATTATACAGATAGATAATAATATTAAACAAGTTAATAATGACATTTTACAAGCTAATAATGCTATTAATCAACAAGGAAATATTATTAAACAATTAGGTAATGAAATAAATCAACAGGGTGATGTTATTAATAGTATGAATAATGATATTACTGCTAATAGTAATGAAATTACAGCTATTAACAATACAATTGTTCAACAAAATAATACTATTATTCAACATGGTAACACTATTGAACAACAAGGAAATATTATTAAACAACAAGGAAATGAAATAAATCAACATGGTAATAAAATAGAACAATTTAATAATGAAATAGAACAACAAGGTAACACCATTACCCAACTTAACAATAAAATTCTTCAACAAGATAATGTTATTCAACAACAAGGAAATATTATAGACCAACAAGATAATATTATAACAGAACACGGAAATAATATTACAATATTAAACAGTGGTTTCAGTATAATAGATGGTGTATTAGTTGGATTAAGTCAAGCTATAATTGATGAATTAAAAACTAAACATTTAGATGCTGAATATGCAACTATTGATTTTGCTAATATTAATATGGCTGCAGTTACAAAATTATTTACTGAGTCTGGTATTATTAAAGATTTAGTTGTTCAAGAAGGAAAAATAACAGGAGAATTAGTTGGCGTTACTATTAAAGGTGATTTGATTGAAGGTAATACTATTGCTGCTGAAAAATTAGTTGTTAAAGGATCAGATGGATTATATTATAAATTAAATATAGATGGTCTTAATAATGTTAGTACTGAACAATCTTCAAAATTTGTATTATTAGATACTAAACCAGAAGATTGGGAAACTAATTATAAAGATTATTATTTAATATCTGGTAATAATTATGTTCATATTACTGATAACAACATACCAACTTGGCAAGCAAATACTTATTATAAATTGAGTTCGACTTATGAAACTGGATTGGATGGTACGAATATAGTTGCTAAATCTATTACCGCTGATAAAGTATCAGTTACTGATTTAGTAGCATTTGGAGCTACAATTGGCGGATATAATATAACTCAACATTCCATATATTCTGGAGGAAAAAGCTCAGTTAATAATGTATCTCGTGGAGTATATATGGATGATGATGGTCAGATGGCTTTTGGTGATAACAAAAATTTTATTAAATTTTTTAAAGATACTGATAAGCAATATAAAATTAGAATACAAGCTGATGAAATATATACCGGATCAAGTTCAGAGTCAATAGCAGAACAAATACAAGCTACTATGGATGTAGCTAAAGATGCACAACAAGCCGTAGATGATTTAGAAATTGGTGGAAGAAATTATGCATTAAATTCAGAAGATGAAATAATAATTACTTTAGATGGATCAAAGACTTATAATTGGGTTAGTAAAGATATTTCACAATTATTAAAAAATTTAGATAAAAGCATTAAAGAATTTTCTTTTTCTTGTGAATCGTATAGTAATAATGGTGGTACAATAGTACAAATGTATTTAAGAATGGCTGATAGTGCTAATGCAATGAGTATAACTTCTATGGGTGAAACGACTACAGAATGGAAAAGATTTACTGGCACTAAATCATTAAATGCTGGTTATACTATAGATCAAATAGCTTCTTTGTATATACGAGTACAAGGTAAAGTTAATGATGTTATCCATATAAGAAAATGGAAAGTTGAAGTTGGTAATAAATCTACAGATTGGACATCAGCTCCAGAAGATTTAGAAGATAATATAGATAATATTCAAAATAATTTAACAAATTTTACAGATGTTACATTTATGGCATACAAACGTGAACAAGAAGAAACAAACAGAAAAATTGATACAAGATTAACTTCTACAGAAATAACAGTATATGGTGATGAGAATAATCTAGAAGATCCTAGTGCTTTAGTTAATCATATACAAAAATTGGAAAATGATGTTAATGGTAGTAATGGTGCAATAGACAGAATAGAATCTGCTGAAGATACGATTGAAGGAACGGGTTTAAACGATTATGATCAAAGAATAAAAATTACTCAACGTTTTTTGAATGTAGAAACAGATGTTGAACAAATTAAAAATATATTTAAAATAACTGGGGGTACAAACTTAGTCCAAAACTCAGTAGGTTATTTTGCTGATAATAATAATAAACCAACGATGTGGAATATAGCAGCAAATACTATATATACACCATTTGGTTATGACGGTGACTTAACTGGTATAACAGTATCAAGAGGTAGATTATTCTGTGCTAAAGGATCTGTTACTACAACATCAAATAATATAGTAGCATTATTAGCTAACAAAATGATGTCTATATCATTTAAATATAAAAATGGTGCTAATGCTACAAGTAAAATCAAAGTATTTAATGGATCAGTTACATATTTTGAAAAGACATTTAGTTCGGCTGTTAATCAATGGACTGAATATACATTTAATCCAGATACAGATCCAGTATTAGCAAATCCAACATTTTTAAATACAGCAAACTCATTACAAATTTCAATTGAATCAACTAATTCAACGAACAATAATGGTTTTGAGATAAGTGATTTAATGTTAAATTATGGTGATATTAAACCTTGGGAATTATCTAGTAATGAAGTTTATGGTGCAATGGTGAAATTATCTAGTTTAGGTATTGAAGTAACTGCGACAACAGCTAATACTAAGAATTTTATGACTACTGATGGTATATTAGTTTATGAATATAATTCAACAACAGATACTATTGGTAATTTAATAACAAAAATAACAGATAATGGTATATTAACAAATCGATTAGAATCTACTGGCGATATTATAGAAAGAAATTTAGTTAATACTATGATCAAAGATTCATCAAATCATGATGTATATGTAGAATATATAAAATAGAAAGGAGATAATATTATGGCAACATCAGGTTCATTTTCAACAAATTATTGTACACCAGTAAGTAAAACATGGTATTGGGATTTATCATGGTGGGTTAGTAGCTGGAGTGGAAATACAGCAACAATAAATTATGAAGTTTATTCTAGATGTACATCTGGTACAAGTGGTAAACAATATATTTCCAATTATGGATTTAGTGGTAGTATAGCGGGTAATAGTTTTTCATCTTCTAATACTTTTTATAAAGATGTTTTAATTGCTAGTGGTAGTTTTACTTTAAGTGGTGGAACTTATTTCGAAGCATCAATAACTGCCCATCCATATAGTGGTTCAAATACTTCATCTGGTTCTAAAGGATGGACATTAGATAATAATGTTGTAACTCCTACGGTGACAGTATCTATTGGTTCCAGAACAGAAACAACAATAACTGCATCTATGTCTGTAACAAATAATGGAAATGCTGGAATAGTTGATAAATATATAGATTTATTTACGGATTCTAGTTGTACAAATAAGGTTGGTTCTATCAGTGGTACTAGTGGTACATTTACTGGTTTGACAGCAAATACAACATATTATGCTAGAGCAAATGCTAGTAATGGAACATATAGAGGTTATTCATCTGTTTCTTCAACTTCAACTTACCAATATCCTTATATATCATCTGTTGATAGTTCAGATTTAACAATAGGTAATCAACAAAAATTAACTTTATATAATCCATTAGGTAGAAGTGTAAACATTTATATGAAAAAAGATAATACTAGTGGAACTACCTTATTTTCTAAAACAGGTGCTACTACTGGTACTTCATATTCTTTTACACCAACAGCCAGTACATTATATAATAGTATACCAGCTTCCACAAGTGGTAATTGCGTTTATTATTGCACTTATTCTGATCATACTGTTTCTAGTAAATCTGGTACTTATAAAGTTAGTGGTAATAATGCACAAGCACCAACATTTACTGCTTTTGATTATAAAGACAGTGATTCATTAGCATCACAATTGACAGGAAAAAATGGAGTTAATAATCCTGGTATATTAATAGCTGGTCTAAGTGATTGTCAATTCAATATAACTACATCACAAAAAGCTACATCAAGTTATGGTGCTACTTTAGATCATTATAATTTTGCATGGCCTAATGGCACAGGTGGTTCAGAACTATATAGCACAAGTGCAAATGTATCTCATACTGTTCAAAATGGTAATACAACAATTATTTCAGTTACAGCATATGATAAAAGAGGTCAATATAAAACAGTTCAAAAAACAGTAACATTAATAACACCTAGTCATACTTCTGGTTCACCTAGAGCTGACAGACAAAATGGCATTGATAGTGTTACTTATTTAAATGGTAACATTCAATATTGGTCAGGTGATTGGGCTAATGGCTCATCAAGACCAAATACTTTATTAAAAGTAGAGTATAGAGTAAACAAAACAGGTTCTTATTATGATATAACAAGTGCTGTTAGATCTAATAGCACAAGTTCAACATCTGGTAAAATTACGACTTTAAATCTTAAATCTAATATTATACAATTACATGCTAATGGTTCTAGTGGTGGTTTTACAGTTGGTACATCATATACTATTGAAATATTTATATCTACTGGTGTTTCTTCATCAATTAAATATGAAAATAGATATAAAATTGCAGAAATAACTGTAACATCTGGTATATTCGGTATGTCTCGATATAAAGATAGTAGTGGCAAATATCATTATGGTATAAATGGTTTGCCAAAAGGTAGTTCTGCTTTTTATGTTAACGGACGAGCAGAAGTAAAAGATGATATAATTGGAACATTTGGTATTGTAGATACCAGAGATATTAATTCACCGCCATCGTATTATCAACAATCAAAAAAAGGTATAGTTAATGAATTTAAAACTTGCCAAAAAATAGATAATCCTTTTAGTCAAAGCTATGCTAATGTATTAACTATTACTCCATGGTCTAATCAATCAGGTGGAAGGCCAACACAAATTGCTATGCGTAGTTCTGGGGATACAACAGATGGTATAAAAATAAGACATGCTTCTAGTGATAGTGCTTGGGGAGCTTGGAAAGAGTTACCCTCTTTTGATAAAATTTATCCTGTTGGTTCAATTTATATATCAAATACTAATACTAATCCATCAAGTAAATTTGGTGGGACATGGGTGTCAGAACGAACATTTTATGGAGGCGAATTATTAGCATTTGGTACTGTTTATGATTCTAGCCCAGGAGATACAATTAGAAATGATTATAAAGCTTTGTCAGAAATTATAACCTCTCCACATCCAGATATAACAAATTATGTTTCTGGTATTTTATCATATACTGGTAATGCTTTTTTAGTAACAATTAAAAATTTAGTTGGTTTAGTTGAATTTGATGTAACTTTGTCTGGACGAACGGATTCAAATGGTTATGGTATTTGGGGACATATAAATAATAAAAATGCTCTACCATCTGGTGTAACACTTATCGGTTCTCCGAACTATTTGAAAAGTGTTGGTTCTTATAATATATATGGAGGAACAACATTTAAATATTTTTATAAAGTAACAAGTACATCTACCTCTGATAATTTTTATCTTAATCCAAAATTTTATGCTTATCCTAATGGTTCAGAATTTTATCCCGGAGATGGTGGAGTTGGATACGGTGCCAATGTTAAAGTATTTGCAAAAGGTGGTACTAGATATATGTGGAGAAGAACTGCATAAAATTATAAGAAAGGAGACTTACTAAATGATTAAAACTCATGAAATAAATTTAAACACATCTCAATATAACACAATTAAAAATAATAATAGTGCTATTATATTAGATGATACTAGAAAAATAGAAGAGAATGATTATGTTCTTTTTAAACAAGTTGAGACTATTGAAGAAGAAACTAAAGAAACCGGACTATATGTTTTTGTTAAAATAAACAGTGTAGTTTCAAATCATCCTGGTCTTAAAGAAAATTATATAATGATTACTTACAATGAAGTCAATTAATAAGGAGGAAGAAAAATGATACAAGCAGTTGCTACAATTATAGTAGCTATAATAGGTTTAATTGGCATAATTATACAAAATAGATCACATACAAAATTAAAAAGTCAAGAAGAATTATTAAAAACAGTTGATGAAAAAATAGATAAATTAAAAACTCAATCAACTGAAGAGGATGAAAGACTTAATAGTAAATTAGACGCTATTGATATGGATAGTTGCAAAAGATTCCTCATTGTTGAAATGACAAAAATAAAAGATAGTACTTATATACCTAATGAAGAACAAAAACGTATGCTCCATGAAACTAAAACTCGTTATAACCATGATGGTGGAGATTCATACGTTGATAGCATGTTCGAAGGTTTACAAGATAAAGGATTATTATAATAGAAAGGAGGAACTATTATGATGGACTTTGCACAATTAATTATAGTAGCTATATTAGTTGAAGCTATATGGGAAAATATTAAAATGATATGGCAATCAGGAAAGTTTAGTATTGATATGTTAGGTAGTCTTGTCGTATCTATATTACTATGTGTTCTTGTTAAAATAGATATTTTTCCTATAGTAGGATTAAATATAGCAGTACCTATTATTGGATCTATATTTACAGGTATTATAGTTTCAAGAGGTGCTAACTTTGTTAATGACTTATTTAAGAAATTGAAAGGAGAATAACATGGAACCAAATGAAAATATTGAAAAAGAGCCTATAGATGTTAATACTCAAGAATTAAGAAAATTTGAAGAGGAGGAAAATTAATATGGCTAAAATAGGACCAGATATTTCATCATGGCAAGGTGATATTAATATACGTGAATTAGCAAATCATTGTGATTTCTTTATATTTAGAAGTCATGCGGGTATATCTGAAGACAGTAAAGCAGCACGTAATGTTGAACTTGCTATTGATTCAGGTAAACCTTATGGTTTATATATTTATTCATATGCACTAACTAGAGAAAGAGCTAGGCAAGAAGCTGCTAATGTTATAGCATTTGCTAATTCAAGAAGAGTAAGACCAAAATTTTTAATAATTGATATGGAGGATGCCGATGGGTATAAAGCTCGTAATGGAATGCCTTCAAATGATACATTAAGAGGTATTTGTACAGAAGAATGTGTAGCATTCGAAAATGCAGGATATTATGCTATGATATATGCTAGTTCAAGCTGGTTTAAAAATAAGTTAGCAGGATTAGATAGATTTGATAAATGGGTTGCACATTGGCCTACATCAGGTGGAAAACAAAAAGGAATGAATACAGATCCATCTGGAGAATCTGCAGCAAATTGTGGAATATGGCAATTCACTTCAGTTGGTAGATTACCTGGATATAATGGAAATCTTGATATGAATTATTTATACAAAGATATTATTTTAGGTGGAGATATACCAGCACCACAACCAGCTCCTACACCATCTATAGAAGGATCAGATTTGGAACTTGCTATAAGAGTTATGAGAGGAGAATTTGGTAATGGAGATGATAGAAAGAATAATCTTGGTAGCAGATACGAAAGTGTTCAAAATTTGATTAATCATATTTACTCTGCTTCTACTGATCAGCTCGCTACGGAGACGATTGAAGGAAGATATGGTAACGGTAATCAAAGAAAAGAAGTTCTTGGATCTAGATATGATGAAGTACAAAATGCAGTAAACGCTCGTTATGGTAGTGGATCATCTGAAAAGATATATGTTGTTAAATCTGGAGATACTTTATCAGGTATAGCTGCTAAATTTGGAACATCATATCAAAAGATTGCTAGGGACAATAACATATCAAATCCGAATATTATACATCCAGGCCAAAAATTAATTATTAAATAGCTAAAAAGAGGGTGTGTTATATACATATCCTCTTCTTTTTCTCAAAATTAGCAATTTTTTCAAAAAGTGGAGAAAAACGGCTTTCGAGAATTGATTTTAAGACATTTTAAAAATTAAGGAATATAACTTGTTGCTAAAAGGGTCAAAATGGCGCTATAGTCATCCTAGTGCGTATACGGCGATTTGGCCGTTTTTAGGGGTATTTCAGACCCTATTTTGACTATTTGCACAATAAAAACGGGTAATATTATAAAAATCTATTTAAATTTTCGCGACAACAACGACTCCTATAATGGAAAGGAGAATTTATACAAATGATATTTTACGCATTATTAATTATTTTTACTATATTAATTATTTTATATATGTATTACAAACATTTAGGTAATAAACAAAGAGCAGAACAAAGATTACAAGAATCTTATGAAAATTTAAAAGATGCTTGGCACAAATTTTTAGGGCTATTTTGATAGCCTTATTATTTTCGCCTTAAAAACATAGTATATAATGGAAAGGAGATAGTATTATGGATGAATTTAATGAATTAAAAAGATTACAAGAATTTCATGTAGAAATTTTAACATTTAATAGAAAAGGAGACGTGGTTTTAACCATCGATAGTGGTGATAATGATAAAACTATATTATCTGGTAAAGCAGCAACTAATTTAATAAAATTAGTAGATGACTATTTAAATAATTTATATAAAAAGAGTAAGGAGTCTAAATAGACTCTTCTTTTTCGCCTTAAAAACATAGTATATAATGGAAAGGAGTGATATTAATGAAAAAATATATCGTAGGTAAAATCGTTGAAAAAGATGGTGAAAAAACTTTAGATGGAGTTACCATGAGTAAAAAATGGGGTGCACTAGGAACTGGAGTGTTTATAGTAGGTGCAGTCACAGTTTTTAAAAAAGGTAAAGAAATCGGAGGTAAAGTAGCAACAAAATTACATCTTAACGATAAAATCGAGAAAATTAAAGCAAAAATTAATATTTAGGGATTATAACAAATCCCTTTTATTTTTCGCATTAAAAACATAGTATATAATGAAAGGAGTGTGTGATGATAATTATGAATAAATAGAATTGATAGTAAACTATATTCATATTTCATCACCTTTCTATTTTCGCAGTAAAAACATGGCATATAATGGAAAGAAAAAAACTAAGGAGGTATTTATTATGAGAATTACGAAAGGAAAACATTTAAAAGAAAGAAGAAAATTATATATTAAAAACGAAAGTAGATTTTATGCATTATTAGCAGTAGTATTAGGAATCATTTCAGGATTTATATTTAAAGCAATAGGCGAAATAGATATGACTGGACCGATATTTATAATATTATTTGGTGTATTAGGTTACATAGGTACTTTTGGAGAAGATGAATAATCTTCTTCTTTTAATTTTTCATTTAAAGGAGGTGAATGTCAAAATGGCGGTGAATTTATCATTAGATTGTCAAGAATTTGATGAGTATTTAGTAGATACTTATGAAGATTGCATTAAAGATTATACTGGTATACATTATATTTTCAGATTTCCGAATGCATATGGAGCTTCTGTAGTAAAAGTATTCGGTTCCGCAGGTTATTCAGATGATATGTGGGAATTAGCAGTTATATTATATGAAGAGGAAGATGGAAGATCTCCTGATGAATATTTATTAGTATATCCATATCCAATTGTTAAACATGAATGTGTATTAGGGCCATTAGATGATAGCCAAGTTAGAGAAATATTACAAAAAATTAAAGATTTATAGTCGCGAAAAAAACACATACTATAATGGAAAGACATGGTTGTCAAATCATGTTTTCACTCGTAATATAACGTTCGGGTTCTTACGAGTAATCTCTCAATAAAGTCTAAGAAATTAGGCTTTTATTTTTCGAAAAGTAAAAGTTTAAGAAAGGAGGTATATTTATGTCATTTAGTTTACCAGTAACTGTAATATATTGGTTGCTTGGTGTTATAGCAGGAATTTCAATTTCTGTTATTTTTACATATTTTAAGAATAAGTATTCAAAGATAGCAGGGTTAATTGAAGTTGATATCCAAAGTAATTTGTGTAAATTTCAAATAACTAGTACAGAATTATCAGATTTAAAAACTAAAAAAGCAATGTTTAAGGTAGTACATGGTGTTGATCTTTCGCGAGAAGAACAGATCCTATAATGGAGAGACTTATGTCTACTTAAACTAAGGAGGTATATTTATGTCAAACAAAATTGAAGACGCCTTATGGCAAGATTATGAAGATGCAGGTCAAAGAATTAAAGACTTGAGTATCAAAGATGGAGACAACTACAGAGTAGCTTTAGAGGATCGTGATAAGATCAGAAATGAATTAATCAAATTAGAGCAGATGAAAAACGAAAAAGAAAATCAGGGTGAACAATTAAAATCTGACTCAAAGAAAGATTTAATTAGAAATGTATTATCAGTGATTACTTTTGGAGTTACTACGGGGTTATCTATATATACAATACACAGGACATTTAAATTTGATGAAACATCTACAGTAACAAGCACATTAGGCAGGAATGCTTTGAATGGAGTGATACCCAAGTTAAAGCGATAATAAGTCCACAAAGAGGAGTGACCCTTCTCTTTTATTTTTCGCATTAAAAACATAGCATATAATGGAAACAAATAAGAGAAAGGAGAAAAACAATGATATTATTTTTAATATTAAGTTTAATTTTAATTGCATTAATTGCATTAACAATTATAGTATTAGCAACAGGAGGTACAGCATTTATAGTTGTATTTGGTGATGTTATCGTATGCATATTTATATTAGCATGGATAATTAAAAAGATATTTTTCAAAAAGAAAGATAAAGAAAATAAGTAAAGGTTACATGACCTTTGCTTTTTATTTTAGAAAGGAGGTATATTTATGAACAAATTGGAAGTTTTTATGAAAAAACATTCATCAATGTTACTTAGTGTAGCTAGTGGAATTGGTTTAGTTACAACTACAGTATTAGCAATAAAAGCAACACCAAAGGCTCTTGAATTAATTGAAGAAGAGAAAAAGAAAAGATCTAAAGTAGTTACAAAAACTATTTATGCAGATAATCAATCATATTCAAAGACTGAAACTGTATATGAAGATCTAAGTACTCTTGATATTATTAAAGTAGCTTGGAAACCATATATTCCAACGGGTATTAGTATGTTTTCTACATTAATATGTATATTTGGTAATACTTATTTAAATTATAGAACACAAACATCATTAATATCCGCATATGCAATATTAGATAAATCATATAAAGAATATATAGCTAATACTAAGGAATTATATGGAGATGATGCAGATAAAGAAATTAAACAAAAAATA
>ERZ1106954.138-NODE-138-length-60605-cov-6.144013_pt1 | contig 60605 bp, 76 predicted proteins | sample MGYA00403678_ERZ1106954 | MGnify/ENA primary metagenome ERZ1106954 (study PRJEB35170, sample SAMEA104062445) | human gut metagenome | biome: human gut; feature: human-associated habitat; material: faeces | place: Denmark | collected 2012-08-20 ... | reverse complement strand
AGAGATTATTTGAAAAATACAATATTAGGTAATTATATAAGAAGTGGTCATTATGCAGATGAAGCGATGGGCGAGTTTATATCTTATATAAAAAATAGTGATAAGTTTGATAATACTATATTTGTGTTTTATGGTGATCATGATCCTAAGATTAGTTTAAAAGATTTTAATTATTATTATAATTATGATGCAGCAACTGATAAGGTTTTAACTGCGGAAGATGAAGGATATATTCCTTATGATTATTATGATAATGAACTTAATAAAAAGACTCCATTAATTATTTGGAGTAAGAATGAAAAGTTTGAAAAACAAATTGATTATTATATGGGTATGATTGATGTTATGCCAACGATAGGTAATATGTTTGGTATTTATAATAAGTATGCTTTGGGAAATGATATATTTGAGATTAAAGATGATAATGTAATAGCGTTTCCGAATGGTAATTTCTTAACTAATAAAGTGTATTATTATAATTCTAAAGAAGAATACAAGGCAATTAATTTAAATGAGGTTTTGAGTGATGAGTATATTGCTAATGCTAAGAATAAAGCAGATAAGTTAATTGATATTTCAAATGATATAATTGTTTATGATTTAATAGGGGGTTACTAGTGATGAAAGGAATAAGAAATGAAAAAGAAAAAGATTGGTTTAGTGATATTAGTATTAGTGTTATTGTATTCTATTGGGGGTATTTATTATAATATAACTCATAGGGATAGTGTAGATAATAGTGTTAAGAGTATAGATAAGATTGATAAGTATGGGTATGTTCTTAAGAGTAATGCTACTAATTTACAGAAAGAACTTTTTAATGAACTTAAGACTATTTTAAATAATGATAATATAAATGATGATGCTTATGCTAAAACAATATCTAAGATGTTTGTTACTGATTTATATACTTTGTCTAATAAGGTAAATAAGTATGATGTTGGTGGCACTGAATATGTTTTAGAAAGTGGTAGAGATAATTTTAAGGTAAATGTTCAAGATACTCTGTATAAGTATTTAGAGGATAATTCTGATGGAAAGAGAAGTCAGATACTTCCTTTAGTGGTTAGTGTTAGTGCTGATGAGATTAGTGATACTAAGTATAAAATTGGTGATAATGAAAGTGATGCTAAGAAGGTAAGTTTAACTTTAAGTTATAATGAAGATTTGGGATATGATACTAAAGTCACTTTAATTTTAATTAAGAGTGAAGGCAAGTATTATGTTGTTGAAAGTGCTAGTTAGGCGCTTTTTTTGTTAGTTAGTACAGAATTAGTAAAAAAAGTGGTATTATATAGATGGATAATGGAAAATATAATATGAGGTAGGTGGATGATTTATGAAAAGAATTTATATAGTTACTGGTGCTAGTGGTTTTTTAGGTAATAACATTATTAGGATGTTAGAACATGATGATAATGCAGAGGTAAGAGCTTTTGTATTAAATGGGGAATCTATAACTTCACTTAATAATTTGAAATGTTCTATTTATTATGGTGATGTTACAAAGGCGAATACTCTTAATTCTATTTTTGATGGTTGTGGTGATGCAGAAATCTTTGTGATTCATTGTGCTGCGGTTGTTTATATAAAATCAAAGTATAATTCAAGAGTTTATGATGTTAATGTTAATGGAACTAAAAATATAGTGGATAAGGTTTTGGAGTATAATGCTAAACTTATTTATGTTAGTAGTGTTCATGCTATTCCTGAGAAGAGTGATGGAGATTTGATTAGTGAGGTGTCTATTTTTAATCCTAATGATGTAGTTGGATTGTATGCTAAAACAAAAGCTGAAGCTGCAAGATATGTTATGGATTCGGTTAAGGATAAAGGGTTAAATGCTTGTATTGTTCATCCTTCTGGTATTTTGGGGCCATATGATTTTAGTAATAGTCATTTGACTGCGCTTGTTAGGGAAATTGTAAGAGGCAAACTTCCAATGTGTGTTAAGGGAGGATATGATTTTGTTGATGTTAGGGATGTTGCAAAAGGAATAATTATGGCCTGTGATAAGGGGAAAAAGGGAGAATGTTATATTATGTCAGGGGAGTTTGTTTCGATTAAGAAACTTGCCGATTTGGTTTGTGATGTTGTTGGCAAAAAAAGAATTAAGGTTGTATTACCAATTATGATTGCTAAGATAGTAGCACCTTTTTATGAGATGTATTATAATGTTAAAGGAAAAACACCACTTTTTACTAAGTATTCTTTGTATACGTTATCTTCTAATTCGAATTTTAGTAATGAGAAAGCGAAGAGAGATCTTGGTTTTGTAACTAGAGATATTACTGATACTGTTAAGGATATGGTTATGTGGATTTTAGGTGATTTTAAAGAGTGACTTTGTGTGGACTATTTAATAGTCTTTTTTTTTATAGTTTTCATAGATTATTGTATGAGAAAGTGTTTGTATACATTGTTTGCTTTTTTGTTTTTAATTGCTTTGGCTTTGATGGTTAATGGGGCTTCTAGTACGTTTCCTTTGTTAGGTAAAACGATTATTTTAGATGCGGGGCATGGTGGTAAAGATGGTGGTGCCGAAGTGGGTAATGTTAAAGAGAAGGATGTTAATTTAAGGATTGTTATGTTTCTTAAGAATGCTTTAGAGGAAAAGGGAGCTAATGTTATTTTAACGAGAACTGGTGATGATGATTTAAGTGAAGATGGAGTATCTAGAAGGAAGAAGAGTGATTTTGATAAGAGGATAGAGATTATTAATAATACGAATCCTGATATATATTTATCTATTCATCAAAATATTTTTGAGAGTTCTAAGTATCGTGGTGCACAAGTTTTTTATGTTAGTAATAATAGTTACAATAAGCATTTAGCTGAGGTTATTCAAAGTGAGTTAAACTCTTTTACAAAAACTAATAGAAAGATAAAAGAGATGCGTGGTAAGTATATGTATGATAGGCTTAATCCTATTGGGGTTTTGGTGGAGTGCGGTTTTTTGTCTAATTATTTTGATAGGACTAATCTTTTAAATGAAGGGTATGTTAAAAATCTTTCTTTGAAAATAACTCAAGGTGTTATAAATTATTTTTATTCGTAAATTCATAAAATTTTCATAATATAATTATATGATTTATCAGGAATGTGTGATATAATTTGATAATAGGTGAGACTATGAAGATGAAGGTCTTTAAAACAATTCAAGAACAAATAAGTATCCTTGAAAGCAAAGGTCTTATTATCGATGACTATCTTTTTACAGAAGATATTCTTATTCGTGAGAATTATTTCTTTATTAGTGGTTATCGTCATTTGTTTTTAAAGAGCCCTAAGGATCGTAATTTCATTAAAGGTACAACTTTTAGAGAGTTATATGCATTATTCAATTTTGATAGACAGGTACGAAATATTGTCTTTAAAAATTTGTTGATTATTGAGAACAATTTGAAGAGTATTATTTCTTATCAGTTATCAAAGAAATATGGTTTTAGAGAGAAAGATTACTTGAAACCAGAAAATTTTACTAAGGTACCAGATAAACAGAGACAATTAAGTGATACTTTAAAAAAGATGAAACGTCAGATTAGGGTTAATGGTGCGCAGCATTCAGCTACTAGTCATTATTTAAAGAATTATGGTTATATTCCACTTTGGGTTGTCGTGAAAGTTTTATCATTTGGTATTGTTGGTGAACTTTATACTGTTATGAAGAGGGAAGATCAAGAGGAAATTGCAAATATTTATGATTTATCGATTAATAATCTTTTGACTTATCTTCCAATACTTTCTAATTATCGTAATTTGTGTGCACATGAGGATATATTATATGATCATAGAACGCAGAAGATAATTGGCGATACTAGGTATCATGATGGGCTTGATATACCAACTACTGATGGTGAGTATATTTATGGTAAGGATGATCTTTTTGCTTTAATCATTATTTTAAAGCAGCTTTTAAGGCCTGAGGAGTTTCGTCTTCTTATAAATGAGTTAAGTTATGAGATAGATATTCTTTGTGGAAAACTTAAAGTTATTAACATTGGGAAGGTCCTAGATACGATGGGATTTCCAAGGAATTTTAGAGAAATATTAGATTTGTAGGAGGAAATATGAAGAAGGATAAAAGTAATGTTCTTGTATATGTTGTAATATTTATGGTGGCTTTAGGTATTGGTAGTGTTGGTATGTATTATGCTATTAGATATTTTAAACCACTTAGTCAGACGGTAGTTAATAAGTTAGAGAAAGAGGTAACAGTTACTGATAATGGAATAGCTGATGCTGTTGAGAAGCTTTATGATGCAGTGGTTGTTGTTGAGTCTTATCAAAATGGTACTATGGTAAGTAGTGGTAGTGGATTTGTTTATAAGACTGAGGGTGAGAAGTCATATATTTTAACTAATAATCATGTTATATCTGGTGCTAGTGAAGTTAAAGTTAAGTTTACTAATAATAGGACGGAGACTGTTAAAGTAGTTGGTAGTGATGAGTATAGTGATATTGGGGTTTTATCTATAGATAAGGATAAAATTATTAAAGTTGCGGAGATTGGTAAGGCTGCGGATACTCGTTTAGGGGATACGGCATTTGTTATTGGTACTCCACTTGCTTCTGAGTATTCTTGGACAGTTGCTAGAGGTATTATTAGTGGTAAGGATAGATTAGTTGAGGTTAATGCTAGTAATTCTAGTGTAGCTTCTTGGGTTATGAATGTTATGCAAACTGATGCTGCTATTAATAGTGGTAATTCTGGTGGACCTATTGCTAATGCTAATGGTGAGGTTATTGGTATTACTAATATGAAACTTGTTAGTAGTGGTGTAGAAGGTATGGGATTTGCAATTCCTATAGAGGATGCTATTAGTATAGCTGAATCTTTAATTAAGGGTGGTAAGATAGAGCGTCCTATGCTTGGAGTTGGTACTTTAGATGTAAGTAATACTGATGCTTTAATTAGAGAGTATGGAATATCTTTAAGTAAGAATATTACTGAAGGTGCAGTAGTTGGTTATGTTCAAAAGGGATCACCAGCAGATAAGGCTGGGCTTGAAAAAGGTGATGTAATTACTAAGTTTGGTGATTATGATATTAAGGGTTCATCATTTTTAAAATATTATTTATATAAGTATAATGTTGGTGATAAGGTTGAAATTACATTTGTTAGAGGAACTAAAACTGAAACAAAAACGATAACCTTAAGTCAAACAGCAGAATAAAGGCTTTTAAAGAGGCCTTTTTTTTGTTATAATTTGGGTTGGTGATAACATGGGTTTTATTGGATTTGCCCTTAAAGGTAATTATAAGAGACATTATAAGAATTTAAAGAATGTTTCTCAAAAAACTGGTAAGAGTACAATTTTAATGTTTATAGATACTGCGGTTTCAGCACTTGTATTTAAGTCTGGACTTCAGGATTATTTAAATTATGAATTTTATAATAAGAGTTTTAGTGAGAGAAAGACTTATGCGACGATTGGTTATCAAAATAAGTTTTATGAGTTAGCTGCTAATGTTAAGTATGCGCCCTTTTTCTCAAATAAGGTTAATTTTCATAAGAATTTTAGTGAGTTTACTAAAAGAGAGTTTGTATCTTATGATGACGGGTTTTCTAAAGTTAAAGATTTTATTAGTAGCCATAAAGAGTTTGTTCGTAAACCAATTAGTGGGTTAGGGGGACAGGATGTTGTTAAGTTAGCTTCTAGTGATGTTAAAGATATGAAGACTTTTTATGAGAAGTTAAAGGAAGAAAATTGTTTACTTGAGGAACTTGTTGTTCAAGATGCAGAGTGGAGTAAGTTAAATCCTAATAGTATTAATACGCTTAGGATAGTGACTAAGTGTATTGGTGGTAAGAGTGAGATTTTGTTTGCAGTAGCTAGGATAGGCGCTGGCAAGACAATTGCGGATAATTTTCATCAAGGTGGTGTTGGTGTAAAGATTAATACTGCTAAAGGAATTTTAGAGGGTGAAGCAATAGATAAAGAGGGGAATGTTTCTAAAGAGACTAGTGTTACTCATGTTAAAGTAAATGGTTATAAGATTCCATACTGGAAAGAGATTAAGAAGATGGTTAATAAGGCAGCTAAGGTAAATGATAATGTTAATGTTATTGGATGGGATGTTGCAATTAGTAAAGATGGACCACTTATTATTGAGGGTAATAGAGGCCCTGGTATGGATCTTGTACAAGTTTTATATAAAAGAGGGGTTAAGCCTGATTTAGAGAAGGTTAAAAAGGAGATTATTGCTTATCAAAGGGGCAGATAGAAGGAAGATGATGTTATGTTAAAGGCAGGAATTGTAGGGTTACCTAATGTTGGTAAGAGTACGTTATTTAATGCGATTACGAAGAAGAATATATTAGCAGCTAATTATCCATTTGCGACGATTGATCCGAATGTAGGGGTTGTTACTGTACCAGATGAAAGGCTTACTTATTTAGAAAATTTATATATGCCAGAGAGAACTATACCAACTACTTATGAGTTTACAGATATTGCTGGGCTTGTTAAGGGGGCATCTAATGGTGAAGGTCTTGGTAATAAGTTTTTAAGTCATATTAGAGAAGTGGATGCGATAGTTGAAGTCGTTAGATGCTTTGAAAATGGTGATATTATTCATGTTGAGGGTAGTGTTGATCCTATTAGGGATATTGAGATAATTAATGTCGAGTTAATAATTTCTGATTTAGAGATTGTACAAAATAGGATTGGTAAGATTGCGAAAAAGTGTGAGATGACTAAGGATAAGGCTGAACTTTTAGAGTTTCAAACTCTTAAGAAGTGTGAAGAAGCGTTACTGCAAAATATTCCACTTAGAAGATTGGATTTATTTAAGGAAGAGAGACAAATTTTAAAAGCTTTTTGCTTTATTACTTTGAAACCGATTATATATATGACTAATGTTAATGAGGATGATGCGATAGTAGGCCATAATAAGTATACAGATATGGTTAGTGAGTATGCTTCTAAAGAGGATGCTAGTGTAATTGTTGTGTGTGCGAAGATGGAAAGTGAGCTTGCAGAGTTAAATGAGGATGATAAGAAGGAGTTTTTAAAAGAAATGGGTATTACTTCTTCTGGTTTAGATAAACTAATATATGCAACTTATGATTTACTTGGGTTACAAACATTTTTTACTTCTGGAAAAGATGAGTGCAGAGCATGGACTTTTAAGAAGGGGATGAAAGCACCTGAGTGTGCAGGAATAATTCATAGTGATTTTGAACGTGGATTTATTAAAGCAGAAGTTATGTCATTTGATGATTTGAAGAATTGTGGAAGTGAACTTAAGGTTAAGGAAGCAGGTAAGATGCGTTTAGAGGGCAAGGAATATTTAATGCAAGATGGGGATATTTGTTACTTTAGATTTAATGTGTAGGAGGATTAATGTGTGGATTTTGCGGATTTAATGATAAGAGGTCTAAGAAAGACAAAGAGAAGATTATTAAGAGTATGTCGGATAGGATTATCCATAGAGGACCAGATAGTGATGGTTATTATGTTGATGATAATGTTGCACTTGGTTTTAGAAGGTTATCTATTATTGATTTAAAGGGTGGTAGTCAACCAATATATAATGAAGATAATACGATTGCAATAACTTTTAATGGAGAGATTTATAATTATCAAAGTTTACGTGAGGATTTAATTAAGTGTGGTCATAAGTTTAGAACTAATACAGATACTGAGGTAATTGTTCATGGATATGAAGAGTGGGATACTGAGATATTTAATAAGTTACGTGGAATGTATGGAATTATAATTTATGATATAAATAAGAAGAAAATAATTGGGGCAAGAGATATTTTTGGAATTAAACCATTTTATTATTATAAGAATGATGGATTATTTATGTTTGCATCAGAGATTAAATCTTTTTTATCACATCCTGATTTTAAGAAAGAGTTAAATGAGAAGGTACTTAGTTTGTATTTATCTTATGGAACTAATCATATGGAAGAGACTTTCTTTAAGTATACTTATAAGTTAAGACCTGGGCATTATTTTGTTTATGAAAATGATAAGTTAGAGGTTAAGGAGTATTTTAAGCTTAAGTATGAGAAGGAAGATAAGCCTTTTGATGAGTATGAGAATGTTTTGAAGGAGACAATTGAAAGCTCAATTAAGTATCATCAGATTAGTGATGTTGAGGTTGGTTCTTATTTAAGTGGTGGAGTTGATTCATCTTATGTAGTTGCTGAGGCTAGACCTAATAAGACGTTTACTGTAGGGTTTGATGGCAAAGGTTTTTCAGAGATTGAGTATGCTAAGGATTTGTCTGATTATTTTAAGATTAAGCATTATTCTAAGGTAATTAGTGCTGATGAGTTTTTTGATATTTTACCTACTGTAGAGTATCATTTGGATGAGCCTAGTGCGAATGTGTCAGCTGTGCCGTTATATTTTTTAAGTAAACTTGCTAGAAAAGAGGTTAAGGTTGTCCTTTCTGGTGAGGGTGCTGATGAGATGTTTGGTGGATATAATGAGTATAATCTTGAAGGATTAGAGAAATTCTATGATAAGGTGCCTTTATTTTTAAGAAGAGGTATTGGTAATATTACGAAAAATCTTCCTTATTTTAAGGGGAAACATACAATTGAAAAATATAGTAAGCCTTTAGAAGAGAGATATTATAATAAAACTGAGATGTTTTTAAGTAAAGATGCACAAGCAATACTTAAGCCTAAGTATAGGACTGATTTATCACCATTTGATTTATGTACTCCTTATTATGATGAGGTTAAGGGTAAGGATGATGTTCAAAGAAAGATGTATATTGATTTGAATTTTTGGTTACCTAATGATATTTTGCTTAAGGCTGATAAGATGAGTATGGCAAATTCTGTTGAACTTAGGGTACCATTTTTAGATAAAGAGGTTTGGAAGTTATCACAGAAGATACCAACAAAGTATATGGTTCGTGATGGACAGACTAAGTATATTTTTAGAAGGATAGCAGATGAGAAGATACCGGAGGAGTGGGCTAAGCGTAAGAAGAAGGGATTCCCGGTTCCTTTTGGTAAATGGATAAGAGAAGAGAAGTATTATAATAAAGTTAAGGATTTATTTAATAGTGATTTTTCAAAAGAATTTTTTGATAATGAGGCGATTAATAAGTTATTGGATGAGCATTATAATGGTGCCGTTTATGGGAAACAGATTTATACTATTTATGCATTTTTAACTTGGTATCAGAGATTTTTTATTACAGAGAGGTGATTTTAAGGAATCACTTTTTTGTTTGATTGATTTTTTTATAAAAGTTTGTTATTATAAAATCATTGATTGGGGGCTTATTTTATGATAAGTAGTAAGAAAGATTATATGGAGAAATTTGCTAGTGAAGTTAATGAGAGTTTAAAGAATTCACGTAAGTGGAAGAGACATTATGTAACTGATTTAAAGATTAGTGATAGTGCTAAGATGGTTATAGCTGATATGGATGCTTTTCATAATCATTCGTTTGCGGTTGAGGTTTATTTAAGAAATAAGGATAATTTAGATACGACTGCACTTCTTTATCGTGGTAATAAGATTACTTATGGTGATATGTTTGATAAGGTGTATGCCTATGCGAAGAGTTTGAAAACTATGGGTTATGGTGCTGGTAGTGAGGTTCCTGTTTGTGCTACTAATATTCCAGAGTTTGTATATTTATTTTTAGCTACTAATTTAATTGGGGCTAAACTTAATTCTATTGGTGAGTGGTTTGATAAGGATTATACTAAGTTTATTTTAGAACATTCTAAGAGTAATACTATTTTTATTAGTGATGATGTTTATGATATGGTTAAGGATAAGATAGATGAGAGTAGTATAAGTAATGTGGTTGTTTTGTCTTTAGCTGATTCTTTAAAGGGTGGTAATCCTTATGAGGAGATTGATGATAAGTTTCATCCTGGATTATTTGATAGTAAGGTTTCTAAGATTAGGGAAGAAAGTAGTAAAACAGTTATGTCTTCAAAGAATTTTGAGGGTATTGGTATAAATTATTGTGATAATGTTGTTAATGATAGTGAGTTAGATGATCCTGCAGCTATTACTTATACTAGTGGTACTACTAATCCTGGAGTTCCTAAAGGGGTACTTCATAGTAATAGAAGTTATGCTACTATTGCTAGGTTTAAGGATAGAGATATAACTAATTTAACTAATATGGATGGTATTAAATCTTTGTGTCATATTCCTGTTTATACACATATGGAGTTGTGTACTTTGATGGATGGATTGTTTCATGGGTGCACTTTATGTTTGGAGCCAGTTTATGATAAGGATTTCTTTAAGTATTCAGTTATAATGCATAGAGCTAATTATCAGCCTGGAAGTCAAGGATTTAATTATGATTTGTGTTATGCTTTAGAGCATGATGAGGAGTTTAGAAGATTGTGTGATGGACTTGCTGGTGATGGTTATCGTAATGGACAACTTGGTGAGTTAATTGCTCCAACGATTACTGGCGAAGGTATGGATAAGGGTAGTGAGAAGTACTTTAATAAAGTGGCACGTAAGCATAAGTTTGGAGTTAAGAAATTACATTTTCCAGTTTGTTATTCAATTGGTGGAGGAACTGGAGAAGCAAGTGGAGTATTTACAACATTATTTAAGAGTTATATGGAAAAGTTGCCACCTTATACTTTTAGTAAGGAAGGAATAGGTCTTAATGTGTTACCTTTTGCTGAGGTTGTAATTTTGGATGAACAGGGAAATTATCGTAAACCTGGTGATAAAGGGCTTATTGGTGTTAAGAGTCCTTGTGATATGATGGGTTATTATTATACTGGTGATGATTTTTCTAAGCTACATGTTGATAGTCCATATATTGAGGCTGAGGATGGCAGAAGATTTTTAGTTATGAGTAATGTTGCTTATATGACTAAAAGTGGTAGCGTTAAGATTAAGGATAGACTTAATAATAATGTTATTCTTGATGATGGAGAGGTTATTCCTGTATATGAGATTTGTGATGCAGTTTTAGATGATACTAAGAATATTATGACAGGTTCTCTTGTTAAGATTAGTGATGAGTATATTGGAGAAGCTTATGTTATGCATATTATATTACAACCTGAAGCAAATAAAGAGAAAGCCCTTGCTAGTTTAAGTAAGAGATTGAAATCTAAGTTTAGTCCAGAGTTGTTAGATAAGTTATATGTACGTGTTAGAAGTATAGAAGAAGGTTTTCCAGTTGCACCTAGTGGTAAGAGAGATATTCATCCTTTGATTGAAGAAGGTTATAGTTCTAAGTGTTTAAGTGTAAAGAATCTTTTATATGTTAATACTAAAGGTAAAGATAAAGTCTTAAAGAAATAGACTTATCTTTTTTTTTGTGATAATATTTTATTATAGGAGGCTTGTATGAAGTATATTTATATTATTGGTTTTTCACTTATTTATTCGTTTGTTTTAAATTTGGTTTATTTTAAGAAGAATCATTTACAGACGAGGGAGACAAAATATTATTCTATTTTGCTTATTGTTAATTTAATTGGGCTTGTTGGAGAAACTATGTGTTCTATTGTTGGGTTTACTTTTCCAGAAAATAGTCCGATATCTCATTTTTTTACAAAGACTTTTATGAGTACTTTAACTTGTTTTACCATTATGATGAGTCTTTATATTTATTCGTTGTGTTTAAGTGATAAAGAAAGTATTTTTGATAAGGTTAAAAAATTTAGTTTGGCATTTTTAATTTTTAGTATTTTTGTAATTTTTGCTTTACCGATTACTACAGCGGTAGGTTTTGCGACTGGACCATCTTGTGATTATGTTTATAATGTAGGTACAGTTCTTATTACGCTTAGTATTATTACGACGTTAGTTTGTTTTAAGAAGATTGATATTAAAAAAGCAATTCCATTTTTTGCTTTTACGGTTTTTAATATTATAATTGCGTTTATTCAAAGACTTAATCCGCAGGTTACTCTTACTACTTCTATGGAAACTTTAGTACTATTTATTATGTATTTTACTATTGAAAATCCTGACTTAAAATTACTTGCTGAGGTGCAGAAGGCAAGAAATTTATCTGAGCAGACTAGTAATGAAAAGAGTAATTTTTTAAATGTTGTTACAATGGATATTAAGGATAAGCTTGATAAAGTAGAGGTTATAAGTAATAATATTGCTTCTTTAACTAAGAATAAAGATATTTTATATGAAGTAAGTGAACTTAACAATATTGTTAATGTTTCTAGAAATAATATTAGGCAGACAATTGATATTTCGTCATTAGATTCTAAGTATATTAAGAATATTAAGAATAAGTATAATGTAAAGTTACTTTTGGATGGTGTATATTTAGGTAGTAAAGAAAAAGCACATGATGGAGTTGATTATAGATTTGTTTTAAGTGAAGGAATGCCAGAGTATTTATTTGGAGATTCAATGAAAGTTAAGCAGATATTAAATTCTGTTTTGGATAATGCTTTAAAGTATACTAATAAGGGTTTTGTTGAGTTTAGAGCTAGTGCGATTATTAAGTATGATGTGTGCAGACTTATTTTGGTTGTTGAGGATTCTGGATGTGGAATTGATATTTTAAAGCATAATGAGATTATGACTAATCATAATGAGATGAGTGATAGTGATATTGAAAATATTGATAATAAGATAGTTAGTCTTTCTGTTGTTCGTAAGATGCTTAATTTACTTGGAGGAACGATATCAATTAATAGTGAGAATGGTAAAGGGACTAAAGTACAGATTATCTTGGATCAAAGAATAGCTTTTGGGGAGAAGTCTAGTGAGGATAAGGTTATAGATAAGTATAATGAAACTTTACTTAGTAAGAAACGTATAGGTGTTGTTAGTTTAAGTGATAAGAGTGTAAAGGTTATTAAGAATACTTTAAAGAGAGATTGTGATGTTCATATTTTTGATGTTACTTTGGATTTACTTAATGAACTTAGAAGTGAGGTACGTTATGATTTAGTATTTATTGATGAGGATATGGAGAAAATAGATGCTAGAAGTTTTATTTATAAGATAAAGAAGGAGAGCATAGAGTGCCCAGTGGTTGTGCTTTGTAATGAGATTAATTTTAATACGAAGAAGGAACTTCTTAATGATGGTTTTACAGGAGTTATGAGTAAAAACCTTAGTAAAGATGATGTAAAAGAGTGTGTAAATAAATTATAATTCGACAAAAGTTTACGTTTATTTACAATAGTTTACAAAATAATTTCTATGGTTATGACGAAGTTTGTATTATAATTGATTTGTGTGTTAGTACGATATGGAAAATTAAAGAATGAATAAAATACGTGTTTTTATAGTTGATGATAGTAGTAATGCTGTTAATGACGTAAAGAAGTATTTTAGTGATTGTGGTGATATTGAGGTCGTTTTAAGTGCAAATGATGGAGTAGAGGCAGTTAAAATAATTGAAGAGCGTGCACATGATTTTGATGTACTTATCATGGATTTAATTATTCCAAAGTTGGATGGTTTAAGTGTTTTAGAAACTATTCGTAAGAAGGGGATAAATGTTAAGAGTATTGTTACTACTAATATAAACTCTACTTTAATTATTAATAAATGCATGGATGAGGGTGTTAACTATTATATGCTTAAGCCTTATGATATGGCTTCTTTGTATTCAAGAGTGAGAGAGGTTTATAAAACTAGTAGTAAGGAATTATTTCTTGATGATAAGTCTTTAAATGGGGCGATTACTGATATGTTACATTCTTTAGGAATTCCATCTCATATTAAGGGTTATTCTTATATTAGGGATAGTATTAGTTTGATGTATAAGAATCCATCGATGATAGGAGCAATTACAAAGGAATTATATCCTGAGGTTGCTTCAATGTATGATACAACTTCTAGTAGAGTTGAAAGAGCAATTAGACATGCGATTGAGGTTAGTTGGAGTAGAGGAGATTATGATTTGATGGAGTCTTTGTTTGGACATTCTGTAGATTATGATAGAGCTAAACCTACTAATTCTGAGTTTATAGCAACTCTTGCAGACAGATTGAGGTTAGATAATTGTTTTTGAATATATTTGATAAATCTTCCGCATTATATCATAAGATATAAAAGGAGGATTTTTTTATGGACAAGTGTTTTAATAAAGATGTTTGTATGATATTAAAGTCTGCAGAGGGAGAGATGCTTAATTTAAGGCATCCTTATGTTGGGACGGAACATTTGCTTCTTGCTTTGCTAAAAAGGGATAGAGTAAAGAAAATATGTTATAAGTTTAATTTGACTTATGCTGGTTTTAGGGATGAACTTGTTAGATTAATTGGTCAGGCTTCTAAGAAAAGTGAAGTTATTTTATATACACCACTTCTTAAATTAGTTATTGATAATGCTTATAATAAAAGTTATGATGAGCATAAGGAGATGGATGAGTTATATTTACTTTCTTCTTTGTTTGGGGAAAGTGATGGGATAGCACTTAGAGTGGCTTATAATATGGGAGTTGATACAGATGCACTTGTTAAAGAACTTGATAAACCAAAGATACTTTCGTCTATTGGGGTATGTTTAACTGATAAGGAAATAGATAAGATTTATTTAAGAGATAAGGAACTTGATGAAGTGATGGAGATACTTTTAAGAAAGGGTAAGAATAACCCTTTACTTGTTGGTGATCCCGGAGTTGGCAAGACGGCGATAGCATATGAACTTGCTAGGAGGATAAAGTGTGGAAATGTGCCAGATAGATTAAAGGGGAAAGAGGTTTATTTGGTTAGTACTTCTAGTTTGGTTTCGGGTACTAAGTATCGTGGTGAGTTTGAAGAGAGAGTAAATGGGCTTATTAATGAGGTTATTCGTAATGGGAATATTATTCTATTTATTGATGAGATTCATACGATTATGAAGACAGGTTCTAGTGAGGCTGGAGTTGATGGTGCTAATATTTTAAAGCCTTATTTAGCCAGGAATGATTTAAAGATTATTGGAGCTACTACTAAAAGGGAGTATGATGAGTATTTAAAGAAAGATGGGGCTTTTGCGAGAAGGTTTGCGAAGGTTATTGTTAATGAGCCTAGTTTAAAGGATACTGTTACAATATTAAATAAGTTAAAGAAGAGTTATGAAGATTTTTATAATTTGAAGATTAATTCTAATGTTATTAAGTATTTAGTAGATTTGTGTGATAAGTATTTACCTAATAGTTATAATCCTGATAAGTCTATAGATATATTAGATACTAGTTTATCTAAAATTGCTTTAGAAGGTAAGAAACGTATACTTACGAAGGAAGATGTGTATGAAGTAATAAGCAAGAGGTGTAATATTTCTTTAGTTAGTGATGAGAATTTGGATAAGGTAAGGGCGGTGCTTAGTGATAAGTATTCAGCAGTGCTTGCAGATAATGTTGTTAAGATGTTTAAGTGCAGGGATAAAAGTAAGTATATGGTATTTAGTGGTAGTGATGATAAAAGACGGGCTCCATTTGATATAGGTAAGTGTTTAGGGGTTAATGTGATTGATATAGATTGTGCTCTTTATAATGATGAGTATAGTTTAAATAAGTTTGTGAGTACTAATTATTTATATAACAAGATTAGTGATAATCCTTTTTCTTTAGTGGTATTTGATAATTATAATAAGAGAGGAAGGGTTTTAGATAATATAATTGGGATGATGAAGGATAAGGGGTATATTGAAAATAATATGAATGAAAGGCTTTATTTAGATAAGTTGGTGATGTTTTTGATTGATGAAGAGGTTGGTACTAAAGTAGGGTTTGCGGCTAGTTAGGGCTTGTGTTATAATATTTGTTAGGAGGCATTATGAAAATATATAATACATTAACTAGAACTGTTGAAGAGTTCGTTCCTTATGAGGAAGGAAAGGTAAAGTTTTATACATGCGGCCCAACTGTTTATCATTATGCTCATATAGGTAATATGCGTAATTATATTGGACATGATATTTTAGATAAGACACTTAGATATTTAGGATATGATGTTAAGAGAGTTATGAATATTACTGATGTTGGACATTTAAAAAGTGATAGTGATAGTGGCGCGGATAAAATGGTTGAGAGTGCTAAGGCAGAGCATAAGAGTGTAATGGATATTGCTAAGTTTTATACTGATGCATTTTTTAAGGACTTTGATGCGCTTAACTGTAGAAGACCAGATGTTGTTAGTCCCGCTACTGATAATATAGATGAATATATTAAGATAATAAATGTTTTACTTGATAAAGGTTATGCTTATAAGTCTGGAGGAAATGTTTATTTTGATGTTAGTAAGCTTACAGATTATTATAAATTAACTAATCATAAAGAAGACGATATGGTTGTTGGTGTTAGAGATGGTGTTGATTATGATGATAGTAAGCGTAATCAGGCAGACTTTGTTTTATGGTTTACTAAAAGTAAGTTTGAAGATCAAGATCTAAAGTGGGATTCACCTTTTGGAACTGGTTATCCAGGATGGCATATTGAGTGTACTGGTATTAGTTTAAAATATTTAGGCGAGCACTTAGATATTCATGGTGGAGGAGTAGATAATATTTTTCCACATCACACTAATGAGATAGCGCAAAGTGAGGCTTATTTAGGTCATAAGTGGTGTAATTATTGGTTTCATAATGAACATTTGATGGATGAGACTGGTAAGATGAGTAAGAGTAAGGGTGCTGTATTATCAGTAAGTGTTCTTATGGAAAAGGGGTATAATCCACTTGCATTTAGACTTATGTGCTTACAGAGTCATTATCGTAAGCAGTTAGTATTCTCTTATGAAGCTCTTAATCAAGTTGAAGCACAGTATGATAAACTTATTAATCGTATCGGTTTAATTAAAGATGAGGGAGACTTAGATGAAGGAGAGTTTGCTTCTTATAATGATAAGTTTATGGAGAGTTTGTCTAATGATTTAAATACTGCAAATGCAATAACTTTAGTGTATGATTTACTTAAAGATGAGATGGTTAATGGTCATACTAAGTTAGAGTTACTTAGAAATTTTGATAAAGTTTTAAGTTTGAATTTAGTTGCTGAGAAGAAGGTAAGTGCAGATCATGATAAGATTATGAAGTTAATTGAGGCTAGAAATGATGCGAAGAAGAAACGTGATTTTGAACTTGCAGATACAATTAGAGATGAACTTAAAGCAAAGGGAATTATTTTGATTGATACAAGGGAAGGCACTACCTATAAGGAGGTATAGATGGATTTACTTTATTTAATTGCTATTTTAATTCCCTTAATGGCTCAGATTTATGTAAGTACCAGTTATAGTAAGTTTAGAGTAGTTAAGAATGGTAAAGGGTTAACAGGACTTGATACTGCTAAGAAGATATTAGAAGCTAATGGTCTAGGAGATTTATATGTTGTTGAGACTAAAGGGAAGATGACTGATCACTATGATCCAACTAGAAAGACAGTTAGATTATCAACAGAGGTTTTTCATGGTGATAGTGTAGCGTCTCTTGCTATTGCTGCACATGAATGTGGGCATGCTATTCAAGATAAGGACGGATATTTCTTTATGAGATTGCGTAGTTTTATTTATCCGGTAGTTAATCTTGGAACAACATTTGCTTATGTGTTACTTATTATTGGGGCTATTTTAGAAATGCATAATTTAATTATGCTTGCGATAGCATTATATGGTCTTGGTTTAGTTTTCCAGCTTATTACTTTACCAGTTGAGATAGATGCTAGTAAAAGAGCACTTAATAATTTAAATGAGTTAGGGCTTACTGATAATACTGACGCAAGCGGAGCAAGTAGAATGCTAAGAGCAGCAGCTTATACATACGTTGCTGGTGTGTTATCTAGTGCGTTAGAGATTATTAGATTACTTGCTATATTTGGAAGAGATAGAGATTAATATAAAATTGGTGGAAAAAACCAATTTTTTTAAGGGTTATTTTTTTTGAATTAACTAGTAAAAGATGGGAATAATAGAATTGTATTTTTAAGTATTATTAGTTTGTTTTTTACTTGATGAAAATTTTATTGACTTAAGCAAACAAATGTATTAATATAGTTGGTGTTAGGAGATGAGCGTATGTTTGAGTTAGTTTCTAAGTATAAACCTAGTGGAGATCAGCCTGAGGCAATTGATGAACTTGTTAAAGGTGTAGAGGAAGGCAAGAAAGCACAAGTTTTAATGGGTGCTACCGGTACTGGTAAGACTTTTATGGTTGCTAATGTTATTGCAAGGGTTAATAAACCCACATTAGTTCTTGCTCATAATAAGACTTTAGCTGGGCAACTTTATAGTGAGTTTAAAGAGTTGTTTCCAAATAATCATGTCGAATACTTTGTTTCTTATTACGATTATTATCAGCCAGAAGCATATGTACCATCTACGGATACTTATATAGAAAAGGATTCTAGTATTAATGATGAAATAGATGAACTTAGACATGGGGCAACTAGTGCTTTAATTAATTATAAAGATACGATTGTTGTTGCTTCTGTTTCTTGTATTTATGGTATTGGAGAGCCAGAAGAGTATAAGAATAATATGCTTATTTTAAGTGTTGGGGATAAAATTAAACGTAATACGATAATTGATAGATTGGTGTCAATGACTTATGAGAGAAATCAGCTGGATTTTCATCGTGGTACTTTTAGAGTTAATGGTGATGTGATTGATGTTGTGCCAGCAAGTGAGAGAAAAAATGGTATTAGAATTGAACTTTTTGGTGATGAAGTTGATCGCATTTGTGAGTTTGATGTTTTAAGTGGAAATGTTATTCAAAATATTAAGCATATTACTTTATTTCCGGCTAGTCACTTTGTTACGGGTGATGCGAAACTTGCTGAAGCAATTAAGAGGATTGATAAGGAAAAAGATGAGCAGATTAAGTATTTTCATGAACATGGTAAATTAATTGAGGAGCAAAGAATTAAAGAAAGATGCGAGTATGATTTAGAGATGCTTAGGGAAACTGGCTTTTGTCATGGTATTGAAAATTATAGTAGACATTTAGCACTTAGAGGAGAGGGTGAAACGCCATCTACTTTGATGGATTTCTTTGGTGATGATTATTTACTTATTGTGGATGAATCACATGTAACTCTTCCTCAGGTTAAAGCAATGTATAATGGAGATAGGATGCGTAAACAAACACTTGTTGATTATGGTTTTAGACTTCCTAGTGCACTTGATAACAGACCACTTAAGTTTGATGAGTTTAATGCTAAGATTAAAGAGGCTATATATATATCAGCCACTCCTGGTGATTATGAGTTATCACTTACTGGCGGTAAATTTACGGAAGCAATTATTCGTCCAACTGGGCTTTTAGATCCGGAAATTGAGGTTAAACCGACTGAAGGTCAAATAGATGATTTAATTGGAGAGATTAATGATAGAGTTAGTAAGAATGAAAGAGTTCTTGTTACGACGCTGACGATTAGGATGGCTGAAGAACTTACTAATTATTTAAAGAGTGTTAATATAAAAGTTGCTTATTTACATAATGAGGTTAAGACTTTTGAAAGGCTTAGAATTATACGTGATTTAAGACTTGGTAAGTATGATGTTATTGTTGGCATTAACCTTCTTAGGGAGGGAATTGATATTCCAGAAGTTAGTTTGATAGCAATTATGGATGCTGATAAGCAAGGGTTCTTGCGTAGTGAGAGAAGTTTGATACAAACTATTGGTAGAGCGGCACGTAATCAAAATGGACATGTTATTATGTATGCTGATACGATTAGTGATGCGATGGATAAAGCGATTAAGGAAACTAGAAGGCGTAGAAGTATCCAGGAGGTATATAATAAAGAACATGGTATTGTACCTAAGACGGTTGTTAAGGAAATTAGAGATTTAATTTCTAATGAGGTTAAGGATGAAAGCAAAGAGAAACTTAGTAAGAAGGAGTCTCGTGAGATGATGCAAAAGGTTGAAAATGAGATGCGTAAGGCAGCTAAGGAGCTTGATTTTGAAAGAGCAATGCAATTAAGGGATATATTGTTTGAAATGAAAGCAAATGAAAAATAAAATGCAAGCTAATTATTTGTTTTGCATTTTTGATTATTATAGTTTATACTTGTGTTAGAGGTAAATTATGAAAAAGGGTATATGGTGGTTATTTGGTGGTATTGGTTTAAGTGCAATTGTGTTTGCAGTTCTTTTGGCTACTAATGTTGTTAGTTTACACGATAATTCTTCAAATGATAATAGTAATAATAATTTAGTTAGTAATGAAGAAGATATTTGTAAGCTTAATAAAAAAGTTGATGGGGTGGAATACTTATTTTTAGTTAGTAAACTAGAGGACTTGTATTATTTAAATGTCTATTATATTGGAGATAGGGCAGAAGGTCTTTTATATCGTACTGATATTGAGTATTCTGGTGAGTGTAATGAAGAGTTAACTGAATATGTTAGTAGAAAATTAATTAATTCTGACGAAGAATATAATTATTATTTATATCGTTATCCTACTGGTCCAAGTTTTAGGTTAGTCTTAGTTGCTAGTCATAAAAAATATGAATATATGTATAATATGTTGGAACTTGGTTATGATCATAATGATTTGGTAACAAAAGTTCAAAGTGGTAAAAAGGATTATGTTTTGAGTGAAATTGTTGAATTGGATGGTAATGCCCGTATTTCAAATGGTAAGCTTTATTTTATTGATGATAGAACGCAAGGTGGCACAGTTAATATTGTTGATTGTGATGAAGTTGGTGTTCATGAAGAGTATGTATTTGAATTTGGAAATGGTACATTTACTAAACAAAAAAGTGGCGACTTATATTTTTCTACACAAGAAAAATGTTAAAAAAAGTGAGAAATTAATCTCACTTTTTTAAGTAGTATTCATAATATTCATCGTATGTTATGCCTTCATTATATACTTTAGTTGCAGTATCTATTCCAACATAACGATAATGCCATGCTTCATAAGAGTAACCGGTGATATTTTCTTTACCTTTTGGGTATCTTAGAATGTAACCGTATTTATGGGCGTTTGTTTGCATCCACTTGAAACTTTCAGTAGCTTCAAATTTGTCATTTTTATCATTGTAATCAGCAACGTCAATTGCTAGGCCAGTTTCGTGTTCACTAGATCCTGCTCTTGCGGCGTATGCATCTGCTTTTTTAGTTCCAAATGATGCTTTGTAGTCTTTCCATACATCCTCTTGGTCTTGATAGGTTCTGTATGATGAGACAATTAGAATTGTGTATCCTTCTTTTTTAGCATCGTCTGCTAAACTAATAAAGGCATCATAAGCTTCTTTATTAAGTTTTTTATTATCTCCATAGCTATAGGTTTTACTTATGGTTTTTAAGTCTTCTACTTCATAGTCTTTACTTAACGCATTATATTTATTTACGAGCATGGTGTTTCCTTTAGAAGTGTCGGTTATTTCCATGTTTTCGTAATAGTTTTGGTCTCTGTGAACATTTACTAGTGCGATGACTTCGGTTAAATTTATTTCTGGATTTTTATCACTATAAGCAATATATTTATCTAAATTCTTGATTAAAAAGTATTTTTCGTTTAAAATGTTTATTAGTTTTTCATTTTTTTCTGTGGTTAGTAGTTTTTCAATTCTTGTTTTGTCTAATTTTTCTAGAAGTAAGTCTGTTTCTTCTTTGGTGTAATTTTTTTCAAGTAGTTTGTATTCATATGTCTGATGGTATTTGTATGTTTTATATGATTTGATACCAACGATTGATATAATTATAATGAATAGCAAAATAATTAGTCTTCTTTTGAATTTTTTCTTTAATTTTAATTTTTTCTTTGTCATGATAACCTCTCTATTTTAATTATAACATAATTAGAGTGGTTTGTTATTTTATTATTTAATAAAGTAGTGTATAATATAGAAAATAGGAAAGTGATTTTAATGAATAAAGTTTTAATTTTTGGACATCGTAAACCAGATACAGATAGTGTATGTGGTGCGATAAGTTTAAGTTATTTAAAAAATGCGATTGGGGTAGCATCTGAGCCTCGTGTTTTAAGTGAGATTAATAAAGAAACTGAGTTTGCACTTAAAACTTTTGGAGTAGAGACACCGAAGTATTTAAATGATGTAAAGTTACAACTTAAAGATGTAAAGTATAAGAAAAAATATTATGTAAATGAAAATACATCAATTTACGATACTTATAATTATATTTCAGATAAGAAGATTACAGGTATTCCGATAGTTGATGATGCTAAAAAGTTTATCGGGTATGTTTCATTAAAAGAAATTGCTAGTGAACTTATTATTAGTAGTTCAAATTATTTAGATACTACTTTTGATAATATTGCACAGACATTAAATGCTAGTAGTTATATTAAGTTTGATGATGAAATATGTGGTAATACGCTTGCTGTTGCACTTCCTTACAGAATGTTTATTGATAGTATTCCTCTTGGAGATAAGTCAATTGTTATTGTAGGTGATAGAGAACATATAATTGATCATGCAATTAAAAAGAAGGTTAAACTACTAATTATTATTAATAATAGAAATTTAACTTCTGATGAGTTACTTCTTGCTAAGAAGAATAAAGTTAATGTCATTATTACACCATATGATACATTTAAAACTGCTAGAACTATTATTTTATCAAATCCAATTAAGAATATTAGAAGAGCTGCATCTGCTGTATGTTTTAATACACAGGATTATTTAAGTGACTTTTTAGATATTAGTAATAAACTTAAACATACTAATTATCCTCTTTTAAATAATAATGGGTATTGTGAGGGAATGCTTCGTGTTATAGATACAAGTGAACTTATGAGAAAAAAGGTTATTTTAGTTGACCATAATGATCCTGCTCAAAGTGTTGAAGGATTAGATGAGGCTGAAATTGTTGAGGTTGTTGATCATCATAACATAGGCAACATTAGTACACATAATCCGATTAATTTTAGAAATATGAGTGTTGGGTCTGTTAATACAATTATTTATACTTTGTTTAATGAGTATAAGGTTAAGATTCCTAGGGAAATAGCTGGGTTGATGCTTAGTGGAATTGTTTCTGATACACTTTTATTTGCTAGTCCAACGACAACTGATTTAGATAGAGAGACAGCAAGAAGTCTTGCAAAAATTGCTAAAGTTGATTTAGAAAAGTATGGTATGGATTTACTTGCTAGTGGAGTTAGTATTAAAGGTATGAGTATTGATGATGTTATTTATAAAGACTTTAAAAATTATGTTGCTGGTGAATATAAGATAGGTATCGGTCAGGTGTTTACAACAACTTTTGATGATTATGAGGCTGATATTTCAAAATATGCTGATAGATTAGATGAGATTGCTGTAAATAATGATTATAAGGTTGTTTGTTTATTTGTAACGGATTTTATAAATAATAATTCTTATGCTTTATTTAATAGGTCTGCTGTTGAAATATTAGCTGAAGCTTATAGTTTGCCAAGTATAGTAGAGGGCGAGTTACTTAAGGGCTTTGTATCAAGAAAGAAACAGATTGTTCCAACGATTTTAGAAATACTAGAAAAAAAATAATATGCATGTCGCATATTTTTTTTATGTAAGTTCATATGTTTAAGTGGAGGAAATATGAACGTTTATAATGGATTAAGTGATGAAGAAGTAAAGAAGTATCGTACGTTATATGGTGATAATGAAATTAAAAGAACTAAAAAGAATTCTTTTTTTAAGTTGTTTCTGGAGTCGCTCGGGGATCCGATGATAAAAATTCTACTTATAGTTTTGGCCTTGAAATTTGTTTTTTTATTTGCTGATAATGATTGGTTTGAAACTTTGGGAGTGTTAATAGCCATATTTTTGGCGTCTTTTATATCAAGCATAAGTGAGTATGGAAGTTCTAAGGCTTTTGAGAGTTTATTATCTAAAAATAGTGTAAAAGAAGTTAAAGTTAAACGTAATAACAAAGTTATTTTAATAAATATTAATGATATTGTAGTTAATGATATTGTTTCGTTAAATAGTGGTGATATTGTTCCAGCAGATGGAGTAGTAGTTAGTGGTAGTGTTTTTGTAAATGAAGCCTGTATAAATGGTGAGTCTAACGATACATTTAAAACTGCTGTTAATGGTAGGGCTCATGAAAATAATAAATTATACCGAGGAACGATTATTTCTAATAATGAGTGTTTGATGAAAGTTCAGTTGGTTGGAACAAATACGATTTATGGAAAGATTGCACTTGAACTTCAGGAAGATACTGCTGAAAGTCCATTAAAGTATAAACTTAGGCACTTAGCGAAAATTATAAGTAATATTGGTTATGTTGGTGCTTTTTTGGTATTTTTTTCTTACCTGTTTTCAAACATTATTATTCAAAATAATTTTAATATATCTTTGATTAAGGATACTATTACTAATGTTCATTTGATGAGTGAATATCTTATATCCGCAATTACTTTGGCAGTTACGATAATTATTGTAAGTGTTCCTGAGGGGTTACCAATGATGGTTGCTTTAGTTCTATCGACGAATATGAAAAAGATGATAAAACAGAATGTCTTAGTTAGAAAATTGGTTGGCATTGAAACAGCAGGCTCTATTAATTATTTACTTAGTGATAAGACTGGTACTATTACTAATGGTAAAATGAGTGTAAATGGAATTGTTCAATATGACGGAAAACTTTATGAGAATGAAGTTGTACTTAATAAAAATCCTGACTTTTTTGATTTAATTGGTCGCTTGATTATTTTAAATAATGATACTATTGTAAGTGATGGTAAATTAATATCTGGTAATTCGACAGATAAGGCTTTATATTCTTTTATGAGTTTTAAATGTGGTGATAAAGTTATTTCAAAAGAAGTTTTCGATAGTAATAAGAAGTATTCAAGCGTAAAAACGGAGAATTATACATACTTCAAGGGCGCTTCTGAGGTTATTTTGCCAAAATGTACTGCTTATTATAATAATGGAAAAATTGATAGGTTGTTGGACATAGAACAAATTAATAATAATATACTTAAATATACAAGCAAAGGATACAGAGTTATAGTTTTGGCATTTTCTAAAAATAACGATTTAACAAATTTGATATTTGCGGGATTCGCAATTTTAAAAGATGAAATACGTAAGGATGCTAAAGAGGGAATTACACTTATTGAAAAAGCAGGTGTACGCCTTATTATGGTTACCGGTGACTCAATTGATACTGCTATGTTTATTGGTAGAGAACTTGGTCTTATTAAAAATGGTGATATTTGTTTGACTAGTAATGAAATGTCTTTAATGAGTGATGAAGAGTTAAAGGCAAGTATTTCTCGTGTGCGGATAGTTGCTAGGGCTAAACCGAATGATAAAAGTAGGCTTGTTAGAATAATTGAAGAACTTGGATTTATTGTTGGAATGACTGGTGATGGGATAAATGATGCGCCGGCGTTAAAAAAAGCCAGTGTAGGCTTTGCTATGGGAAGTGGTACTGAGGTTGCAAAACAGGCTTCTGATATAGTTATACTTGATGATAATATTAAGAGTATAAGTCTTGCTATTTTGTATGGAAGAACTATATTTAAAAATATTAGGAAGTTTATTGTATTTCAGTTAACAATGAATATAGGAGCAATGAGTTTATCAATTATTGGGCCTTTTGTAGGAATAGATACACCAGTTACTTCAATGCAAATGCTTTGGATTAATATGATTATGGATACTCTAGCCGGGCTTGCTTTTGCGTATGAGGAACCTATATTAAGATATATGGATGAAAAGCCAAAAAGTCGTAAGGAGCATATTATTAATAGATATATGTATAATGAAATTTTTGTTACGGGTTTATATTCTTCTTTATTATGTCTTCTTTTTTTGAAATTACCGTTTTTTAAATTACTGATAAGGCAAAATCCAGATAATAGATATTTTATGACAGCTTTTTTTACACTTTTTGTATTTATGGGAATTTTTAATGCTTTTAATGCAAGGACAGAAAGATATGATCTTTTGTATTTAATAAATAAAAATAAAATGTTTATTATGATATTTATGTTTGTTTGTTTAATTCAAATTATATTTATCTATTATGGTGGTTCGATTTTTAGAACGTATGGTTTAACATTTATAGAGTTAGCAAAAATTCTTTTAATAAGTTTTACTGTTATACCAGTTGATTTACTGCGCAAATGGTTTTATAAATCAAAGTATAATAGTGATACGTTTTAATTATTTTATGTAGCCATTTTCAATAGTTTTTGTTTCATTAATGTAAATAAATGCTTTACTGTCAAAGGACTTTATAAGAGTTTTTAGATTATTAAGTTCTTTTTTATTGATTTCAATTATTAAATATTTGGAATTTGTTTCGGTTGCGATGGATGTGACTCCATAGCCTTCTTTTTTTATTTTTTTAATCTTTGTACTATCTATATTATTAGATATTATAGTTACAGTGTAGTGACCTTTAATAAACTTTGTACTTATTAAAGTTCCAATATAGGTTCCAGTTGCGTATCCCCCTGCATAGGATATTGGGATAAGAAAAGAATTTATTTCTGTATTAAGGGCTGTTCTGGCAACTTCAAACCAAATGAGCACTTCAAAAAAAGCGATTACTGTTGATATTAGTCTTTTTCCTTTTACAATGTAAACTGTTCGAATGGTATTCATGGAGACATCTATGATTCTGGCACTAAATATTTTGAGACATAAATAAAATAAATTCATGATTATCACTTCATATTTATTGTGAGCAAATTTTAAAATTTTAGTCATTCGTGATTAATGCCCATATCAAAATGCCTAGAGTTCATATGATATATTGGAGGTAAAAAATGTTATTTAGTGTTAATAATGAAGATGTTTTAAAAAGATATTTTAATTTGGAAAAGAAAAATAATTTGTTAGAGCCTAAAGAAGGATTGATTTTAGGTAATATGTTTTTTGATATGTATGAGCCATATAAAAATTACAAGCCGAGAGAACTTGTAGCAACAACTGAAAAAGAAAAATTGATGCTTAAAATAAGAGAGTTATCACATGCAGTTGGAGATTTAAATTTGTATTTGGATTTATGCCCAGATGATCGCGATGTATATGAATTATTTAAAAAATATATGATTGAGTTAAACGAATTAACTTGCTTATATTCAGAAAAATATGAAGTTTTAGAGTTAAGTAAAGATGTAAATGGTTCTTATACTTGGGAAAGTGGTCTTTGGCCATGGGAGGTAAAGAAAGATGTTTAAATATGAAAAAAAATTACCTTATCCAATAAATATTCGAAAAAAGAATGTTAAACTTGCAAAATATATTATTACACAATATGGTGGTTATGCTGGTGAACTTGGTGCAGCTTTAAGATATTTTAGTCAAAAGTTTACAATGCCAACTGATGAGGGGCGTGCTTTATTAAATGATATTGCGACAGAAGAATTGATACAATAAGATTATCATAATTAAAAGCTACAGATAAAATAAGGAGAAAAAAGAGCAAAAAAAAAGAGAGGTAACCGACATTTTAGTCGGAGACCTCCTTTTTATTTAACTCTTAATTTTTGTCCTGCGTAAATCGTATCTGATGTTAGACCATTTAACTTTTTAATAGTAGTATACATATTACCATTACCATAGTATTTAGCTGCGATATTCCATAAACAGTCGCCACGTTTTACTGTGTAATATTCAGCGCTAGACTGACTTTTAGATCCAAGTATTTCATTGACTCTATTTTGTACGGCTGAATAGTCGTAACCAGCAGCAGTTAATCTATTTTTACGATCTTCTCCATTTCCCCATGATCCGTTAATAACTTCATGAGCTAAAGTTTCTACTGATTTTGTATTAGTTGGTATACTAGGTGTTGATGTATTACCACCAGTCTTACTATAACCATTTAAACCGTGTTGTTTCATTAAAGCTGGGTAATCATAGTAAGCGTAGTTTTGATCTACTGTTCTACCAGCTACAGTATGACTTCTAATATAGTTAGTTTCTCCTCCGAATTGTGTCATACCACAATTATAGCCAGTATAAGCTACAGAAGACCAACGAGCCATCCACCAGTCATATTTAGCATTTAAAGTTTTACCATGACAATAGTTATTATAAAAGTCTACGTTTGTATAAACAGAAAACCAATAACCAGCGCTTTCGATAATTTCTCCAAAAGCTCTAATCATAGCGTCGTTAGTGTCTTTAGATAATCTTTTTTGACACTTATCTTCCATATCTAAACAGATAGGGTATTCGAACTGTTTACCTTTTAAAAAGCTTAATAATGCTCTAGCTTCTGCTTGCGCTTGTGCTACAGTAGTAGCGTATGAATATAAATACGCTCCGACTGGTATTCCTAACGATTTACATTGTGAATAAAATGTTTCAAATTGGTTGTCCTTAGTAGTAGAGAAACCAGCTCTCAATATAGCGAACTGTACTCCTTCATTTTTAGCAGCTGATAAGTTTATACCTTTTTGCCAGCTACTAATATCAATTCCCCATTTTGTCATAGATAGACCTCCTATTCAATATTATTTTCTTCTAAGACATTGGTACCTTCTGTACCTGGTGCTACTTCTTTGTAGTCTTCTGGTAATTCTTCTACATATTCAGTATCAGAAATACGATCTTCAATGATCTTATTTTGTTTAACGTCTTCCATGCTAAGACCTCCTTATTTCATTTTTTGTAAATTATGTCCTATATCGTAGATACCACCAGCTATTAAGCCACTAACGGCTATAGCTGTACTAAAATCTTTAGTAATGATCCACTCTATAACGGCCACAATAACGCCGATCATGATATTTTGTATAGGTATTAAGTTAGTATTAAACCAACTTACTTTTTTCGCGATTAAACCACAAAAAAAGGTTACTACCATAGTAACCAACATTATAATAGCTTCTAAAGTCATTATCTGACACCTCACTTTCTTTCTTCTAATTGATCTATTCTGTGATGTGCTGATTTTGCCGACTGTTCTACAGCTGATACACGTTCGGCCAACTGTTGTATTGACTTACTAAAGTCTTTATTATCGAGCCTTATTTCGTCAATATTTCTACTTATCATATCAAGTTTTGTCTCTAGCTTAGTTGACATAGCCACTTCCTCTTTAGTCTCTTGTTTTGTGTTTTTCTTACTATTCATATAAAAGGTAGCATAACCAATTATTCCACCTATAATAGTAAAAATTAAACCTATAGAAATCATACTCGAGCTTTCCATTATTCTTTATCTTCTCCAGGTATTGTAGGAAAATCTACGTCAAATGGGAAGTTAGGCTGTTTAGTAATATCTCTTAGAGCTTGCCTATAAGTAGACCAGTCTCCATTTAAGATATTACCAAGAGAACTAAATAGATCTTTGATAACACTTAACATAGTGGCGGCGTTAATTGTTTCTGGTATTTCAATACCTAATCTATCAATAAGGACGTGTTTGTCGCTATCAGCGAGTAACTTGTCTCTTATTGCTCTTATTTCTGCTGATTTAGAAGCGATAAAATTATCTTTAGCCATTTGTAGCCATGTCTCATAATTTTCATTTATATAGGACTCTAAATCACTTCTATTAACTATTTTGATAGTGTACTCATAATAAAGATATACCGTTTGTTCTGTTCCGTCTTCTGATGTCCTTTTAACTTCTTCTATGTCGTCAAAAAAAACAACCTCTATAAGGTTGCCTTTATGATCGCCAATTTTAAAGTTAAGTGGTCTTATTGTGCTTTCTGTCTTTTTTACTTTCATTTCTTATAACCTCCTTACACAATTTATAATTTACATACGGTTTTATGTACTTCTGTTGATAATTATAAGAGTTACAATGTTTTAGCCAGCCACTATAGCTAAGCATAGCTGCGGCGTCGTGGAAAGTTATGTGATCTTTCTTACTCATTTTCTTCGCACGCCTCTTAATTCTTAAGAAATTACTTCTTCTAAGAGTAGTATACCCACGATAGAAGCGATAACCTAAGAAATCAAGAGGCCTAGACTCAGTTTTGAAAAGCTGCCAATTTTCTTTTATTGTTAGCTTTTCTTTACTTAGAAAATTGTCGATTTCTATTTTGATTTTTTGCAATTCTTTTTTGTTGTTAGAAAATAATACCATGTCGTCCATATAACGCACGTAATATTTTACTTTTAATTGTTCTTTTATAAAATGATCGAGATCCTGTAAATAAAAATTCGCAAACCATTGACTCGTAAAATTTCCGATAGGTATACCTTCGATACCACTATCAATAATAAGGTCTATAAGATTAAGAGTATCTTTATCTTTTAAGATCCTACGAAATTTATTTTTCAGTATCTGCTTGTCAATACTAGGGTAAAACTTCTTAATATCAAGCTTTAAACAATATTTAGTATATTTACGATCTTGTACTAAGATCTTTTTAATATGTCTCATACCACGCATAATACCGCGGCCTTTAACACTAGCACAGCAAAACTCATACATACCTTTCATTAGTAAAGGCTCTATCTGGAGCATTAACGCCCAGTGTACTATTTGATCTGGGTAGAAACATGGCTTATAAATAATACGTTCCTTTTTATTAGCTCCGTCGTGTATTTTCATTTCAACGTATGGACTAGGTCTATACGTTTTATCTTTTAACGACTTTTGTATCTGTAAAGCGTAATATGTAGGAGAGTCGAGTATCTTTTCAACACTATTACGACCGCTTTTACCTTTACTAGCTTTATAGATAGCCGCTTCAATATTGCTTAATTCTGTGATTTTTTGATAAATGTTACCTGTTCTTTTCATATTTCCTGGTCCTTATAATTCTTATATTTGCCTGCGAGTTTTTCGAGAAATTTCTTTAATAGAAGATAAACCTACTAAACCCACCCAGAACGACTAATTTTTAGCAAGCGCTAAGGAAAATGATGTGTAAGGAATTTAATGATAAGTAGTCGAGCTCCGTAGTTGATGTTCGTGTTCGAAGACGCAGCGTTGGTATTCCAACACCACAAGCCACAACGGGTATTATCAGGCCAAGCACCGCCGACAAGAAAACATACACCTAACCGCGAAGCGTACACATCAGATCCCAATTTCTTAATATAAGTAGTCGAGCTCCGCTGTTCGCGTTATAGTTCGAAGACGCATTGTTAACCGTCAAACACCACAAGCCACAATTACTAGCGTTATTCCAAGCACCGCCGACACGAGCAGAAACCAGAACGCAAAACAACGACACGCACACATCAAATCCCTATTTTTTAATATAAGTGGTCGAGCTCCGATGTTAACATTGTAGTTCGAAGACGCATTGTTAAAGTTCCAATACCACAAGCCACAATTAAGACCATTTGTCCACCTACCGCCGACAAGAGCTCCTAAGAGGCTAAACACCGAAGCGTACACACCAAGTCCCTAATTTTTAATAAGTAGTCGAGCTCCGATGTTGCCGTTCGCTACCGAAGACGCGTTGTTACAATTCCAATACCACAAGCCACATCTTGTGTTATCGTGCCACATACCGCCGACAAGAGGAACAACTCGAGACACCGAAACATACACATCAAATCCCAATTCTTAATATAAGTGGTCGAGCTCCGATGTTCGTCCACGCAGTAGAGGAAGTTTCGTTACAATTCCAACACCACAAGCCACAATAAGAGGACCTATTCCAATTACCGCCGACAAGAGCTCTAATAATGAGACGAAACGACCGAAGCAAACACACCAAGTCCCTAATTTTAATATGAGTAGTCGAGCTCCGAGAAAACGACCAGCACTCGGAGACGAGTCTATGGACTCGAAAGTCCAAAGGCCTCCATGAAGACCGTCGTCAAAACGACCGCCGACAAGAAAAAGTGAGATCAATTAACAGAGCTACACACCATTTCCCTAATTTTAAAATCGAGCGTCGCCGACTTTCGTCGGTATATTTAATTTTTATTATGGGAGGCTGGCCGCCCCCAAACCCCCGCTAACTGGTTTTAAGAAGTCGAGCTACGATGTCCGCCCACGCAGTAGAGGAAGCTTCGTCACAAGCCCAACACCACAAGCCACACCCTGTGTAATCGTGCCACATACCGCCGACAAGAGCTATTCTGTTCTCATTAGCAGTCCAGTAATAATCTGTCATATAACTGTTACTACTACCGTTTACATCAGTAGGAAGACCTACTAAAGGGTGTTTAGGATCATAACCTAAAGCTGTTATGTAACTACCACTTGTAGAGCTATTAACATAGCCTAATTTTTGATAATCTCCGTCGAATACATCAGAAGCATAAGAAGAAGGGTTATAGTTAATATATGCTTGATAATTCTTGATATTTATACCGTCGAAAAATTGCCATATATTACCGTATAGGTCTTCAATTCCTCTATAAATGACAGAGTTAGTATCATTTTTAACAGGAGTACCAGACTTCATACCTAAACTGTTACAGCCACCGCTACTTTTAGCTGCTGTGTTGTTAGCGTTAGTATGTCCTGGACCAATTTTAGACTGTATATTATAGTCCGCATATTCTACTAAATAAAGTAGTTGTATTAAGAAATAATGCCAGTCTAATTGACTCCAGCCAGCACCTAAGTTTTTAGCATATTGCCTAAACTCAGCAATAGTTTTATTAACAAAAGGTGCTTGTCCGCTACGACTATATACCCCAGAAGCAGATCCAGACATTGTATAACGTCCGATCATAAATTCTTTACTTTGAATAAAGCCGCTTAATTTATCTTTAGAAATTAAGACATATTCGTAACCGTCAGAAACATAACGTCTGTAATAAAACTCTGGAATAATAGTCATAACTTGTATGTTAGTACCGCCAGTAAATGAGAAGTTAGCGTCGCCATAGTAAGCGGTTACCTTTTTAGTAGAGTTATTATAATTACAAGTAATTATATCGCTCCATGGGTAAATACTATCGAAATCATTTCTTACAGCAGTTGTTCCCACTTGCGCGTTAGCTACTAAACCTACAGCGTCCTCAATTCTTTCCCAGGCTGACGAAGAAGAAGCTAGGGAACGTCTTACTCCGTAAACCTTACTTAAATTGTTCGATCTTTTATCTCGAACATTGATTACACCCAACATATTAGATCCCCTCCAAACTTAAATTAGATACTTGATATGTGATAGTGGTATCTATATTTTCGAGAGGTTTTTCAGAAGTAATTATCTTAAAGCCTCCATTGTAGGAGTTAACCATACCGTCATTAAGTTTAACTTGATTTACTAAATCTAAATTAACATTTACTAACGTGCTAGATGTAACATCACTATCTATTATATCATATTCATATAAATTAGTCTCGTTGTTTTGCGTCCAGTTAGCAGCTGTCAGTTGCTTCGTATAACTTTTAAGGCCGCTATCAACTATTTTATTTACTTCTGCGGCCAAATGACCTGCTGCGTCTGTGTCTAATTGATTTTTAATTCTGTTAAACCAAGCTGTAAATTCTGTTGTCTCTTGTTGTATGATTTCTTCAAATTTTGTATATAACTGATTATATACATCTGTAGTATCTATCGTTTCTACTGTAGATACTACATTACCACACATATTTTTATTAAATCTGGTATCAGTAATATTAGCTTGTGTAATAGAAGTTACACCATTACCAATATAAACCTCTGCTAATTTAAGATCATAAATAGTAGAGGATCTAACTAAAGAAGGAGCAGACGGACTGTCGCTAAATGTTCCTTTGATTATTTGAGCTGATATTAACCTATTCGTTAAATCTAATCTTATAACTACATTATCAATACGTTTTAATGATCCGTCTGCTGTATCTATTGTTTTAGTTAGACTAGCAGTATTAGTATAACGGTAACCTTCAATATTGGCGTCGCCTTCTTGAATAGTTACCGTCATATCATTATTAGCTATTACTTTCAATTCATTATTAAAGATACCATTAGTAAAATACTTCGCCAAATGTCTAGCGAAGTCTTCCGCGAAATAGACTCTATCGTCGTCTATATCATTAAAAAAACTAGACTTTTCCATAACTATTATTTCCTCCTTTATTCGTTACTAAAAGTTTCTGCTATAGGGTTACCGTAAGTAGGTATTACATCATGTTTTCCTTTTTCGATTACTTCTTCGACTTCGGTAATTCTTTGTTTCATAACCATACTCCAACTTTCTTTTTTAATATTTACAATATCGCCTAAGTCCCAATATTTTCTATAATCGGTAGCGTTTACTGTAGCTTCGAAAGTTTGTGTAGGAGCTGCTAACTTTTCTTTTCCTAAGTCGTCTAAGATAGCGTTATATTCAGTAGTAGATAGATCTTTGTTACTTTCGTTTTTAGCGTCTACGAACGCCTCTCTAATATCGAAATCGTGAGTATCAGCTGTAACATTGGTAACCGTTCTCATAATTCTGTTAGTGTCCTCGCCAGCGCCGCCAACGAGTACATCTGTAATCATATTTTTTCTACTATATGTATGTTCTGTTGTATCTAAGTTTGATTTATCTTCGCTAAATTCATACCTAGTATTTACTTTCTGATCTTCTGTTCTATCTTTTCCAACATAATTAACATATTTATAACGCTTATTCTCTAAATCTAACACGATTTTACCACCGATATTAGACGCTCGAGATAGTTTTTCGTGATATGTATATACATTTTTATAAGTACATTGAAAATCAACATTACCACTAACAATATCACTACTTGTTATATCGAGTTTACTAAATGGCCTCATAGTAGTTAATAATTTTCTAAAGCCTCCGATATACGTTCCTCTATAATTGATACGACTTTTTATAATTCTTCTATTTAATAAAAACAGCCCAAACCGACCATACACAGTAATTGTTAGCTTGTCTTTATCTTCTTTAAATTTCCAGGAGTCAATAATACCGAACTCGTCATTTTCTGTTAAATCACTTCTAACAATAATATTATCAGCATTTAATAATCTATAATTGTTAGCTGTAGGGTTTATATTCAGTTCAAACTCTCCAGCCTCAAAGTATTTACGTCTCCAACGTAAAGAGCTATAACTATCTATAACGCCTAAGAAGTTTAAATCACGATCATACACATTTAAAAATATAGCTTTCATTATACCGCCTCATATTCTGGTAGAAATTCGATAGTAGTTTCTAAGTTGTCCTCGCCACTATCAGCCCCAGATCTAAACGTATTAGTTCCGCTAGGTACTTGTAGATATTTACTACCATACATCATTAAATAATTGATGTTTTCTTCTTCGCCAGTTAAGGCATTTATAAACATTACATTTTTATTATCAATATGAGTAGTTATAACGATTTTATCTCCTACAGACATTGTCTTTTCTATATGTATTATCTCTCGTGTATTTACATTAAATAAATATGGGTTAACGACTGTATCATTTGCTTTAAAAGTTATTGTCATACCGTAATCAATTTCAGTAGTATTTTGTGTTGTTCCCATAGAAGTAGTATTTTTAGTTCCAAACTTAATACCTGTACTTTGTGGGATCTTCAACGCAAACTTAAACGCTGGCGTCCATGTAGCCATAGATAATATTGTAGCAGCTAAGGCAGAAAAACGCGGGTTAGGGCAAACAAGAGAAATAGAAAAATCTCTTGTATATGTTCCTTTTTCTGGTATTATTACTTTTTCTACGACACAAGTGATCTTTCTTTCAATATTTCCTTCATAATAATAAAGAGTACCTTCGCTATTTCTAGGAAACATATCGAATAATAATAGTCTATTTTCTTGTACGTTTTCTGTAATAGTTCCTTTTATTGTAAGCTCTCGCTCTCCAATACTTGTACCGTTCCACTTAGTACCAACTCCATAAGCGGAGCTAATAGTATTTACAGTTCCAACAACTTCATGAAAGCCGTCGCAAACACCTAGAAGAAAAGGCGGTTTATATGTAAAAGTAATCATATCGCCTTTATGATTTTTATATATTAAAGTTCTTTCCATATAATCACGCCTTTCCATGTACTAGATTTAACTCTTGAATAGCTTTACGAGTTTGTCGAGCTGTTTCTGCTGGAGATAAAGGCTCTGTCGAGTTAATTGTTATATTCCAATTATTAGTAGTTTCATTATTAGTAACAGCTGATGTTATTTCTTGATAATCTTTAGCCTCGTCTGCTGTTAAAACACGTTCGCCTTTATGTAGTAAAGCTGGCATATCGTCATAAGGTACATATTCCATACCAACACGAAGCTTTTTAAGTAAAGGTATATTTAAACCTTTCCCACCAACACCAGGTACCCAGTCTGGGATCTTTAATTTATTAAGACCTTTTATAAATGCGTTCATACCGTCAATGATAAGGTTAATAGGAAATTTAAAGACGTTCGCGATACCAGAAATAATATTACTAAAAATATTTTTGACATTTTCCCAGGCACCTCGCCAATTACCAGTAAACACATTTTTGATAAAGTCGATTATACTCATAAAAATATTTTTAACAACTTGAACTTGTGAGGTAATATAGCTTAAGGCATTTCCGAAGACACTACCTATAATATTAGCGACATACGTAAACTGAGCCGAAAGCATAGGTATAATAGTCTGTATAATAATGTTTAGTAATGACATCAAAGGCGGTAAAATTACATTAAGTAATTGAGTCAATGGCTGTAAAATTAACATCAATAAGTCGATAAATGGTTGTAATAGAGATAAGATAGGTTGTAATAAAGGTAAAAGTGGTTGTATCAAACTAAGTAATAAAGGCAAAATCATTTCTACAATTTGTAAAATCGGAGGTAATAACATCTGTATCAATTCTACAAAAACTGGGAGCAGCGCCTGTACGATTTCCATAATAGGAGGTAACAGCGTCGTAAGTAAACTTATAAATATAGGTAGGATCTGCTCTGTCAGAGTTGCGATCATTGGTAAAGCAGTCTCTATAAAAGTCTGTATCGGTGGAATAAGTGCTGTAAATAATTGAGTAATGACTGGGGTTAACTGGTTAATCAAACCCTCGATCAAAGGCATATTATTTAAGACCAAATTCATGATAGAAACAATAAGAGGCATTAGGGCATTTCCTAAAGGAAGTAAGAGCATTTCTACATTACGCTTCAAACCCTCGAACATACTACCTATATCGTCGTATTTTACTTCTTTAATTTTATTCATGGAGTCAGCCGTTCCGTCGTACATATCTCGTATAGATCCTAATTGTGTAACGACTTCTGGTCCTAGATCTTCCCACATAGTACCAAATAAATCAACACCTACAATAGACTGTTGTACTGGATCGTCCATAGCTTTAATAGCGTCAATGGTTTCATAAAAGGCTTTCTTAGCGGTATCTCCTCCAGCTGCGAACTTTTTAGCCATTTCGTCTGAATTAAGGCCTAACTTTGTAAAGCCTTCAATAGTAGTATTAGAGCCGTCTATTGCTCTAATAGAAAACTCTTTAACGGCGTCGCCGATCTTGTCTAAGTTCCAAGCTCCAGCGTCAGCACCACTTTGAAAGATATTAAACATATCTTCGGCAGATAAACCTAACTTTCCGAATTGTACGGAATATTCGTTAATATTATCTACTAGCTCGCCTGAGAAGTCGAGGCCGTTTTGTGCTCCCTGAGCCATTAAGTTATAAGCTTCGTCTGCTGATATTCCAAATTGAGTAATCAAAGCCTTAGAGGCTCGAATAGACTCATTAACTTCGACACCAAAAGTATCACGCAGAGCTAAAGCGTTCTCGGTTACAGCTTTTATCTGTGAGGAGTCAAACTCGTATAATTCTTGTGAAGCTAAAGCCATAGAGTTGGCTATATCTTCGAAGCTTTCGCCATAGTTACCTTTGTATATATCTTCGAGAGCTTTTTTCCACTCCGCAGACTCATTTTTAGCAATTCCTGTTTGTGCTATAAATGAGTTCATAGCTTGATCCATATTCTTTTGAGTATTGATCGCTAAACCTCCGATAGTGGTAGCAGCAGTAGCAAGAGTTCCACCTAAAACAAGAGCGCCTTTTCCTACTTTAGAAAAAACGCCTCCAAGTTTAGAAGCGAAGCTTTCGCCTTTTTTTGTAGTACCGTCAATAGCCTTATTAGCTTTTTCATTATCAATAAATATAGATCCATATAAACTAAATATACTAGCCAAGTTTAACACCTCCTAAACCGTAATCTTTCATAATTTCTTCTGCGCTTCGCATTTTCTTTTTAGGTTTATGTTCTAACTGTGGAACAAAAGAGCTTTTATTAGATAACTTTTTAACAATTTCGTTAATAAGCTTAGGTAATTCAGTCTCTTTTTTAACCGCGTTATCTAAACATTGGCCTAACAAAAAAGACGGCTTTCCCTCAAACCAGTCTAAGCCGCCATAATGCTTATATAATATTCGTAAGACCTCCGCAGTACCGATACTTACGCTATAGATAAAAAATCCGATAAACCAGGAAGTTTAGATACTTCTTTAAGAATAGCGATTACATCTTCATTTTTAGCTTTTTTAATAGCTTCCTTACAAGCAAGTTCATATTTATTAGTTTTTTCTTTCTTGATTTCTTCTGTATCTTCGCTATTAAATTCTAATTCTTCTGGGTAATAACCTTTATAAGTAGCAATAAACTTATAAACTTCGGTTTTACATTTATAAATACGTGTAACTAATAAAGCTATAAGTTGCTTTCCTAGTTCTTCTTGATCTTTCTTTTCATCGCCTGTGTTTACTTCTAAAGATTTTAATTCTTCTGTGATCTCCATTTTATCTAAGATTTCACTTAACATTAGTAAATATTCTGTTTTCATAATTTCCTTCTTTCTATTATTCTCCCTTTTGTTATCGCTCAAATAGAAAACAAAAAGGAGAATAAATTTATAATTTTTATTCTCCGTTTCCTGTTGTAATAGGGCAAGTTTCACTATCTTTAATAGAATATAGCTTACTACTATCGTCAATAGTATAATGAGGTATGATTTCCAAATTATGCTCGTTTTCAGCTTTAGGAGCTGCTTTATAAGTAAATGCTCCTTCATGTAGTCCATAATTAAATGATAATATCTTATAAGTACCGTCTAACATTTGTGTAATGATGTCGATAGTTTTAAGATATTTTTCTTTACTAATTACACCAAAGTTTCCTTGTGTAATAACCTTTGTTTCTGGGTTTAATACAGAATTAGGTAAACCTCTTTGTAATAGTTCTTGACTACAACATAAAGAAACGACCTTAATAGTTGCGTCTTCTCCGTCAATAACCTGCATACCAGCAGTTTTACCACGGCGACCGTCAAACTCAATATCTCTAATTTCTGGAGTTATAGTCATTTCAGCACCACCACGAGTAGGACCTACGATTAACTCGTTTGTTTCGCCTAAGTTAAAAACGACAATACCTTCGTCTATTTGAATTTTCTTGACGTCATTTTCAGTAAATACTCTTAACATTTGTTTTTCCTCCTTTTAAAATACTTTAATACTAAATGTTACTTGTTTTTTTATGAGTTCAAATTCTGGATCAGATACTGGCTTTTGTGTTTCAAAATATACTACAGCTCTTTGCTTAGAAAAAAGCTTACTATCTAATAATTTAATTAGCTTTCTGACTATGTCTTCCAAATCGTCGCCAGTAGTAGGCTCTTTGGACCATATATTTATATCAAAATAAACTAAATTACCATAACGTAAACTTGTCTCAACAGGATCCGTTATTACACCATAGGGAAAAGTAGCTTTTTTGCTAGCTTCTTCATAATAGAGTTTTATAACATCTTTTGAATTAACATATTCTTGTATTGCTACAAAAACATCTTTTGAATTAGGCATCTTCTATCTCCTCACTTTCTACGACTTTACCTCCAGCGGCTTCTATCGTTTTATTTAGCGCTGATAAAAATTCTTTTTGTGCGTCTTTAATTGCGTCTATATTATTGAAAACACTATTTCTTAATATACTTTGACCTCTAAGTCCTGGGTGGCTGACCGATTTACCGAAATTGATTTTACCATTACTTAAAGTGTTAGCCTTTTTAATGCTTATTACATGAGGACTAACTCCGAACTCGCTCCATGCTGGGTTAGCATGAGACGGAGATTTTCCTTTTTTCTTAGCTTGTCCTTTAGAGTAATAACCAATCTGTAATTCTGGTTGTCCTGTATCTCGATTTATTCTCGCCCAATAACCAACTTGTTTAGAAAGTTTACCAGTATATTTTTGTGTATTTTCTCTAATAGCTTTACCAGCTACTTTAGCAGAAGCGCGTAGAGCAGATTTCGAAAGCTTTACCATAGTGTTTTTAACGTCTTTAGATGTATCTATAAACTTAATATCATTATTACTCATGTTTATTAGAAAGTCCTGTCAAAGTAATTTCTGTTTTCTCGCTATCAACTTCATAAGAACGTAATATTTTATATATAACGTCATTATATTTAGCGTGAGTATATCTGTCTTCGTCAAATTCTATAGTTCTTATTTCAAAACATTTTTCTGGTTTAAAACCAGCAGCCTGCGCCTGATAAAATTCAGTTCTTTTTACTGACTTCTTATTAGCATATACTTTATTTTCTTTAAAAGAAGTGTGAGGCCGATTAAGTTTATCAAAAGTTTCTACTTCTTCTAATAGATATAAAACTTCGCTCCACATTTACGACACCTTCTTTTCGGTAACGTAATCGTCCGTTAAAGAAAGATCAGCTCTTAATTGTTCGTAAGAAGATCTAAACTTATCATAATTTTTATTATCAAGTCCAAACTCAGCTTTAAGATAAGTAAGGACAGCCATTTCAATTAGACTGTCCTCCAAATCATAAACTAAACTAGGAGTAATACCGTTTCTTATTAAATCTCTTTGACAAGCTCTAATAAGAGTCTCGATTTCACTATTGATAACAGTATCATTAGTAGTAATACGTAAGACGCCTTTAGCTTTATCTAAAAACTCTGGACTTATTTTTTTTAATTCGCTCATAATATCACTCCTTTATTTTTTATTAGTTAGGCTGTAGTAGCTTTAACTAATTTTACGAAAGCTTCCCCAATAGCAACTTTACCGTCAAAAATAGCTTTTCCAAGATATTTATAAGAGTTGGTATCAATGTCGAAACCACTTACGATAGTAACTTCTTCTGATAAGTTACCAACATATTTTTTAAAGTTACCAAGATAAGCCTCATGTGCTGCTACGTCGTCAGAAAGCATAACTTCTTTACCATATACATAGTAAGTACCGTCTTTTTCTGTTACGATAGAGTTTTTAGCTAAATTTTGTAATGGCATGAAATCATTAAATAATGTTTCATTATTCATTAAGAATTTAGCGTTTTTACCGTAACCAGCTTTTAACATACCGATTAAAGCTTGTACGTTAGCTTCTGTTAAGCTAGCAGTTTTACCAACTGTAACAGAGTTAGTAGCTCCCCAAGTGTTAGCTTTATCAACACCAGTAGCCTCATTAGTTCCGCTACCTTTAATAATTAAGTAACAGATCTTATCAGCTAACATTTCAGCGATCATAGTTGTTAACCAACCTTCGAAAGCGTCGTTACTCATTGTCATAACGCTATCTGATACTTGAATTTTCTTAGTGATTTCGTAACCGTTTAATGATACTGTTACAAGTGTATCGCCGTCAGCTGAGATAGTAGCATTTTCAGTATGACCTGCTGCGTCTGTTTTAACACCTTCAACAGCAAACTTAACATTTCCTTTAACATTAAGTAATGTGATTTCATTTAATAATGGAGCTTGATCTTTAATTTTCTTCATGATTTCGTCAGCAGTTTCAACTGGAATAACAGCGCCAGCACCACTTACAGTAAATGCTCTTTTTTCAGCGTCAGTTAATTCTAAGCCTCTTAAATTTTTTAAGTAAGCACTACGATATTCTTTATTCATATTCTTAACCTCGTTTCTTTCTTCTTTTGTGTCATCAACAGTAGGTGCTTTTTCTTCTTTGTCTGGTACTTCTGCGCCAGTCTCTAAGCTGCGAGCAAGAGCTGCTCTTTCTTCGATAGCTTCCTTTTCAGCATTTAAGCTATCTAATTCCTCGTTAATTGATTTTAAATCAACTTTTTCGTCTGGGTTTTCTAAGGCTGATTTAATTTCAGCTTTTCTAGCTTCAATTTCTTTTAATCTTTTTTCGTTCATTTTTATTTCCTCCTTATCGAACTAATTTAGATTTTACTTTTTGCTATACATATCTCGCGTAGTTTGGCTTCCTCCAAAGCTCTTATCTCTTTTTCGTACTCCTCCGAAAAGAGATCACGTGCTGAGATACTTGTTGTATCGTAAGCTGGTATATCAACGGCCGATACGTCGTATAGCTTCTTAATTTTAGTTATTGTTCTTGTATGTGTTAACGGATCGTATTCGTCTCCGTCAGCAGCTACTACAAAAGCAAAACTCATTTTATCTATATAGCCACCTCTTATATCTTCTAAAAGGTCTCTACCAAATTGTGTACCTCCTAAAAATGCGTCCATTTCCATACCGACATCATTTATAGTTAATTTTAAGGTATTATTTCTAAGACGAGCAGCAACACGGCCACCATGATTATAGTTAAATATAACATCTGACATATCGCAGCTATCAAAAGCGTGTCGATCTATCTGTTCGTAGAATTTAACGCCTTCATATTCATAAAGGCAAGTAGGAGTATTAAATACTACTGGAACACCGTGTACGTAATCTTGACTTTCGCCGTCGTCGCTTCTTTGTTCCTTTAGTTCAAAAGAACAAAACGCTCTAAATTCACGGCCAGTCTTATTTATTAGGTTGTTTTTTGTCATTTAGGACAGCCTCCTTTCCATTAGGCAAAATAAACTTTGTATTAGGCTCTTTTTCTTTCATTTTTTTTAAAAGCTCATAGCTAATAAAATTATTAAGTTTTACAACTTTAATATCTTTGTTTTCTTGACTTTGATTATTGTTCGTCGCCATTTTTAACACCTCCCTCGTCGTCATTTTCTTCGTTTGTTTCGTCTGGTGGATCTACTTCGTCCTCTTTTGGTGGAGGAGTAGTGTCTTTGTCTTTAGTTTGGTATTCGTCTGCTTTTTCAGCATTGATCCAGTTTAAAGACTGTATAACTTTTTCTCCTTCTTCGTCTGGAAGTGGGGCCATATTAAATATTTCTAATATAGCGTTTTTCCTTAAAACTCCTAAAGGTGCTAATTCTTTTACAATATTTATTTTTGTACTATTAGACGCATATTGTAATCTATTAGCTTCAAACGTAATCTCATTTCCATAATTACGCTCATTTTCAGTAAATAAGATATTAGTAAAGCATTGAGACATCTGTATAGATACAGGCTCTATAGCTCCCTCATAAAAGGCGTTCCATTGGTTTTCGTCAAATTTATTTTGTACGATATTCTCATTAACACCGAAATAATCATATATAGCATTTTTTACATAAGATAATTGATCGGCAGAGATAGGAGTAGATTTTTCGTTAATAGACGTATAGTCCATTTTATTATCAGTAACGATTATTCCACTACCATTAGAAGAAATTTTAAAGTTATTCTCTACGAATTTATCTCTTGCTTTTGCTAAGTCTTCGTCTTTAGACGTAACTTTAGCTGATAAAATACCTCTTATACTATTTATCATTTTAGCGAAGTTAGAAACACCATTGTTAATAGCTCCTGCTGTTTCCAAAGCTGGAAGTAAAGCTGTATTTTTACTACCAAAAATATCATGATCGAAGAACTGACCTCTCATGTGAATAATGCTCTCATAAGGAACGACTTTTACTTTTCCAGTCTTAAACATAAATTTAAGATATAATTGTCCGTTTTTCTCTAACAGTCCAATTTTATTAGACATTAACGGCCAGAAGTTTAATAGTTCTCCACTAGGAGAGAACTCTGGGTAAATAAACGCGTTATTAGTAAGTTTTAAATTAGCAGCCACTTTATAATAAAAGCTATAAGCTTCCATTTGTGAGTTTGGTCTATAATTTAATAATCTTTCTATTTTTGATTTACCAGTTTTACCAGCGCGCGTATGTTTTGCTTTTAATTTAGCAAAATTTCTACAGTATGCGTCTACAGCACTTCTAACAACGTCCATGTCCCAAGCGTTACCAGTATTACTATAAAAAGTAGACTGGAAAGAATTTAATAAACTATAAATATTGTAACTTGTTGCGTCGGACATGGTAGTTTTAGGAGTACCACCGAATATAGTTTTAAATAAGCCTCTTTGTTTCATTAGATCACCCCACATTATACATAAAGTCTTCATAATGCTTAACGTATAAAACCCAAGCATTTAATAAAGAAACGGCTCCGTCAATTCTACGACGTTCATTTATTTTTACAGGTTGTATATTATTTAAACCACTTTTCTTAACAGCGGTATTAGATAAACACCACTTAAGAATAGGGTTATTATTGTAATTTACTTTATGATCCGCAAAAGCTGCGCCCATTTCACGCATTGGCTGAGACCAAGTAAATGGTCCTTGTGCGACAGACTCCATTTGAAAGCCGTTAGATGTCATTTCGTCCACCCAATAACCAGCTAAGGCTCTGTCGTAACCAACGTAAATAGGATCTATTCCGTATTTCTGCTGCATTTCTACAAACCACTCCGTAACTTGTGAATAATTAACACGATTTCCTTCACATACAGTAAGTAAACCTCGATCACGCCATATTTTGTATGGCGCTTCTTGTGTATTTTTTTCGTCTAACTTATCAATTTTAGCCTGTGGTAAAAAATAATGTTGAATAACATATATTTTCTCGTCGTTAGGCTTTCGAATAAGTAGAGAAGAACAAGTAAGGTCGGTAGTAGCTGATAAGTCGCAGCCTCCGATAGCGTAAGTGTCCTTTAAATCTTCCATATCAAAAGTTTCAGTATTATTTATTTCTGTGAAAGTTAGCCAAGCGTTACTATCATTTTCGCGAATATTGAAATCTTTACATAAAACTCCTGGTAATTCTTTAGAGTCATTTTTAGCCGTTTCGACGAAACGAGATAAAGTGTTATAACTCTTAATTGTTCCAAGTCCAGGGTTAGCTTTTACCCAACAAGACGGATCCGTCCACTCGTTACGATTATCTAGTTCGTAAAGAATAGGTAAGAAATGATCGTCTGTTATTTCTCCGTCAGCTATTCTACAAGCATAATCGTACTTATCGTCAAAGATACACTCGCGTACTGTACCAGCTGTAGTAATCATTACAAGTAATGGTTGTCTACGTGCTGACATAGACTGTTTCATAACTTCGTATAAGTTACGATCTTTTATAGCGTGTAATTCGTCTATAATAACCGCGTGGCTATTAAGACCGTCTAACGTATTAGAGTCAGAAGCTAACGCTTCAAAGATAGAAGAAGTAGCACTAAAATATAAGTCATTTCTTCGTTTCTTTAAAACAGCTCTTAACTCTGGACTTTGCTTAACCATGTTTATAGCTTCTGTTAAACATTTCTTAGCCTGGTCTTTCTTTGTTGCTACTGAGTATATTTCTGCTGCGCCTTCGTAGTCAGCAATTAACATATAAAGCGCTATGGAAGATAAAAGTGTAGTCTTACCATTTTTACGGCCGACTAAGAACATAGTCTCGTTAAATCTTCGATAACCTGTATCTTTTTCTAAGAAACCGAATAAAGCTTGTATATAAGCTTTCTGGAATAGTTCTAACTTTAGATCTGCTCCAAGTTCTCCCTGAGACTGTTTACAAAAAGTCTCAGTAAATTCGATAGGTCTCATAGCGGCCGTTTCGTCAAAATAAAAAGACGATTTTTCGTCGTCCATTTCTTTAACTAATCGAGCATAAACAGCTTTAACTCTGCGACTTGTCTTAATTTCGCCAGACTGTATTTTTGAATTATACTCTCGAATATAATTCATTAGCTATCGTCCTTTAGGTTTAGTAGCAAAATTCATTAAGGCGTTACCTTCCTTTGTGTTTGGTAAACCTTCTGGCAATAGTTCACATAATTGCTTTATGATCGACGTATAATTTTTAATCATGGTGTTATATACACTAGCTTCTGTACTTGTTTTTGTTCCGTATTGATTTTCTCCGTTTTGGTATGTCTCAGAAACTCCATGTATACTGATATAATTTTCTAGCTTAGTCAATTCTACTGTCATAAAAGCAGCACTTTTTATAAGTTTTTGTACCAAATCTTTTTTATCTTTTGAGATATTTTTAAAGATTTTGTTTAGTTTTTTTAACTCTTTGTTATAGTCTGGTACTTCTTTTAATTCTTTAGAATTAACGTCTTCATTTTCCATTTTTCCACCACCTTTGACTACACCCCCCTCACACGACCGAAGCGGTTCGAGAAAGGACTCAAGCGCGGTTCACTGAGAAGCAAATATTTTTTAAGTTAGGGGGGAGTCTTTTATTTCTATTAGAGCAGCGTTGATAGAATTTATTAACACCTCGCCACCGCCTTTAATGCTTAGTAGTACAGGTCCTTCGTCCAAAGCTTTAGCTAGCTCTGTAGTAGTACCATGAAAGACTACATCATAAGACATAATTAAATAGTTAGTATAGACTGTGATAGTCATTGTCAACACTCCTCTCTACTAGGTTACCTTCCTCGTCGAACATAAGGCACTTATCTGTTGGCAGTTCTGACTCATGCTCTAAAGCATGGCATACTCTACACAATAGCTCTAGGTTGTCCTCTCCCAGTGTGATAGCTGGGTTATGAATATTGGAAGGAGTAAGGAATATCTTATGGTGTACTATTTCGCCTGGTCCATTAGCACCATGGCAACGCTGACAGATACCATGCTCTTTATTGAAGATATAGGCTCTTGTCTTGCGCCACGCAGTAGAGCGATAGAACTCTTTAGCGAAATCTCTAGCCATAATACCACCTCGCAACACACAAAAAAACACGCCTGTAAAAAGACGTGATTTCTCATTTCCAATTATTTCATATTATACACATTATAAAGTATAAAAATTGCTATGTCAATGGCGCGAGTATTGCGCGGGTTATTGCATTTTGTCAAGAGGTTAATTCTTTCACAACGTCGTTAGGGAATAGATAAACCTTAATTTCGTTAATAAGTCTCTTGTTATTTCGCCATATTGTAGATGTATCTTTATCAAGTGTTTCGGCTATTTCTTGCTGCGTTTTATTTTCGAAATATTTTAGCTTAATAATATCTATGTATTTATCAGTCTTAAATTTCTTAATAATTCTGTCTATACGGTTTATTACAAGCTGCGTCTTTTTGATGTCCTCAATAAGACCTTCGATTATGCTTTCTTCGATAGTATCATGATCGCTATGACTTCCTTCGGGCATTTTTAAAATACTTTTAGATTTTGCGCGTAGTCCAGAATTCTTAATTTCTTCGATTTCGTCCTCGCGGTCTTCTATTGATCTTTTCAAGTCATTATACTTGTATAAAAGCGACTCTGTATTTTGATATGTCGAAGTTCCTTTACGTAATAAATTTCTTTTAGATAATTCCTCGAAAATGTAACTTGTGATCTCCTTAAAATCGACTTGTGATTTTTCTGTGTTGGCTGTTTCTACATTATCAGCCATTTTTAGATCCTCCTTTTTTACTTTCTATTCTTTTTTTCTTCAAAATACTTTTCTACAGCTAAACACATACCAGCGTCTAGCAATAGAGAAGAAATTATAATACTAATTCCTAACCATATCATTTTTAAGGTCCTCCTTTTTTTGATTTTCGATTAAAAAGTCGAGTAAAGTATATTCTCCTTTTTCTTTGTGATATTTCCAGGCTATTTTATTAGCGGTGTTTCTTTGATAACCAACAGACATAAGAAGTTTAGTAAATCTTTTACGAGAAATATTTTTGTCAAAAAAGTTCATATTGTATTTTACTTCTTCCCATGCTTCTAAGAAAGTATTAGCTAAAGATTTACCAAGTCTTTCTATAGCGTCTAATATTGGTTTAATAGCTTCGCTGATATTTTCGTAAAGATCATTTAGTAGATCCATTATTTCTGCGTTGTTTTCCATTATCTGACACCTCCATATCAAAAATGCTTAATTGTTTTTCTTCAACAGGTAAATTATATTGTTTTCTACAATTCTCACAAAGGCATTTATTATTAAAACCTTTTAGAAAATCAAACTTTCCGCACTCGTCGCATTTATCTTTAAATTTCGTCTTCGTCGTCTTCAACATCTAGCTGCTCCAAAGACATATATTTACAAAAACACTCCTCAGAGCAAAAACAATTTTCCTCCTCAGTATCAAAGAAATTAACTTGTAAACAATTATCTAAACATTTATAGTAATTATCTTCGATTTTAGCTCCACACTCAGAACAATGTAGTTCTTTTGTTTCTTCCATTTTAGCACCTCCTAACTTTTAACTCTTTACTTAATAGATCCATAAACTTTACTTTATCATTTCTATAGACCTTATGTCCGCAGTGAGAACAAACTTGTATATCTGGACCATAGGAAGGAAAAAACATTGTATGACTACACGGACATTTTACTCTAATTTCAGCTAAAGCATTATAATACTTTTTTGTTTCTTTTAAATTCATTTTTTAGCCTCCAGAGATAGAGAGTTTATTCTATTGTCTATATCTTTACCAAATAACCAGTCATACTCTTTATGAATATAACGAGTTATTTTCTTTTTCATAATTTCTAGCATTTTCTCTGGATCTTTCATTGAATATAAATTACAATGAATAGCCTTATATTTTAGAAATTCCCAGTCTTTAAAATAAATGCTAACATCTTCTAAAGTGGAGTGAATATTAAATCTATCTTTTTCTAAAGTTAGTAACATTAAATCTTCATTATGTTTTAGACACATAAAGCGATCTGTTTCTAACATTAAATCATAATTTAAAGTAAATATGTCGTTTTCTCCATTAGATCTAATCTCAATACTTATGTAATTTATCTTTTTCATTTCAACACCTCATTTCTTAAACTTATAAACTTCTAAATCTTCTGGAAGTAATAATAATTCTTCCATATCTTTTTTATAATCTTCGTAGTCTTCTAACCAGCTACATAAAATAAATGAATTGCTTAAGCTTTTAAATATTAAATGGCAACCGTCTATACCTTTTAAGAAAGTAGGCAAAGATCCCCATGTCCTTTGTGGCCTTAATTGACTACAACCATTGATAATAAGCATAAAATTATAATTACTTTTATTAAAATAATTTACTAAATCGTATAAATCTTCTGGCGATAATTTAACTTGCGTGTTGTACCAGCAATAATTATCTTTTTCGATATTATAGCTTTTAGTTATAAATTGTTTTATTCTTCTCGTAATTTTAGTCATTTCGACACCTCAATTCTTACTATTACGAATTTTACATAATGACTTAATTCTGTTAAATTCACGAGCCACTACCTACTAGGGTAGTTTTTCCTAGAAAATATAAGCATTTTCCTTATAATAGGAATATGGTAGTTTCTTATTGAATTTACAACTTTTCATTATGTAAAATTGCTATTGATTTTTTAAAAGATATTTTTACGATATACCTTTTTATAAGTTTTTTTCAACATCTTTGCTGATTTAAAATCATGTCTTTCGACGGCTCTAATATAATTCCATTTATAAGACATAATAGTTTTTCCATTTTGTCTACCTAGATAAACATAATTAGCATTAGTTATATTTTCTATACCTTTACTACTGTAAATCTTTTTGTATCTTCTCGAATAGATATAATATTTAATTTTATTTATTACCATTTATATACCTCGTTTCAGACTTACTTAATTCTGACATTAGACCTTTAAGAGATATATCACTTGTACCACTCAAAACTACTTTTTCTATTTCCTTTGAAAGATAAGCAAAAGATAGTCCTACAAGTTTGATATTTCTTACTTTTAACTCATATAAGTTTTGTTCTGTTACTTGAAAAGTACCTTTAGTATAAATGTAACAATTTTTACGGCCTAGTATCGCTTTTAGTAATTCTTTATTATTAGATACTGGGTTTAATTGTCCTCCTAAGTCGTTATCTTTTACAATAGTTACTTCTTCTATGTTAGTTACCATAATTAGTATCACTCCTTAATTTAAAGCTTTATGAATATTAGAGTTATCTATACCACTCATAAAGTTTTGCATTTTTATAGCTTTCTTATAATCTATAGTCTCGTCGTCAGAAGCTTTAGGAGCATTATCTGGGAAAATATTATTTTTAGATATAAACGCTTGATAGAATATATCAAATTCGTTTTTTAAATCTTGTTTATATATAGAGTAGATATATTCGATTTCGATACTTTCTTCGAGTGTTAATTCAAAAAGATAAGTTGTCTTTGATTTTTTTATATATCTACCGTCGCTACCATAACCTAAAACTTTATAAACCGTTTGAAATAGTAACTTCATTTCCCAGTCGTTATGTACTCTAAATTTATACCAGTCTACAGATTTAGACTTTAATTGTTCCTCGGTTATGTTGTACTTTTTCATAAGATTATTTAATATTTTAGTTGCTGCTTCTTTCTCGCCGTCAATACCGTGTTCTGAAAGTTTTAGTAACTTTTTTAGTCTTTCTTCTAGTTCCATGTTTTACCTCCTTAGATCCATATTATTTTTTGTTTAAGTGAGTCAATGTTATAACATACCCAGCAGCAAGCAGTATTAAAGCTTGTAGATTTTCCTAAAAACTTAATTCTTTTCTTAAAGATAAGTATGTTTAATTTATCAATATACTTTTCGTATATCTCGGCTCTTTTAGGAGTCTCTAAAGTAGATAAAGGAAGTAATAAACAGAAAGACTTAACTAAACCTAGCTCCACTAATTCAAAACTTCTTTTTATAATTTCGTTTTGTTGTGAGAAAGGTGGGTTACTAATTAGCAGATCACAGTCTTTAGGTGGTAATGTAGTAAAGAAATCATTACCTAAGTTGTCAAAGATATGTGTAGCTTTATATTGTAGATTTAATTCGTCAGCTTTTAATTTAAAATGACTATCGTAGTTATTAAAAGGAAACCATATCATTTTAAAACTTTTAATATCAATTAAATCGTATATATTTTCTACTACCCAACGAGGAGTAGCTACATGATCCTTATTTTGTGTCTTATCTACTTCATAAGTTGTAGAATTATCTATAATGCTAAGCTGCTCTTGTTTATTCATGATTAACCTCCTAAATAGAAGCCTTTTCTTTTTTCTTCCTTATCGTCAGCCTCCCAACAGATATAAATTAAGGTAACTCTTTCGCTAGAGTGATTTAACATCTCTGATAGTCCGATAAGATCTCCTGTTTGTTCGTAATATGTACGAGCAAAATACTTACGCAAAGAGTGGCAGCCTACAACATAATTGATTTTAACTTCATTAGCTAATTGTTTTATAATCTGCCATGCTCTTTGACGTGTTATAGGTTTATTAACACCTTTACGACTCTTAAACAAATATTCTCCTTCGACTAACTCGAATTTATTTATATATTCTTCAATATCTTTAGCTAGCGAAGGGTGTAGTTCAAATGTCTGTTCTTTTCCAGTCTTAAACTCTCGTGTATAAATACCGCCGTTTTTAAAATTGTCTGTTTTTAATTGTAACTCGTCCTCTATACGAAAAGCTAAGTTTCTACCTAGATGTAATATCATATAATTTCTATACCATAAGTAATATTGTTCCTGGTCCTCTTTTGTTTCAGCTTCGGCCATACGCTTTTTACAGTTTACGATCATATTATCAATATCTGGCTTTTTAAATGGCCTAACTGTTTTACGTCCGAATTTTACTCTAAAATATCTAGGTTTAGATTTAGACATAAGATCACTCCTTTGTTATAAGATCCTCCGAGTTCTTTTCTAATTGAGTGATAGTTTTTTCGACATCTTTAAGAGCACTATAGTAACCAGCTGCGATAGTATCGTCTGTAGTTGGTTTTTCATTTTTACCATAGTTACTTTTAATAATATTTTGTTGTTTTTTTACATAGTCTTTAGTAGACTGATTTATAAATATAAGTCTAAGTTCACGTTTATTATGGATCTCGATACCTTTTTTATAATCGTCTATCAAAGTGTCTTTACTTTTTAAGGTATCATGATAAGCTATATAAACGATTATTGCTCCGATAAGTACACCAAAGACTAAACAAATAATATTACTCATAATATTCGCCCTCAATTTCTCCAGTATATTTATCTACATTATCGTAATAAAACTTTTCGTACCAACTTTCAGTCTCTTGACAAGTAATAAATAACTCGTAGACTTCTTGACTCCACATTTCGAGTCTGTTATAGTCTGACTGTAATTCTTCGTATTTAGCTTCTAATTTATCGTATTTTTCTTTTTGATCTGTAGCTACGTCTAAAGTTTCATTTACTAAAGCTGTAGAGATTACTCCAAATAAGAAGCCACAAACGGTAAAGCAAACTAGCGAGATCATGACTATTGACTTAAATTCGTCTGTTAATGTATAATCTATAAATTGTTTGATATGTTTTTTAATTTTTAACTTCATATTTCCTCCGTTTTTTCTCCCAAACAAATGGCTCGAAAACCATATCGAAGTAATCGTCTTCCCACATAAGATTAAACATAGGCTTTTTAACTTTGTTATTACAATAGTCCATAACTGTTTGATATGAAATATACAAGTCTTTAGCAGCTTTACGAGCAGAAGGCCAGTCTCTTATTATTTCGTCGCCTTTTACTTCGACTACACGCTGCGACTTAGATATATGGCCTGTACGCTTTCCTAACTCTTTTAAAGTTACAATTTCTAAATTTCGATAATAATTATCGCTTTCGTTTTTATTTTTATGATAAACACGATCTTCTTTAGATAATTGTTTTATAAAAGCATTAGCTACTAATCTAGCGCAATTCATATCTTTATCTTTTATTTTTACCTGGAATAGATTACCTTTACGAAATGGTTTTAAATACCTGTAACCATTTTTAGGGTTTTTCTTTCTAAATCTTCCGTAGTTTGATACCTGGTAACGAGGATCATACTCGATAGATTTCCATATTTCATTAGCAATTAGCATATTCATTTAAAATAGCGTCTTCAAATAATTTACGACAGTCTGCGTTAAGTGGGTGTGCTATATCTTTGTATGATCCGTCTGGCATTTTTTGACTCGGCATAGCTAAAAATAATTTTTCGTCGCCCTTAATAATCTTAATGTCTTCGATCATAAATACTTTATCTATTACAGCAGTAGCTACTCCTACTAAACGTGAATTTTTTTCTTCTATTTTTTTAACTTTAACACTTGTTATTCTCATAATATTATTTCCTCCTTTACGTGTCTAAGTCTTCGTTTAACCAGTCATAATCAATAAGTTCTATATCTGGGTTTTTACCCATAGACTCTAATTCTTTTATGACTTCTTCTTTTCTTTGCTCTAATTTTTTATTCCACTCGCTAAATGTTTCGTTAGGGTGTGCGAATTTAAAACTAGGAGAGTCTTTATTCTTACATAAATTTTTCTTCATACAGTAAAAGCAAGACTCCTCTTTGTATTTACTTCCTAAATGACAAGTGATATTTTTCGCGTACGCGTTTTTATTACACACACTTTTTTTATTATCAATGTCATTATCAATACCAATACCAATATCAATATCATTGTCAATATCAATATCAATAGGCTTGTTTTCTAAACCGTTCGGTTGTTTTGGGTTATTTTCCAAACCGTTCGGTTGTTTTTTTAATGCGTTTTTATTTCCTTTAGGTGCTCCACCTTTAGATCCGTTTTCCTTATTAGTTTTACATTTTTCCTGGTATCTCGCTTTCTCAATATCAATGGTTGCTTTCATAAAACTAAAGGCCATATTTAAGACTCTTTCTTCATTGGAGTATTGAGGTAAAACACCATTTTCTACATAATTGTTTACGTCTCTAATAAGTCGACCTAATTCAGCGTCTGTTAATAACTTAAAATGTTCGTTATAGGTACTATGCATTATATAGTTATTATCTTTAACGTTTTTCATGTCTTACCTCCAATCGTCCATATTTTGACTTTACCCCCTAAATATGGTACAATTAGAGAGTAAATTAGTAGAAAGTTTACATTTTGATTTATGAGTTAGTCTACAACTTATAAATCTTTTTTTATTAGATCTTCCATACATATTTAATTACTTGCCTAAGGAATATTGTCTTATATCATAATAAGAGCAAGTATAGCCACGGTCTTGATCGCATTGTCTTGCTAATTCCTCAAAGTCGTCGACTCCTTTCTTGATTATTAGACCTAGTATTAAACCAATAATAATGGTTAATAATATTGTTAGGGTTACTTTTACCCAAGTTTTAAGTTTACGTTTTTTTCTCATGATAGTTTCTCCTTCTTTTTTTAGAGCTTGTCCTTCTAGAGAAAGTTAAATAAATTTATTTTCTGGACTTTCCTTTAACTGACGAATTTGTTTTGGAGTGTAAAACCATTTAGAAGTATCAACTCCGCGTTTTTCAGCTTTATGTGCTATATCATTTACAACGTCGTAAATTTTAATTAAGCGTTTTTTTACTTGATCTTCTGTTGGAATAGACTCGATACAAACTCTAATTTGAGTTTTGCCTAGAGTAAGCTCTTTAATTGTGTGATAGCTTTCTGTATTTTCCATTTCAACACCTCATTAAATTTTATGTTAATTAGTGTTTGATATTTCGGTTGGTGTTGTATTCTGCTTATTCGCATTGATACTCTTAAAAAAAATATAAAAGTCAATTCCATAGGAACATAAAATTTTAAATAGAATATCAATATTCATATTAACTTGGTTGTTTTCGTATCTACAAATGGTATCTTTATTAACACCACTTTTAGAAGATACATCTTCCAAGCTCAAATTAAGTCCAGCTCTTATTTTTCTTAGCTCTGCTGCTATTTCTTCTTTAATTTGAGTATTCACTTTATCCCTCCTAACTGTAACCATTATATAATGCTTATTCGCAGAAGTCAATATGAAAAATGCTTTTTCGCATAATTTTTATTTACTTTACATTTAAAAAGTATTATAATTACTTGTAGGAGGGACATTATGAAAAATTATTTTTCTAAAAATTTAAAGTTTTTAAGAGAACAAAAAAAGTTATCTCAAAATAAATTAGGAGAACTCGCAAACGTAAATCAAACGACTATTGCTAGGTGGGAAAATGAAGAAATGGCTCCGAGTATTGATAATGTTATAGAATTATCAAAAATATTTAATATTGATTTAGCTGATCTTTTAGGAAGAGATTTACAGCTTAATGAAGATAGAAAACAATTAACAGAAAAAGAAGAAATGGAAATGCTAAAAAATACATTAAAGAAAAAAGGCTTTTTAGACGAAAATGAAGAATTAAGCGAAGAAAATTTTAATACTTTAATTGAGTTTGCGAAAGCCAATAAACAATTTATTATGAAAGATCATGATAATAAATAGAATATTTCTTAAATGAAATATTCTATAAATAATATATATAAGTATATATCTATATCATTTGTTTTTAAATCTTTATATATTATATCTGTTATCATGTAACCCCCTCCTCGAGGAAATATTATAAAAGGAAATGTACTATTTTACCATTTTTTACCATTAGAAAGGAGTTAAAAGATGTTTAGTTTATTTAAAAAGAAATCGACTGAAAAATTACCATTACAGCTAATAAGTGTAAAAAGCAATAAAAAAGACTTTTCATATTATAAAGGTAAATTTATATCTATAGAAGTCAATGACAATGTCGAAGGTTATTATTTTACCGTTTACGATAGAAGTAAAGGTACATATATTAGAATTACAAATAAAGTTGATAAAAAATATTTCGATATTTGTAGTAAATATGATTATGGTCTTATTTATGATTATGACGGAGAAAATTATACTATTGCTGTAATATGTAGAAAAGGCTTTTTAAAAGTTTATGATATTGAATTATTACAGAATTTCAATAACGGAGAGTCATTTATTATTGAAGAAAACAATTTAATAAATAATAATAAAGTTGTTGGAAAAATAAAAAATGATTTAAAAGAAAAAGTATCTATGAATTGTTTAGAAGACAATAAACTTATATGTTTTATAAGTAAATAAAAAAGACACGTCATGCGCGAACATGAAGTGTCAAAATGAAAAACCACAAAAGCTATCACACTCTTAACAATAATAGAGAAACTATAATTGTATAGGTTTTTCTATACGATTATAGCATAAAATTTAAAAGAAAGAAAGTGCTATAATATGAATTTAGAAACATTTTTGAGAATTTTACACATACCTAGTAATCTATCTATTGACGAGATATTAGATATGTTAATAATATATTTAAGAAAATCACGTAAAGATATGGACTATTTTAAAGACGAGTCTATAGAAAAAACATTACAGAGGCATGAAAAGGACTTACAAGACTTTATAATAGGAATATTCGGTAAACCTATACCAGAGCATAATATTTATAGAGAGGTAGCGTCTGGAGATACTATCGAAAATCGTCCAGTAATGCAGGAAGTATTATCAGTGATCGAAAATGACGATAAAAAAGGCGTTATATGTATTGAAATAGAACGTCTAGCGCGTGGTAATACTATAGATCAAGGTATCATAGCCCAAACATTTAAGTATACTGGTACAAAAATAGTAACGCCTATGAAAATTTATGATCTTGATAATGAAGATGATCTTTCCTACTTTGAAGACGGTTTATATCAGTCAAGAAAATACTTAAAATATACTAAACGAATATTATCTCGTGGGCGTGTAAGAAGTGTTAAAGAAGGTAATTATGTAGGATCTGTACTTCCTTATGGATCTAATAAAATAAAAATACCAAATGAAAAGGGTTTTATGCTAGTTGAAAATGAGTCGGAAGCTAAGGTGGTTAAACTTATGGCTGATTTATTTTTAAACGGTCTTAATACTACTTATACAGTAAAAGAAAATGATACAGTATCTACAATAGCTAAAACTTTTGGTACTCATAAAAAAGTAATAATTACTCATAATTTAGATTTAAAAATCAATTACAGTATAAAACTTATAGTAGACAGTAAAAGTATTGATTATACAATACAAGAAAATGATACATTAGAGAGTATATCAGCTACTTATCATATAAAGGTGGATCATATACATATACCTAACGATATTTTTAAACCTGGAGAGACAATTAAGATAATAATTGACGATATGAGACCAACAAACATAGCACATTATTTTAACTACCTTAAAATCACTCCTAGAAAAGCTAAGGAGTGGACGGCCAATATGATACGAAATATATTACAAAGTCCAACTATATACGGCTATTTAACTTGGGACAGACGAAAAACTGTTACAACTTTAGTAAATGGGAAAATTGTAAGAAAAAACCCTAATAATAATGATTATTTATTCGTCAAAGGTAAACATTACGAAAATAGTATTTTAAATGAAGAATATCGTAGTAGAATACAGGAAAAGTTTTTAAGTAATCGAGTTAAAACTGTACCAGATGAGAAAGAATTAAAAAACCCTCTTGTTGGTTTAGTTGTTTGTGGGTATTGTGGTAATAATATGACAAGACGACCATACTATATAAGAAAAGACGCAAAACCTACAGTAAAACGAGTTTACGAAGTTGATAAGACTAAGTTAAGATTATTGCTTCGAGAACATAAAGGAGACTATAGTCTAAACGATATTGCTAGAGCTTTAAAAGTATCTAAATGCTGTGTAGACCACTGGTTCGCTAGTAATGACGATAAATTTACTATGCCGTACGCTAATAAATGGGAAGATCTAAAGAAATTATTAAATATAGAAACTACAGAGTTTGATAAAGCAGTAACTACATTAGAAGAAAGTATAACGCCGGCGCACGCCGATACTCTCATGTGTAGTCGACCTAGATGTAAATGTGTATCAAGCGATTTAGAACTTGTAGAAACAAAAATATTACAAACATTAAAAATAATAAAAGAAGATTATAAGAAATATGTTGATAATTACGAAGAAGAAGTAAAAAAAGAAATAAGAGATAATAAAGAAATTATACAAGTGATAGATAATGAAATCGACAAAGTCAATTCACAAATTGAAAAAGCGTGCGAATTAGTAGAGGCTGGAGCTTATACTAAAGACCTCTTTAAAAAAAGAATAGATGTTTTAAATAGTCAATTAGAAGCACTAATAAATCAAAAACAAGAGTTACCTAACGCAAATAATCTAACTCAAGAATTTAATAATAAAAAGAAAGCAATACCTATTTTAGAAGATGTTTTGAGTAAATATGCTCCCGAAATGACAGCAGAAGAAAAAAACGAGTTATTATCTACAATAATCAAAAAGATTATATATAAAAAAGACCGTGGAGGCCGTTATTTAAAGGAAAATTTCAATATTGATATTATTTTATTGCCCTTTGACTGATAACATAATCGTAAAAATGAATTTGGACATGCAGAAATGATTTGTATTATGGTACACCAACTTCTTCATGGTGCTAGTAAGGAAGAACTTATGAATGCTGGTTTAACAGGCACGTACGTAGAGCACGGATTTGGTATTTATCCAATGGACGTTAATGGAGTAGCTTTTGATGCTAAAACTTTTGCTTCGACTGGTGATGCTGTAGTTGATTTAGCTGAGGATATGGCAGCAGAAGAGAAAGCAAGAATAGTTTATGAACATTTAATTGACATTGCTGATGATGAGGATGTTATTGATGTTTTATTATATTTGAGACAAAGAGAAGTTGTTCATTATAATATGTTTAAGACATTATATAAAAAATATAAAGAGATGAAGAAATAATCTTCATTTTTTTTTGGCGTTATGATAAAATTAAGTAGAGGTGTAGAATGAGAAAAAATAAATATATTAGGTTACTTACTATATTATTAATAACAATAATTGCTACTATTTTAGTATGTAATATATATAGAAATTATGAAAATAACAAATTAAATAATAGTTATATTGCAAAATATGTCACGAATATTTCGATTAATGATTTATCTAATGCTATAGTTGAGTCTGGGGATAATACATTTGTCTATTTTGGCGTTACAGGCGATGATAATTTTTATAAAATGGAAAAGGAGTTAAAAAAATCAGTTATAAACTATCATATGGAAGATGAATTTTTATATGTAGATGCAAATAAAATGAAGGTTTCCACAGCAAATGAGTTATTTGATACTGATAAGAAAATTCAAAGGTTTCCAGCGATAGTTTATTTAAAAAATGGTAGTGTATTAGAGATTTTAGATAGTTCTATGCATACTTTAAATTGTAGTGATTTTAATAATCTTTTGGATACCTATGAGGTAAAAGATAATGAGTAGAATAAACATTGTATTATTTGAACCGGAAATACCTGGAAATACTGGGAATATAATGCGTACTTGTGCAGCTACGGAATGTTACCTTCATCTTATTGAACCACTTGGTTTTAGTTTAAGTGAAAAATATTTAAAGAGAAGTGGTGTTAATTATTTAGAAAACTGTCATTATTTTCTGTATGATGATTTAAACGATTTTTTTACGAGGTGTAAAGGAAAATATTATTTTTTTACAAGGTATGGGCATAAGCCACATTCTGACGCAAATTTTGTATTGAATGATGAAGAGGATATTTATTTGATTTTTGGCAAAGAATCAACTGGGTTACCGTTGGATTTGCTGAAGAAGAATCTTGATAATTGTTATAGAATTCCAATGAGTGATAATGTTAGAGCACTAAATGTTTCCAATTCTGTGGCAATTGCACTTTATGAGGCTTTAAGACAAAATAATTATATGAATTTGCTGTTAGATGAGCCATTTAAAGGAAAAAATTTTATTGAGGAATTATAAAAAACCCCAGATTATTTTCTAGAGCTTTTTTGTAAATAATGGGTGCTTATGTAAATTAAACTTCTTTTATTTCAATAGCACCTGTTGGGCAACATTCTGCGGTATTTTTTGTGTTTTCTGTTACTGTTTCATTAATAACATCACTTTTACCATCTTTATCAAATGAAAAGTTTTCGCTGCACATACTTACGCACATGCCACATTTGATACATAAATCTTTATTTACTGTAACTTTTTCCATAGTTCCTCCAATATCATTATACCCAAAGATTTTATAAATTCAACAAAAACTATAAAAATAGTGTAAAATATGTTATTATAATATTGAGTAGGTGATAACGTGAATCGAATGGATAAATATGCAGATGAAACGCCAGAATTAAAGAGAAGAGTCGATAAATATTCAGGTTTGTATGAAAGCAATAGTTCAAATGATTATGATAAATTCGATGTTGATTCAAATGTTTCTGTTCTTAAAGATAATGCGCGAAGTATTGATGTTGACCAAATAAGAGAAATGCTAGATAAAAAATATAGAGATAATATTCCAAAAAGAAAATCGATAAGTGTTGAATCAACTAATGCTGATGCTGAGGTTGCCTATAAGAATAGTGATGAAAAGGATTATGATTTAAATGTGATACTTGATAAAGCAAAGCAAAATCGAAAGGTTTCTTATGAGGAGGACAGGTTTAATCGTATAGAAACGAGTTCTAGTGAGAAGTTGATAGATGAAATTAATAGAAAATACAAACCTAAAGAAGAAAGTGAAGAGGCGGCAGAACTTTTAAATTTAATTAATACGATTACAGAATTAGAATTAAAAAATAAAAATAAAGATAGCAATTTTGAACCTGATGATAATGTTGATACTCCAAATTTAATTGCAGCTCAAGAACTTGCTGAAAAAGACGATAATGAAGAAACTTTTTATACAGGAAAACTGGCAATAAAGGAAAAAGATTATGATGATTTTAAGGAAATTCAGGATGATATCAATTCTAATTCTATTGCCATAAAAATATTAATATTTATTTTTGTAATAATTATTTTAGGAATATCAGTTTTTGTTTTAAACAAATATTTAAATTTGGGACTATTTTAAATAG
>ERZ1106954.131-NODE-131-length-61649-cov-11.755074_pt1 | contig 61649 bp, 74 predicted proteins | sample MGYA00403678_ERZ1106954 | MGnify/ENA primary metagenome ERZ1106954 (study PRJEB35170, sample SAMEA104062445) | human gut metagenome | biome: human gut; feature: human-associated habitat; material: faeces | place: Denmark | collected 2012-08-20 ... | reverse complement strand
AGGTTAGAACTGCGGAAGCAGAGCACGCGAAAGAACGCGATGATGAAATGCGGGCGGCCGCGCAACAAGTTCGCCCGAATTATGACCAAGGCCGCGTAAACGCGGTGAAGCCAATAAAACTTGAAGATATACTATAACGTAAGAAAGGAGTGAATTGTATTTGGGATATGAAAACTCAGACCTGTATCAACAGGTCTTGGGTAGCCTAATGAAGATGCCCAGCCTACTTCAACCAGATACAGCCCCTCTTGCGGCAGAAGATTTCACCGAGCCTGGGACAACAAAAAACGCAAAGCTAATATTCTTTGCGATAAATAATTTGATTTCCGCAGGCGCTAATAAAATCGATATTATTGATGTAATAACCTACCTACAAGGAACACCGACAACTTGGAGACAATTTCAGAATAATAACGGTGAAACTTTTCTCACTCAATGTTTTGAGAAGGGGGACCCAGATAACTATCCGGTTTATTATACAGCCCTGAGAAAGTTATCGCTTCTGAGAGACTTAGCCGAAAATGGCTACCACTTTCCAGAATTCGATTATGAGGCCGCACGAAACCGCGGCCCAGATAAAGAAAGAGAAGTAAAAGAAAGGGCGGATAAAGCAACAGAAGAAGAAATCCTGAACTCAGTAGAAGCGGAGTTTACAAAGTTGCGCGCCCGCCACACCATAGGCACATCTACTGCCACAACCGCGGCCGAAGACATTGATGCTGATCTTGCGGCCCTGCGAGAAAAGCCTGATATCGGCGCGGAGCTTTGTGGTGAATACTTCAACTCTATTTGCCGTGGTGCTCGATTGGGAACTTTCTATTTACGCTCTGCTACACAAAGCGTAGGTAAAACTCGTCTGGCAGTATTTGATGCTTGTAATATCGCTTATCCATTCAAATATGACGAAAGTAAGCAAACGTGGATGTATCGGCCGGATGTAGAGCCGCAAAAAGTGCTATATGTGGTGACTGAGCAGACGGCCCGCGAACTACGCTTCATTATTCTTGCCTACCTCAGTAGTGTAGAAGAAAGATTTATTCGTGCCAATACTTTATCTATGGATCAAGAACTACGAGTGCGACAAGCCGCGGATATTGTAAAGGCATATGCGGATTATTTTCATATAGAAGAAATTACTGATCCAGACTTGAATAATGTCTCCGCAGTAATAAAGAAGCAAATTCGTCAGAATCACGTGAAATATATTTTTTACGACTACATCTTCACTTCTCCTGGTTTGATTCGTGAATTTACTGCGGGCAATGTTCGCCAAGATGTTGCTTTGGGTATGCTCGCGAACCAGCTAAAAGAAATAGCAAAAACAGAAAACGTATTTATTTTTTCTGCCAGTCAGTTGAATGGTGAAGGCTTCAAAGATGGCGAGAAGAAGGACCAGAGAATGTTGAGAGACGCCAAAGGTTTGGCTGATTGGGCCTCGCGGCCCCGGTCGTTTCAGATAGTAATATTTGAAAGTATAAGAGGGTGAATTGCTGGAATCTCCTTCGTGGACAACCAGCAGCCCGGAAACGGGTTCAACGACTATCCGGTAGCGCGGAGTAGAAGCAAATGCTTCAAAGTTCCCTCTATCCCACTGGGATAAAGATATAGTCTATTCCGTATATAAATATCGCGAAAGCGACGGTAGAAAAGAAAATCGACCTTGGCTTTATTTTCTCTGAGGTCTCAAAAGTTGAGTTAGACGAATTCAAAGGTTTCTTTGAGCAATATGGCTACGCAGATCACGTTATCGATGTCTATAAAGTGCGTAGCGGTGCTTATAAGAACGTTCGCATATGGTGCCAAATCAATATGGGCAATGGCGAACGAAAAGATCTATTTATGACTACCCAAGATAAAAAAGTAATTCAACTTGAATCATATGAGTTTTTGAAAAAACTGGAAAGTATTCCTGTAGACCTATATGATTATATCAAGAAAGGAGACGCTCAATGAGCTTGACGTTATCCTATAACGAGTGCTTTGATGATGATGTAGCAAGACAAAATAGTCTATCTTATGATGATATTATTCATCAAATCACTTTGCCCCAAGTCAAACAGTTTCTTCTTAGTTTAGGAGTTAGAGAAATAGATGAACACTCAGACTATCTAATTTGTCCAACTATATGTCATAATCCCATAGATAGGGCAGAATCTATGAAGCTCTATTACTATGATGAAACAAAAAACTTTCATTGCTATACTCAGTGTTCGGAAAATTTTTCAATACTTACTCTTTATTGTAAGTATATGAAAATCAACCACTATGAAGTTTCATATCAAGAGGCCGCAGATTATGTGCGACAGTTCGTATTCGGCGGCCCGCAGATAGAATACAAAGCTCCAGAAAAAGAAGAGAAAGTAGAAAGAGTTGACTTTATCACTCTACCAGAATATGATAAAAATGTTCTGGATGTATTTGACCATTACTATCATCCTTTGTGGTTAGGCGATGGAATTACACCAGAGTCGATGGATAAATTCAACATCAAATTTTCTATTAGCCAAAATAAGATTATAATCCCGCATTATGATATTGATGGGCGGCTTGTTGGTATCCGAGCGCGTAGTATAAATGAGGAAGATTTGGCTTATGGTAAATATATGCCAATAAGAATAGAAAACACACTATATGCTCATAAGTTGGGTTTCAATCTTTATGGCATACACGAACATAAGGAAGCAATCCAATTCTTCAAGAGAGCTACGATATATGAATCTGAAAAATCTGTTATGTTGGATGATGGGTTCTATGGCCGCAACAGTGTCGCGGTCGCTACTTGTGGTTCTCAGCTGAATAGATTCCAAATCAATCTACTTACAAGGAAATTAGGCGTAAATGAGATAACACTCGCATACGATAAAGAATATACTGATCTATATGATGCTAAGGGCTGGAAATACAGACAGAAATTAGCAGAAAAATGTAATCGTTATCGCGGGCTGGCAACTTTCTATTGTATAGTAGATGACCAAGGGCTATTGGAAGAAAAAGATGCCCCGTGTGATAAAGGAAAGGAGACATTAGAAAAATTGATGACGAGGAAGTTTATGGTGAAATGAAATATAGACAATCACAATATCTAAGTAAAGACGCAAATATATGCGTGGCAGAGATTTTGCGCTCTCGTGGCGTAGAAAATATTGAAGCATATATGCGGCCGAGCCAAGAATATGAAAATGATAGTATGTTGCTGGATAATGTCCAGGAGTCGGCTGGACGACTAATTTGGCACTTGAATAAGAATTCCAGCATACTGTTTGTGGTAGATCCAGATAATGATGGCTTTGCGAGTTCTGCGATACTTTGGCTTTATATCAAAGATTTTTTTCCAGATGCTAATCTAAAATATATATGCCACGAGCATAAAGCACACGGATTAGAAGATATAATTGATGAAGTAGAACAATATGGATTCGATCTAATATGCCTACCAGACGCAGGTTCAGGAGATACAGAGTATTTCAAACGGTTAGATGAATTAGGAACTGAATGTATGGTATGGGATCATCACGCCTTCGATTCTTACCCCACTCATTGTATTTGCGTCAATAACCAACTTTCAGAACATTACCCCAATAAATCCCTATGCGGCGCTGGTGTTGTATATAAATTCTGCCAGGTGTTAGATAAGATACTTTGCCCGCAAAATCCACGCTCCTCTTATTATCTTGATCTTGTCGCTATGGCAGAGATTGCCGACTGTATGAGTCCTGCTGATCCAGAAACACGCTATTATATTAGCAAAGGTCTAACCCAAATCAACAATGGTTTTTTCAAGCAACTAATTGAGCAGCAATCATATTCTCTATTCAAAACCTCTAATACTCTCAACTATATCAAAATTGCTTTCTATATTGCTCCACTAATCAATGCGATGGTTCGCGTGGGAACAATGGAAGAAAAACGTCAGATGTTCCAAGCCTTTATTGAACCAGACACTATGATTCAAAGCACAAAGCGTGGAGCAAAAGCCGGAGATATGGTGAGAATATGTGAAGAGGTAGCCCGCAAAGCAACCAACGCAAAAGCGCGGCAGAACCGTATCAAAGATAAAGCAACAGAATTGCTGGAAGGCCGCATTCAGAAAGAAGGACTTTTAGATAATAAGATTCTGGTAATTGAGGTATACGATGAAGATGATATTCCTCAAGAACTACGTGGTCTTATCGCGGCTCAGTTTGTAAATAAATATCATAAGCCCACAATGATTGGAAAGACCAATGAAGAAGGGTTTTTCCGGGGAAGTATCCGCGGAAATGATAGTTTTGAGGAAGTGCCGGATTTCAAGAAATTTTTGAATGAGAGCGAACTAATGGAATACCTTGCGGGCCACTCGAACGCGTGTGGTTTCTCTATCCAACACTCACGTATTTCTCAACTTCTATCCTATGCCAACACCACTATCAGCGACCAAGGTCTTGAAAATGTATACGACGTAGATTATATCTTTAAAGCTAATGAAAACTTCACGCAACTTGGATTTGAATTGGCCGCGGCGGAAGATTTTTGGGGAAATGAAATAAAAGAGCCAACAGTGGTAATCGAAGATATTCCAATGAGTTCAGTTGCTCTAATGGGTGAGAATAAGGATACTACAAAAATCATCAATGGGAGCGTAAGCTATCTTCGCTTCAAAGACGCAGACTTTGCTCAGTTGGCAAGCCAGGTCTCAAGTAGTTCCACCATTACTGTATATGGAAGATTCAATATAAATGTGTGGGCTGGTAAGAAATCACTACAGGTTTTTATTGATGATTATGAAATAAAGGATTCTAAATTTGACTTTTGAGAAAAAATAGGGTATAATAAAACTGTAAAATAAAAGAATAAAAGGAGATTATGATGGACGAAATCAAACGGTTCGAAAACCACGCCCACACGGCAATGGGCAGCAACATTCGTCTGATTGACTCTATCAACACAATTGATGGTTTGCTTATGACCGCATACTCAAAAGGGTATGCGGGCTTAGCATTCACAGATCACGAATTCGTAGGTAATGCGGTAAAAGTTCTTCTTACTGAGAAAGAACTCAAGGAGAAAGGTAAGATAAGCAAAGACTTCAAAGTGGGTCTTGGTAATGAAATTTATCTTACTGATACCAGAGATAAAACTCAGATAGAGAAATACTTTCACTTCTTACTTATTGCTAAAAATACTCGTGGCCACGAAGCTTTACGCAAACTAAGTTCAATTGCGTGGTATAATAGTTTTGAAGATAGGCGAATGTGCCGTGTGCCTACCCTCAAAAAAGAATTGGCACAAATTGTTGCTGAGTATCCAAATACACTTATTGCTACTTCAGCGTGTATCGGCGGCGAGACAGCGTATGCTTTTGAGAAAAAGGACTGGCCGCGACTCAATGCTTTTATGGATTACTGCCTAAAACTTTTTGGAGATGATTTCTATTTAGAAATGGCTCCAGCAGAATATCCAGACCAGATTCGATATAATAAATTTCTTCTTGAACTCTCAAGAGAAAAGAATATCAAACTCACCATTGGCACAGATGCTCACTATGCTACAGAAAATGATCGATATATGCATAAAAGTTTTCTCAATTCTAAAGATGGTGCTCGTGAAACAGATGACTTTTATGCCTATACTTACCTAATGAGCAACGAAGAAGTAGCGAAACATATGTCATACCTTTCTCCTGAAATCCTACACCAATGTTTCCAGAATAGCGTGGAAATAATGAATAAGATTGAAGGATATGATATCTTCCGTAAGCAAATTATTCCCAAAGAGCCGCTTCCAGAATATCCCAAAGGAAACTATCCTTATATTACTAAAGATAACTACCCTCAACTTCGTGCTTACTTAGATGATTCAGATGTCCAAAATTGCTATTGGGCAAATGAATGTATGTCTACAATGGAGCGAGAGGGATGGAATGAAAAGCCAATTTATATGCAGAGATTGGAAGAAGAAGCCGAAGTTCTTGCCACTATCTCTGAGAAATTGGAAGATGATATGACCGCATATCATAATACTCTAAAGCAGTATATTGATATGTTCTGGGAATGTGGTTCTATTGTTGGTCCGGGCCGCGGCAGCTCATGTGGTTTTCTATCCAATCGTTGCTTAGGTATTACACAGCTTGATCCCGTTCAATGGCACTTACCATATTGGAGATACCTCAACAAAGAGCGTATTGAGATTGGTGATATTGATATTGACTTATGCCCTTCTGTGCGGCCTAAGATACTTAAAAAAATACGTGAGCGGAAAGGACAAGACATCCGCGTATTACAAGTAGCGACCTTTGGTTCTGAAAAGAGCAAGAGTGCCGTATTGACTTCCTGCCGTGGCTACCGTTTACAGGATGAAAATGGTAAAGAACTTTATCCCGAAGGAATCAACTCAGATGAAGCTCTTTATATTGCCTCATTCATTCCCAGTGAGCGTGGTTTTCTATGGACACTTACTGAGTGTTTTGAAGGCGATGAAAGTAAAGACCGTAAACCCATTCGAGCAATGATTGAAGAGGTGGAGAAATTTCCTGGTCTAAAGGAAATTATGCTAACAATTGAGGGCTTGATTACTCGACGCGGCGTTCACGCTTCTGGCGTTATCCTTTATAATGATGACCCGTGGAAAACTAACGCAGTAATGCGGGCGCCTGATGGTTCTCTCACTACTCAATTTGAACTCCACGATTCAGAAAAACTCGGGGATACGAAGTTCGACTTCCTATTAACAGATGTATCTGACCGTATAAAAACCACATTGGAATTTCTTCAAGAATATGGTTTGGTCGAGAAAGATTTTACCCTTCGTCAGCTTTATAACAAGTATCTTCACCCTGATGTTATTGATATCAAAAACCATATAATTTGGGACGCCTTGGGCCGCACAGAAGTATTGAACATCTTCCAGTTCAATGACGGAGTAGGCCGCGATACCGCTCAACTTATCAAGCCGCGAGATCCTAATGAGATGACTATTTGTAATGCTCTAATGCGTCTAATGGCTGAAAAGGGTGAACAGCGGCCTTTGGATAGATATAAGGAAATGAGAGACCATCCTGGGCAGTGGAAACAAGAGGCCGCGCAGATGGGCTGTTCTGATAAAGAAATTGCTATCTTGGAGCCTTATTATGAAGAATGTTCTGGTGTTCCTGCTTATCAAGAGACTCTAATGGAAATCCTAATGGACAAGAACATTAGCCACTTTACCTTGACAGAAGCTAATTCTGCACGTAAGGTAGTAGCAAAAAAACAGATGTCAAAAATTCCAGAACTAAAAAAGAAGATATTTGACAACTGCCCGCATCAAGAATTGGCTGAGTTTGTGTGGAGAACCGCAATTCATCCTCAGTTGGGTTATTCATTCTCTGTATGTCATTCTCTGCCTTATTCTTTCGTAGGTGTTCAAACAATTATTCTTGGTAAGTTTTTCCCGGCAATTTTCTGGAATACGGCCAATCTTATCATTGATAGTCAAGGTCTGGATCTGATGGAAATCAATAACTTCTCTGAGGACGTTGACGCACCTCAACCAGATGTGGCAATCCTAGATGAATCTATTGATATGCTGGATAAAACCAAAGAAACAACCTATGAGGGCCAAGAGGATGAAGATGAAGAAACCAATCCTGATGATCCCTTCGCTCCTATTGAAGTAGTCAAAAAGAAGCAAAAGACAATCAACTATGGTAAAGTAAGCGCGGCGATAGGTAAGTTCCAATCTTGGGGTGTAAAGATTTTGCCGCCTGATATCAACACGTCTGGCTACATTTTCACGCCCCTCCCTGAACAAAACGCAATCGCTTGCGGCCTAAGAGGTATTACTCGAATCTCTATTGATTTGGTAAAGGAGATTGTAGAAAAACGGCCATATACCAGTCTAGATGATTTTTTGGAGAAGAATAATGTTAACAAAACTCAGGCCATTAGTCTTATCAAGGCCGGCACTTTTGATTCTCTTTATCCTTCTCGTGAAGAGGCTTTGCGGCATTACCTCTCTATTATTGTAAAGAAGGCAAAGGTTATTACTTTAGCAACCGTGCCTACGCTTATTGCCAGAGATCTTTTCCCGCCAGAATATGAGTTCCAGAAGATTGTATACTCTTTCAATAAAGCATTGAAACAAAAAATTACTAAAGGTTGCTACCCTATGAATAATAAAATGTTAGATTTCTATTGTAGCAACTTTGATGTAGATCAACTTGCCACAGAGAATTCTATTCCTATCAAAGCGTGGGAAAAGCAATACAACAAAGCCATGGATCCGCTAAGACAATATCTCAAAGCTCATACCACAGAACTTCTCGCTGCTCTCAACAAGAGTTATATGGACGAAGCGTGGGAATCTTGCGCGGCAGGCTCTATTAGCAAATGGGAAATGGATAGCCTATCTTTCTATTATCACGACCACGAACTAAAGAATATCGATACTCAGAAGTATAATATTGATAATTTCTTTTCTCTCGCGGAAGAGCCGCAGGTGAAGACAGAGTTCAAAACCAAGGAGGGCTTTATGGTAAAAACTTATGTGCTCTCTAATATCGCAGGAACAGTATTGGACCGCAACAAGACTAAACACACAGTCACTCTTCTCACAACAGATGGGGTGGTTCAGGTCAAAGTGTGGAATGCTCAGTTTGCCAAGTATGACCGCCGTATTTCAGAGGTAGGCGAAGATGGTAAGAAGCACGTTATGGAACCCAGTTGGTTTACTCGCGGCAATCTGCTCTATATTCAAGGTATGCGGCGAGGTAATTACTTCATTCCCAAAGCCTATAAATCCAGTCCCCATAAATGTCCCATTATGAAAATCACCGCAGTAGATGGTTCTACCTTCCTCTACACCGACAAGCGGTATGATGAGTGAGGTGCCTTATGATAGGCATAATGGATTATGATTTCACTTGTGCCGAGAAGAAGGCCGCGGTGCCTTCTCTCGGAGCAATGAAACTATATACTTATTTACAGAAGGAAAGGCCGCAACTTATTACTACAGATGTCCAAATGGGGTTATGTGAGAAAGGTTATTTTTTCAGTAACAAACCTTTTGATGAAATACCTTATACATATCTAACCATGGACAATATTACAGCATTCGGTAAGTATTTTGAAGAGCCGCAAGAACGAATCATAAATCATATGATTCCCAATACAGATCTCTACAAAAAATACATTCAAACTTCTATCGCTGTAAATGAAATGACAGTAGATCGCGGCCTTGACATATTGGATTCAACATACTATTAGGCATATGTAGATGGTGAAAAAATCCCAATTCCACCCTCGCGTTCTCGCAAGAAATTCTATATTTATGATAAAGACTTCCTTGCTTATCCAGATTGCTGGGAAATTTTAGATGAAGTCATTACACACAAGCCTACCAGTATCTATATGGTTGAACCAATACAATGCCACACAGCAAAACAATTCTTTTTCTTGCGGGAAGAGTATGAAAGGGTTGCCCGCAGTAATAAGGTTGTGCTGGATTATTATGTGCCTTATCACGACTTAGACTTGTATTTTGGTAAATATAAATTGAAACTATTAGGTGAAATTACAACTAATTCAGATGTTTGTATTTATCTTGGCAAGAATTATGGCGCTCAGGCATATAAAGAAACTTTCTACACAAAGAACCTTTTCTACAATCTAAACCTTCTTTTCTCCTATTATTCCCGCAACATACCCGTGCGGGCCGTCGAATATCAAGACGCCCCTATGGATGCTGTCAATCCATATCCTAAACTTTACGAGGCATTAGCAACCTGGTCGAGAACAAGTTGGGACGTGAAGATTGAGCGATCCTTAGGCCGCACAAAGGAAGGAAAGGAGCAACTCAATATGCTTTTGGAAAAGCATCCTGTTTTCAAAGGTTTTATGGGTAAATCAAAAAATGATCTCAAACTTACAAGGGGGCCATGGCCACTACTATGACTAACGAGGAAATCAAAGCTAAGATTCAGCAGTATCAGCGTGAATGTCAGCAAGCCCTAACTGAGAGCGGGGCTACGTTTGCTCTCAATAGAATTATTGTAGAGAATAAGAATAAAATTCAGGCTCTACGACAACAATGCACGCATATAAACGAACAAGGCGAAATTGCCAATGTATTGGGTCGCTGTTCTTATTGCGGTAAAAAACTGTAATAAGGGTGATAGATATAATGAAAGTTACTAAACGAAATGGTAATGTAGTTGACTTTGACAAGAATAAGATAATCGTAGCAATCAATAAGGCGGCAAAAGAAGTAGATGGGCAAGAATACCCAATCATTGCGAAGACAATTGCGGACTATATTGAGAATCTTGACCGCGATATGAGCGTGGAAGAAATTCAGAACCAGATTGAAGAGCAGTTGATGGACTGTGAGAGAAAAGATATTGCGAGGGCATATATTAGATATAGATATAAGCGAGAAGCCGTCCGTAAAAACTCCACAGAATTCATTGAAGCAATCTCTGAGAAGCTCAATGGCAAGAAAATTGAAAATTCTAATGCCAATATGGATGAGAACTCTTTCGGTGGTCGCATTGGTGAAGCAACGAGTGTAATGATGCGAGATTATGCTTTGAATTGCTGTATGTCAGAGATGGCAAAGAATAATCATCTTGGGAATCGTATCTATATCCACGATCTCAATGCCTATGCGGTCGGAGAGCATAACTGCCTCTCAATCCCATTTGACGATTTGCTTGCTAATGGCTTTACTACTCGTCAGACTGACATTCGGCCCGCAAATTCTGCGGACACTGCTTTCCAGCTTATTGCAGTAATTTTCCAGCTTCAATCTTTGATGCAATTCGGGGGCGTCGCGGCCACTCACCTTGACTGGACTATGGTGCCTTATGTGAGAAAGAGTTTTTATAAGCACTATAAAGATGGCTTGATGTATATTGCTGATTGTAGTGATATGGATAAAGATTCTATTCTCAAAGAACTCAATAATACTTTATCTATTGAGGATGAAAAATATAAGCGGTTTGCAACGATATACAAATATGCTTTCAATATGACTTTCAAAGAAGTGAATCAGGGCGTAGAAAGTTTACTTCATAACTTGAATACACTCCAATCACGCTCGGGAAATCAGCTGAATAAGGCGGCTTAATATATGGCGACATATATTGTATAACTGGGCAAAATCGGTAAAAAACTAAAATCACATTTTATTAAACCAATATCATCGGCAAGTGCCATCAAGGAGGCGATTAAAATTAATATTCAAGAAGAATACGAACAAGGCAAGATTGTTGCTACTCCCATAGAAGGGACCCAATTTCAATTTTTACGAGCAGCAACTACAGAAGAAAAGCCAGTAAAAACATCGCGCGGATATAGTTGGTATGTTTGTAGTTGTGGACAAATTGTAATTCGTCGCAATGACGTGGTTCCAAAAGAATGTAATTGTGATAAGCGCCGAGGAAAGCGTAAGCTGTCTTTTGAAGAACGAAAGCATATCGCACAATTTTATCAGATACGGCCAATTACATATCAGGAAATGTGCGAAAAATTCTTGATAAGTAGACCAACTTTAGAAAAAATTTTGCGGCAATTCCATATAAAAATTTGGAACCAAGCGCAGCTGTTTTCTCCTAATTTGCAAGAACATTTTTTTGAAAATATCGATACAGATGAAAAAGGATACTTTTTAGGGCTACTAATTACTGATGGAAATATTTTTCAATATAGTAGCGCGACGCATCAAATAGGTGTTAATTTAACATTACAGGAAAGCGATAAATATATCTTAGAAAAATTCCAAAAGGCTGTTCAATCAAATCGAAAAATTACAAATGATGGACGAGGATGTTGCCAAGTTATGGTGCTATCTACCATTATGGCTAAAGACCTTGAACAATATGGTATCACTCCTCAAAAAACCTTTACAATTCGATTCCCCTTTAATGTTCCTAAACAATATTACAATGCTATTTTTAGGGGTATTATTGACGGAGACGGAAGTATTGGCTTCTATTCACAGCCAGGGAAGAAAGTTCACAGTAAAAGCATTCGACTTTGTTCAGCAAGTAAAGAATTTTTACAAGATATTCAAATGCTATTATTCCAAGAACTAAATATCCAACCCCGTTCTATTAGACAAGAAAAAGAAAATTTATGGACTATTGGATATGGAGCTAAAAATGACTTAGAAAAAATTATTTCTTGGATGTATAAGGATAGCACTATTTATCTGTCCCGGAAAAAAGAAAAATGTGATTTAATCTTAAATGAAATTAGTCAATACCGAGATAAATAATATCGTAATAGATATTATCATTGTAACGCGCAGGAGTTGAAACTGCTAAAGCAGAATATAATACTCCCACGAGTGCCCAGCATCTCTCTGAGATGAAAATGTGCGCTGAACTGACCTGAATTAACAGGCTTAAAAGAGGGCGACCTCCAGAAGTAAAAGATAAAAAACTTTTACGATAACATTTTGACCTTTCTCTTCCATCAACTATGGCACTTGCACTCTTCCAGAAGGCCGAATGATTATACGCGCTTTACTGGAAGGCTCTATCAAAGGCGTAGGTAAATTTCATAGAACCGCAGTATTCCCTTGCCAGATTTTCCAATGCATGAAGGGCGTAAACCGCAAACCTGGTGACCCCAACTATGATCTTTTCCAACTTGCTTTGAAATCTACCGCTCTGCGTCTTTACCCAAACTATTGTAATGTAGATTGGAGCGTCAACGCAGGCTATGATAAGAACGATCCCAAACAATATGTAAGCACGATGGGTTGCAGGACTTACAATGGCTACGATATCAATGGATTAGGCTTTCAGAAAGATGGCCGCGGCAACCTCGCCCCAGTCACCATCATTATGCCTACCCTTGCTATGGAAGCCAAAGAAGAACCCGGTAATACATTCGATAATTTTATGTCCATTTTGGACAAAGCCCTATATGAAGCAAAAGATATGCTTCTTGAGCGTTATAAACTAATGTGTTCTCAGCCCGCAAGTGTTGCTCCTTTTATGTATGAGAATGGCACAATGGCTGGTTATATCCCTGAAGAAGGAATTGAAAGTGCTTTGAAGCACGGCACACTGGCAATTGGTCAAATTGGTTTGGCGGAAACGCTTCAAATTCTAATTGGCGAAGATCAAACTTCCCCTGAAGGAATGCGGCACGCCAAACAAATTGAACAACTATTCAAGGATAGATGCGCTCAATTCAAGCAAGAGTATCATTTGAACTTTGGTGTTTATTATACACCTGCGGAAAGTCTTTGTGGAACTGCTCTAAATAAGTTCCGCCAGAAGTATGGCATTATTAAAAATGTTAGTGATAGAGACTTCTTCACTAACTCTATACATTGCCCTGTTTGGCAACATCTATCTCCCTTTGAAAAAATAGATATCGAAGCGGAACTAACTAATTATAGCAACGCTGGTTGTATTCTTTATGTAGAACTTCCCTCCACGGTGAAGAATAATCTCAAGGCTCTGGAAGACCTTGTAAATTATGCAATGGACAAAGACATTCCTTACTTTGCCATCAACGTTCCCAATGATATTTGTCTTGATTGTGGCTATCAAGACGAAATCAATGATAAGTGCCCACAATGTGGAAGTGAAAATATCCAGCAGCTTCGTCGAGTGACTGGTTATTTGTCTACTACTTGGAAGCATTTCAATCACGCCAAACAAGAAGAAGTAAAAGAAAGAGTAAAACACGTAGGAGATATAGAACAGTGAAATATAGTGGTATTATCTACAATGATGTTGTTTCTGGTCCTGGTTTCTTTCTAACCTTCTTCACCAGCGGTTGTCCGCATCATTGTCCTGGTTGTCATAATCCAGAAACTTGGGATGAAAATTACGGTTATGAATTTACAGATGAAACAATTCGAGAAATTGTGGATTCTATTCACAAGAATGGTATAGAGCGCGGGCTCGCGATTCAAGGCGGAGAGCCACTATATCACCATAATCTTGAAATTGTTGATCGTGTTATCACCGCAGTAAAGGCCGTATATCCCTCCACCCCTGTCTATATCTGGACTGGCGACATTTACGAACATCACGAACAAGATGCTCGTTATAACCCCACTCTTCGCCACATTCTTTCCCTGACAGATGTCCTCATTGATGGGCCTTATCAAGAAGATAAGCGAGACATTACTCTCTATCTTCGCGGCAGCTCCAATCAACGTGTAATTGATGTTCAACAATCTCTCCAGAAAGGAGAAACAGTATTACTATGCGACTAATTATTTCTTCTATGCTCGCGGGCCTATGTATTGCCATAGGCTCCGCGGCATACTGTGCTTGCGGCTCTGCAGTGGTCGGCGCTATACTGTTCGCGGCCGGTCTACTTACAATTTGCTACTATGGTTTTCATCTATACACTGGCCGCGTAGGCTACGCTCAAAATTTGACAGATGCCAAAAATTTGGGTATAATGTTAGTAGGAAATTTGTTTGGGGCTTTTGCTGGCGGCCTGTTGGTTGCCTGGGCCGCAACATCATTTTCTGATATCGTTTCTTCCGCATTACTGTTTATTCAAATCAAGAACACTCTTAGTCTGCCCGCGATTTTCCTTCGTGCGATTATGTGCGGCGTCTCGGTGTTTTTGGCCGTAGATATCTATAAAGAAAAGAAATCTGTTTTAGGTATTCTCTTCTTTGTTCCTCTCTTTATTTTATGCGGCTGGGAGCACTGTATCGCAGATATGGCCTATATGGCTATTGCGGGCTTGCCGATGGAGTCTTCGAGATTTGGTTTGGTAGTGTTGGGTAATACAATTGGTGCGTTAGTATTTAGAACACTAAAAAGAGGAGCAATTTGAAATCCGCTTCATCAAAAATCAGCCCTATCATTGGACGGTATAATTTACAAAGGAAAAGTCAAAAATAAAAATTTGACTTTTCCTCTTTTTTTTGTTATAATATATACATAAGAATGAAAAGGAGATTTGATTATGAAGTATCGCACAGTCGATGACCAAGCCCAAGCAAGTTTCGTGCGGCAAGCCCTCCGCGAGAATGAGAATTACTGTATTAGTATTCCTGATTCGCGCGGCCACGAAGAATACTTGTGTCCGTGTAAAGAGTTTCGAGAAGCGGAAAAAGGCACAGTCTGCCGATGCGGCCTTTATATCAAAACAAAGAAGTAATGGATTACACAATAATTATTCTTTTCATCATTGCTCTGCTTCTCGGTATTTGTTGGATAACCCGTGAATAGAGAAAGATCCGAGCACAAAGAATAGAACTTGCGAAGTATGGTAATATTTGTGCTGAACTTGAGAAAGCATAGACCGCATATGATGAAACTCAAGCCAATTTATCGCAAGCCCGCGAAGACTATGCTACTATTTCTGCCGAAGTAGCATCTGCTAAAGAAGAAGTAAACCGATATAATTGTGAAAGCCAACACGTTCAGAAACTTATTGCTATCCAGCGAGATCGCATTGATAACGATATTGCGGAATTACGTAAGGCTAAAGTAGAGCAATTACAACGGGACCTTGCCTCAATGGAATCTACAAACGCATAGAAAATTTAGGCTGCTCAACAACAAGCCGAGGCTGAGGTAGCCAGGTATACCGCGGAACTTGAAACTGCGAAGGCAAAGTATTTCTCTGTTCTTGAGGTGTTGCGGCAAAATGAAGATGATGAAGAAACACATAAACTTCACATTCCTGAAACTGCCCGCACAGACATCGAATACCTCCTAAATGCTGTCGCATTACGTCTGAATAACCCCAATATCATTTATAAGCTCATTTGGTCGGAGTATATCCAAGCTCCTACTAATGAACTTCTAAACAACATTCTTCCCGCAAAGGACTGTTCTGGCATTTATAAAATAACAGACTGCGAAAATAAAAAATGCTACATCGGACGTTCTACTTCCGTCCGCAAGCGTCTTCAAGAACATATCAAATCAGCCATCGGCATTGAAAACATCGCCAGTCAACGTGTCCACGAAGTAATGCGGGATAAGGGTCTTTGGAATTTCCGTTTTGAGCTTCTCGAAGAATGTCCAAAAGACCAATTAGGCGAGCGAGAGAAGTATTACATAGATTTCTTCGATTCTCAAACTTATGGCTATAATCAAGTTAGCGGCTCAGCCTATAAGGATAAAGGAGACTAAGTATATATGTTTTTTATTCAACCCTATTGTCAAGAAATTGAATCAGATGTCCTTGTGCGGGATAAGGAGGATAAATGTTCTCCAATTTACATCAGTAAAGATAGGATGAATTTAGCTGGTGAAACTGGGAAGCAAGCTCTTCTTGGCCGCTCAATGATTTTCTGTGTAGATCCTAGTATTTTTGTCCACGGTTTCAATATGCCATATATTTTTGATACTTACGAGTGCCGCGATAGTGTATTTGATACTTATGGACTAAAAAACGAGGGAAAGAAACTCGTAAAGCAATATGGATATTATCAACTTCACGACGACGGTTGTATCCACGTTTGTATTCACGATGCCCAAGCAATTATTAGGCAGATGCTTGAAGACAAATTTGGTTATCCAGTGAAGATTGATTTTATGACTATCAAACCAGGAGATATGAACGATTGTGAGCGAAACAATGAATAAAACCCCAGTGTTTGAACCCGCAAAAGAGGGCGATGTTCTTCCTGAGGGTATCTGGCTTCCGAATCGTGCGGAACGACGAGCCCTCAAAAAGATGAAGAAATTCAGAGGACAGGATTCTAAACTTGATGAATATATCAATCTTGCTCAGAAAACCACTAAGTCCGAAGATTTCAAACAATATGTCTATATGAAGACGCTGGAAAAATTGAAAGAAAAATCTATGGAAGAAAGATTAGAAGAAAAGGAGCAAAAAGCAAATGGTTATGTTGAAGGAAACTAAGAGTTATCGTGTTGACACTGAAAAGGAGGCTGTCGCTTTGATTGAGCGTGAGAAGGAACGCTCTCTGGAAGAGGGAGAAGCCTTTACCATTGCCAAAGCCAGTTATACCTATAAGAAGAAGAAGTGTAAGGATGAAATCCTTGAAGCCTATGTTGTTGACCTAACTTATTCCTATCAGGGCATTTGGGACGACCTTGTGGAGGGATACTAATTTATGGAAGAGATTCTTCAGATGGTTGAAGCCATCTTGAAGTATGATGATCAGATGTTTTCTCTCGTTCGTAAAGACCTTGAGAAAACTGTATCTGAGACTCTACTTCACGGGGCGGATTCTTTGGAAGCCCGCCGCGTTCAAATCAATGAGTTCAAAGCTGCTGGTATGAGTCAAGCAGAAGCAGAACTTCAAATTGAGCAAATCAAAGAGGCTCTATTTGGTCTAATTGAGAATCTAAAGGATTCTGTTGAAAATGTAGACAAGAAAGAGTTCCTTGATAACCTTTATCAGTCGATTTGCGTTTATCTGGATGAAACTGTCGCGGAATATAACGCGGCCGCTCCTTCTATCCAAGTTGAACTATGTCACGAAAATGCTAAGATCCCCACTTATGCTCACGCGGGCGACCAAGGAGCGGATATTTACGCTGTTGAGGATACGATTATTCCTCCGCATTCCTATGGCACAATGGTTTCAACTGGTTTGAAACTCAATATTCCTGAAGGCTGGGCAATTGCCATCCGCCCGCGTTCTGGAATGAGCAAGAAAACTCCGTTGCGTATTAGTAATTGTGTAGGGACCGTGGATACCAACTATCGCGGACTTGTATGCGTTCTCTTTGATAACTTCTCTGATGAACCTGTTTCTATCAAGGCTGGCGATCGTATTGCCCAAATGATTCTTGAACGCAATTACCGTGGTATTTTTACCCAAGTTGATTCTGTAGAAGATAATACTGACCGCGGAGAAGGCGGCTTTGGCTCAAGCGGGAAATAACCTCTATGGCAATCAATATTTACACTGTATAGGCTGATGTCGAATCTGCCGGATGGCAACTGGTTTCTACCACCTATAAAAACTTACGCACTCCAATGTAGTTCAAATGTCCTAAAGGGCACGACGTTGAGACTACATATGATGAATGGCGACGATACAAGATATGTCCCGAGTGCCATAAAACTCTCACAAACTCTGTTGAAAGAAACAAAATTCTTCCCCGCTCAGATGCTGCGGCCTTCCGAGTGATTGGCTTAGATGCGGCAACAGGAACTACAGGATACTCAGTTTACGACGATAAGAAATTGACATCCTATGGAACCTTTACTACTGATGCGACCAAGGATGCGACGGCCCGCATAAATGAATTGAAGGTATGGTTAGACCAAGCAATTTATACGTGGAAACCAGACGCAGTTTGTGTAGAAAACATTCAGTTGGAAAAGAATGTAAAAATGTTCCAAACTCTTGCGAATCTTCAAGGTGTAATTTGTGATTACCTTTACGAGAATGACATTGAGTATATACTCGTTTACTCCACTGAATGGAGAACATATTTAGGTCTGAATCGTAAAGATGATCGTGAGAATGCTAAAAAGAAAGCACAGGATTACGTCCAGATGACTTGTAATCTAAAGTGTACACAAGATGAAGCAGATGCGATTTGTATTGGTCGCTATGCTGTAAATCATATCAAAAGAAAAGTAGAAGATATAAATTGGGGCGAAAGTATATGAAGTGTAGCGTAAGCGAAATTATTTTGGCAGGTCAAGTTCTGAATGCTCTTATGAGCCAGAATTTTACTGGCCGCCAAGCCTTTACTATCGCTCGTCTGAATCGTGTGCTTCAGCAGGAAGCTAAGGAATTTGAAACTGTGCGTCAGGAACTGATTAGTAAGTATGCCGATAAGAATGACGCGGGCGAGCCGATTCTGGATGAGCAAGGCAATGTTCATATCGCAGATGAACACATTCCTACGGTGAACAAAGAACTCAATGAGATTCTAAACACCGAGATTGAACTGGGAGAAGTAAGTAAAATTCCGGCTGAATGGCTGGATAATGTCAGCCTTTCTCCTGCTCAATTTGATATGTTGATGCCTTTCATAGAAGGGTAAAAAAAATAAGGGGACTCCAAACGGAGTCCCCATTTTTTATTTATATTAGTCAAAGAAGATAGATAATACCCATTCTGTGCCATTTTTATTCAAAGAAAGACGTGCCTTGCCAGTGTCTGCTGTGCCGCCTTTATCGTTTTGTATAATAACACACGTCTTATCGCGGTTCGGACCATTAGTGAAGGTCGCTACATTATCAGTGTCCATATTACCTGTGATCTGTATCGCAGGCTCATTAGTTGCTGGATTGAAACCCTTTGGGATGTTTACACCAGTTCCGTGGCGGCGAATAGCAAACGGAATGCCTTGTTCTTTTACGAGAACCTACGGTGTAGTAAGTTCATAAGTCTGGCCTGTAATTGAAGTAATGATAATATCAGCCATCAATTGTGTATCGGCCATTTCGCTCATTCCAATTTGGAAGCCTACATATAAGTTGCCGCCAATTAGGTTATCAGACAGTGCGGGTGTACTGGTAGAATTGAACGTGTATTGCCGCATAACAGTTTTAGCACCGCTACCATCTATAGTGCTAATAGACACCTCAATGGAGGCAATATTGCCTACCAAACCTGAGCCACCCCATTTAGATGTGCTGGAATAAATGCGGCCAATGATGGCTGGCGTAGCTCCAGCGGTTGTCCAATCCAAGTTGGTGAGGGTAATGTTAGGCTTTATCCAACGCCTCATATTGAGAGAGCCAGATTTGAAGTCTTCTGTAATAGCATCGCTATATTGTTTGCGGACAGTATAAACATATGTATAAGTTGTATCTGCGGCGACAGCCTCTTCGCCAAATGCGGCGGTATAAGATAAGTCATAGTTTGCTTCCGTTAGTGCTCTATTGAATAGAGTAGTATTACCATTGCGGACCAGCAGATTTGTTAGATGATCTGTTGTGATATCGCCAAAGAAGTTCTTATGAACTACATTTACACCAGATAGGTTGATACTATCTTGTGAACTTGCGTAATCTAATGAAGGATTTAGTAAGTTGGTGATAGTAAGGTTGCCTGTGAGAATGGGCTTAGTGGTGAAATCAGTGGACAGGGTGGTATATGCTACGCCAGTGGCAATTGGGATATTTACGTCATATGCCGTCAATCGATAACGCAATATCGGTTTGCCCAGAGGAGCAGAATCAGTGCGAGTAAGGGCTTGATACAGCGTAGTTAGTTTGCCTGCGGCATTCGCAGTCTTCACATTGAACTGAACCGCGCAAGATACATCATTACCCCATGCTTTTTCTGGTTGGACTTCATAAAACTCATCGCCATATCCTACTTCAATCTTATATCGCATATCCGCAGCAGTTGAAGCTCCAACTGGTGAGATAATGAAGTGAAGAGTGGCGCCTTGAATAGGCGGCACAGGCGTAGATCCTGTAATATCTGTTATTTCTACCATAGGAGCGTCTAATTTTTCAATTGTATATGGGCCGGCGGTATAGGTTTGACCATATTCATCTGTAAAGGTAATAGTATATTTTAGCGTGCTTTTTGATAGATCGCCAACATTATCGCCATAAGAACTATTATTAGAAGTAATAGTTTCTGGGCCACCATAATAGGTAGTGGAAGTATTGTCGTCTTTCGTAGAAATACGTGAATAGCTTATAGATGCTAAATTTCCACCGTGCTCTGCGGGAGTATAATTCCACCAAAGAATAGTTTCACTAAATACATAGGTGTTAGCAACTTCTTCATCATCAATATTCGCGCCTTTTATACCTGTAGTAATTGTGCCGGCTTCAATGGTGTTAGCGCGATAGATTTGATTAGAAGTAATCTTTGTGCCGTTTGTATAGCCACCATAAGGGCCGTTTGCGTATGGTTGAACAGAAATTGTAAAGGCTTCATTATTAGAGTATTCAAGAATATTCTATGTATAGGAGACTCCCTCTTGTGCCTAAGTCCCTGTTTTATTGGTGACCCAATATCCCACAGAACTTGCGTTTTCTGCGGTAGTTTCTGACCACTTATAACCGGGATTGCTTCCATATACACTATCTGCGACAGGCTGTGTGGTAAAGGAGATATTCGTGGGTATGCCTATGAGCTTTACTTCTGCTGTAGAAGTGGCAGAACGACCGCTGGAAAAATAAACTGTTAGAGTATATGTTCCTGCCTTGCCAGAAGTGGTAGTAGTTTGCGTAAAATTATAAGAACTATAACTATCATAAGTAGCTGTTTCATAATTTACTCTTGGTAGAATAGCGGACTAACCTGTATCGCCTATATAAATAGTTTTCGCAGGCGTGGAGTTTTTTTCTGTATAAAGTGTTAGATCTGCTGAATAGTCATTACCATATATATACAGTCTGGCTGAGCTTGATGATTCACTATCATAACCAGCAACATCACTTATAGCTTTTACTGTAAAATCATAGTAGGTGCCCGCGGTCGCTCCTGATACAGACATTGAAGTTCCAGTTGTAGGTTGACCATAAGCCTACCCGTCGCGATAAACTTGATATCCAGAAACGGAGTTAGCATAAGGGGAATTACTTACAGCATCCCAAGATAAAGTTGAAGAAGATGATGAGGTAATGTATGTCGAGGAAAGACTTACATTAGTAGGCTTTGATAATGTTTGATAATTATAAGACCATTCGGCTGTAGCAGTAAAAGTGACATATACTCCGCTGGAAGGCTTACTTCCGCCCTCAGAACTCGTATGAGAGGGAGTATACTTTCCTTTCATTGGCACAGTCAAAGTCTAAGAAGATAATGCCTCAGTCCACCCAGAATAAATTGTAATCTGAGAAGGAGGAGCAGTATAGTTTGTCCCAGCAACCGTCAATACAAAACCATTGCGATTTTTGAAATCTCCTTGAAGTTCGATATTGAGAGATATTAGAATATTATTGATTGTAATATTGCTTGTAGGTAAATCTGGAAAAGTAAAGGATATATCACGCGGCCCATCTTCATATCCAACATAGGCCGTTCTTGTTTTCCAAAGCGTTTCTCCGTCAAATTGCCCATCTTCCCACCATCTGTTAGTTATCGCAAACGGCGGCTGATTAGAACTTGTTGAATAACCCATATTTTTTTCTCCTTTTACTCAAATATAAAATCAAGGCCAACAACAATATTATCTTGTATAGCCTATCTCATAATTGCTCCGCCCAAGGAAATCTCTGCTTTACCAGCAGGATTATCTACACGAACCTGCCCAGTAGACATCTTCACTTGGGTTCCGTTTATATTTGTGATACGAGTGCTTTGAAGCGTGAGATTCTGACTTGTATCAACACCTAAATACCCATATCCTTCAATCTTCTCATATTGTGCTTCTTCATAAGATAAATAATTATCTTTCTCAGCAGGAGCACCAGTATGACCAAGATACAACTTACCATTTTTTGTCCCAATAGAATAAGCAGAATAATCTTCCGCAACTGTTAGGTTGTGCCATTCCTTTGTCATTAGGCGACCCGCGTCAATCGCGGCCAAATAAGGATAAGGTTTATTATTTGTTTCGGTATATCCATAAGGTAGAACCGCGGTGCCAGTTTTTTCATCTCCAACCCAACCAGACAGTTCATCACTGTATGCTCTTAGGCCGCCTTCCCATATAGAAAGACCGGCAGAGTTCATATCAAGAACATAGTCATCAAAAGTGGTGGGTTCTTCTTTATAGCCTACGAAGAAGTGGTTAGACGCTTTTTGCGGCACATAACCATCTCCTCCCTTATCAATAAGGATACCTGCGGCACGGATTGAACCAGAAAACTCACTGTTTGTAGCGATAACCTGGCCCTTGAACACGCCCTTGGACGCATAAAGCGAACCGTCCTCAGTCACTATAAAAGGTGCGGCCTCTTCGCCAGCTTTAGGCTAATTCTTGCCGCCTGCCCAGATACGAACCGGAGAGGCAGTAGAATCAGTGGTGGATAGATAAGTTTCACCACCGTTATAACCAACAGACATTTGATTTGTAATTCCAGCATTAGGCAAGTTCAGAGCACCAGTGAGGTAAGCTCTACTACAGTATAAACCATAACCGTCTAACTTGCCGAATCCATTCACATCATCTACGATACCATCCAGACGGCCCATACGCACTTTTGGTAGGGCGGTTGTATCAGAAATATCATAGTCTTGAACATCAATGAAGGGGCTGCTATTAGAAGAAGCGGTAAGATAGATGTATTTTTTGTTATTACCTACACCAAGTTTTAGCACTGTGATTGTATTTACTATAGAAATCAAAGATTCGCCAGACTGTAAAGCAAGAATCTTTTTATTTTCTACATCGTTCGTTGGAATAGTAATATCAATTTGTTGTTCGTTGCTGGATAACGCGGCCGAACCATTCAAACCACTGTAAGAAATCTCTTTACCATTATTCAAAGCAGCAGTCAAATTTATCTTTACTTGGGAATTATTCCAGGAGGAATCCATATACTTAGAACGCTCATCTATAGTATTGCTGATATGTAGATAGAAATTATCTGTATCGTTCTCAATAGTTCCTGCTTTTTCTTTAGGAATATCTACTGTAGGAGCAATATACAAATCACCGCCAACAGAACTAACAGTAGACATTTCAAAGATAACTGACGTTAGTTTACCGCGAATGGTCGCATTATTGAATTCCGCATTTCCTCCTTTGTCAACCTTCCAACCAACCGCAGAAGAAACAAAAGGAGTCGATTGAAGACTGTCGTTCTCACCATCAATTAGTATACCGCTGGTTGTAGAGCCAATCCACAGCGGGCCAGTGATAGAACCACTTGAAGCATCAATGCGGCCTTGGACTTGAGCATTCTTAGCGAATACATAGCCAGCATCATTGACAATGAAATTATAATCATCATTATCTTTGCCAGCAAAAAATCTTACGGGAGAACCTTCTTTGATGAAAGTTGAGCCAGAATACATTCCTGTGCTACGATTCTCGCTTATCAACTGATTTTCTTCAATTAGCCAGCCCGCGATTTTACCAGAAGTTGCGGTCATATCTCCATTGGGAGACACCATAAACTTTCCATTCACATAGAAGGAATATTGAGAGTCTGGTGAACCATTGATGTAGATAGGATATTCTCCATTGACTGTCTATCCTACGCCAAGTTTTCCAGTAATAGAACCACTTTGTGCTTCAATGGCACCACGAAGACTGATATTACCAGTGGGATCAATGTAGAAATTCTTGAAGTGAATGGAGCCACCATTTGATAAATTTATGCGAGCGCCCTCAGAGGTAAAGTGGTTTTCATCGATCGAAGATACTGTTTCTCCTGCTTCATTTACATAAGAAACAGAAGGGAAAGAAGGCGGCGGACTGATGGAATCCAAACGATTACCGAACAGTTTATCAGATGTCAAAGTGCCTGCGGCAATTTTATCGCCAGTAATTGAGTTAGCAACAACCGAAGAAGCAACTACTCGGCCATCACCGATAACGACTTGGCCGTTTTCATCCACCATACCTAAATCAATTAGTTCATTAGCAAGCACAAATGGGATAGCCAATTCAACCAGCACAATGTCGCCTTTATACAATGAAGCACGAATAGCGCTTACGTCTGAGTTGCCGCCTGTGCGAGTATAACTACGGTCTTCAAGAATGACTTGATTATTCTCTGGATCGTATAACACATAATTCAAATTGACTGTTTTTGTAGTATATGCCGCGGCTGTTTGGCCTGTGCCATAGCCTATCAGCACATCACTTACTGTAAAATTCACAGTCTGCGCGCTTCCTTCATCCCAAGAAGTTTGTGTCAACTCAATTCTAAAATCTGTTCCGCACGCTACTTCTTCTTGAGTCCCATCCGCATTATTCACTAATGCCTTGAACTCAATAGATGTTGGCGAAATGGGGGCCACAAGGCCCCGCACTATGGAAGAAACACTACATCTCAAGCCATATTGCGGGCCTGCGGGACCAGCCGGACCAGGTTCGCCGGCAGGACCAGGAGCTCCTGATTCTACTGCCATAAAAGTTAGTGGTTCACTCCACATAGTAATAGGTTCGGGCATGGTTTATTCCCCTCCTTTTGTTAGAACTGCTTTACAACAATAAGTAGCACGATCAGTCATAACGACAGAATAAGTCGTGCCGGTTTCGCCTGCGATATCAACCCAAGCGTCATTTTCTTTTTTACACCATTGATAAGTAATAGTTGCTCCAGCGGGTAAAGTTGTAGGCTGTTCGCCTTTATATAATGTGGCGGTGAGAACGGTCGTTGCCGCCACACCATCTTTATATGTAATTCCTAAAGAAGATTCAATACGAATTTTATACTGTTGAAGACTATCTTCTATGCCTTCGATAGTTAGGCTACCAATTTGTCCTTTAGAAGCATAGAAACTACCATCCTCATATACACGGAAAGGAGCCTTCTCACGAGACTATGAGTCATTCGCGGCCGCACCAGTCCAAAAACGTAAGTCATTAGCAGGAGTTTCTTTACCACTAATGCCGCTACCGGTATTTTTGCCTTCTTCTACACCACCAACCAGCAACTCAGACTTCAACCATAAATTGCCTTCATTGGTATTATAGAAAGTTAGATTCTCTCCTGCTGTTCCATCATATAGTCGCAGTCCATAGTATGCAATGCCATCTTCTTCAACCTTGCCCAAATGAACTACCTTATTCTTTTCCGCGTTATAAATAACCAAACCATCTGAGCCATTCAAACTCAAGGCACCATCTTGTGCGGAAATCTGTAGTCCATTCCAACCCAAATCTACAGCAGTGAATCCATTAGCAATATACTGTAAGCCGTCTTGACTATAGCGGACATATGTGTTCAAATCAGGCCGCCCAAGTTCATCTGTAGCATAAGCATACAAGCCTTCGCTATTCCATTGGAAAGACAGATTATTACCATTATAAATGCGAATAACATTTGTGTCTAATTGGCCCGCGGTAATAAGAGCGGCATTGATACCATCAGGCGTAATAGCAGAATTCCACACTCTATTGCCCAATTCATCCACAGAGTTTGAGCAGAAAATACCGCCACCACGCAGTGCTACCTAACCATATACACCATTAGAATACGGTGTTTCATTTGTCAAGGTAATACCGCCTGTGTTGTCCATTGAAACCTTTGTGCGAGAGAAGTTGAATGAGACATTTGTTTGCGCAAGAGAGCGTTCAAAAATCGTGGGAGCAATTGTGCCGCCTGATGTGAAGCCGCCCGCGGCGATATCATAACTTCTCTTGTTCACACGCATTGCTTCACTGGAAGCGGTGATTGTGCTGAATAAGTCTTCAAACTTTGTTTTATAATTTTGAATTGTGAGTTCATCTTGACTTGGATCATCCAAAGCAAGCGTAATGCCGCTAATATAACCTGTGGCTTTGAAGATAGACAAACTATAATCATTGATATAAGCAAGTTGTCCTAACTCTACGACCTCCATTTCGTCAGGAATATTGGCCTTACTGAGGTCATAGGAATACTTGGGTTGGGAATTATCCAGCGCTACTTGTTTTGCGTCGAGATAGAGTTGATCATTCGCACGAGAAACGCGGAAAGTCAGATGGAAATAATCATTGAAGATATTAGAAACATTACAACGTTGAGTAATTTTGAAGTTTACATAAGGCTTCCAATCTCTGAGCAATGTAGCATAGTCTTCAAAGTTTGTCAAATAATCAGCATCTGTGCGCTGATCTTGCGGGATATCAGCCTCAGTGGAAGTAGTATATATAGTAAATTCATCAGAAGTGTAATTCACATTTCTGTAGTCAAGAAATACACGAGGATACACATACGTCGCGGCCGAAGGATATCCTTCAATACCAGTAGTGATTTTTGCTTTAGCAGTGACTGAACTCTCGTAGTAAACGCTACCATTCTTATACGGATCATAATTGATACTGTCATTGTTGAGCAATGCGATAGGCTTGACCGTTCCATCGACGGCCCGCAAGAATCCAAATACATATCCTGCGTTTGGATATAGTTTCATAGTTACCAAAGAACCCGCTAAGCCACCAAAACGAGAAGTCAAGTTATTAGCCTCACTGGCTCCACTACCAAATGCTTCCGCACTATCATACACTGTGGTGTATGTCCCATTTACTTTGACCTTCACTTTAGGATTCGCAGTATAATCAATCTCTACAATGATTGTGTTATTGGCTCCATTATAGCCGGTCAAATCAAAGTAATAGGCTACTGTATCCAATCTAACCATCGCAGGCCCGCCAGTGAAATGTTCATCTGTTATATACGGGTTCAGAGGTTTAGTTAGATAAAGTGGGAATGTATCTGTGATTGGAACGTTCGCTGCCAAAGGAGCAGATAAATCAATGACTGGATAATATGTTTTATTATCGTTTGCTTGGTCTTCCGCATTAGCATAATAATAAGGAACAGTTTCTTCCTCAAAGGCTTCACTATCCCAAATAAAATGGTTGCCGCCATTGTGTGCTGTAATTTTTACCAGAGAACCAGTATCATCATAAGAATCAGGAGTCCAATAACCTTCTCGTAATGCTCCATTCATCTGGCGTTCAAATTGGTTATTGAGCGCCGCTTTTTTCTCAAGCAATTCATCGCGGGCTGCTGTGTTCTTATCTAACGTTTCTTTTAGTGTTTTTTGTTTCTCTTCGGCCGCCTTGGCCTTCGCTTCATTGACCTGCTCTAAGGTTTGGAATTTTTCCATAACCTTCTCATATTTATTCTTAGGAGAATACCACAGATCAAAATAAACCACTGCGCCAGTAGAAACTTTTTCGCCTAACTTGGTGTTCTCAATAGAGGTATAGATATCTGTCAAAAATCCATATTCATCAATTACACCATAGAAAGTAGAGTTATCTGTGGGAGCAGACACTCCAGAAACCTTCACCAGATCAGCATAGGTAAAAATTGTAGCTGTGCTATATTTTACATCTTTATAAGCCCTAATATCATAGCCTTCTGCGAGGACACCATCTAAGTGAATATTACACTTCACAATACCTTCCGCGGCCGAAGGAACAAATACACCACTATAGCGATTGTTTACATCCTTATGTAGCGGAGTAGTATAGATTTCATTCTCTGCTAAGGTCTGATACTGTAGATATTGCTCGTGAGCAGAAGAGACTCCTTCGCGGGCCGAGGTAGCATCCGCAGACGCATCATTTAGCAGAACCGTTTCATTGGCTATTTTTTCTTCTAAGTCAGCAATTTGTGAGTTATAATCCCGCAAATTCACCTTGTATTGTTCTACTTGATTCTTCTGAACATCATTGATAGAACCAACAGAATAGAGGTAATCAAAGTTCAGGATAAAATCATCTTGGATAGGATTGCTCTCTGCGTCCGCAATAGAGATATAACCTGTTTCCATTTTGTCTGATTCGATAGGAGTGATATAAAGTTTACTATACAACTCAGATGAATCAGAGGTTCTGGAAATTGTTTGTAGATTATGTTGATAGGTAAGGTGTAAAGGCTTCTCTCCTTTGATAGCCTTATTGTAAAAAACCGCGGTGCGGCCTGTTTTCACTTGTCCATTTTCAACATATGTTCTTAAGAATCGACCGGCCGCGTCAGTCTTGTATTCATAAACACAGAACACACCAAACATTTCAGCAATGTCCTGTGTGATATTATACTTATTACTATTCGACGCTTCCATCAAACGAGATTTTTCTTCCAGCACAGAAATCGTGCCAGGAATCAGAGTTTTAGATGTAGCATCCAAACCTTCTTCCAAAGCCCAAGAAGTAATGTGAATATCTTCATAGACTTTATCGGCGGCCCGCTCATTAGCATCTGTATAACTACTCCAATCCATCCGGATTTCATAACTCCACGGCGTAAGCCAATCGGTTATTTTTCCGTTTTCGTCTCGTTTATTGGGGAACACTTTATCTAACCAGTAGTTGATGGTAGGAAGCAAATTCTCATTTGTCTCCCAATCATCTTTTATGGTTTGATCACTAAATTCAATCTTATATCCAACCTTGCCCAGTTCCGCGAAAGCCAAACCAGAGCATTTGACTTGTTTCAAAACCTTAAACTCGCTATCGCGGCCATCCGTTATTGAATCAATTATAAACGGATAAACTTTTGTTTCATCTGGATATTGGATATAAACTTTCAATACTCGCGTATTTTCTGCCAGAACTCCGCTCTAAACATCTCTCCAACGAGGGTTCTCAACTCGGAGGTTTGTGCTCTAATCCACGTAATAGTATGGAATAGAGAACTCCAAAGATTGTGAACCATCATCTTGAATGGTCAACGATGGAGAGACAACCTGTCCCAAAAAAGAATCGGCATAGGACTACAGGGTTCCAATAAAGTTATCCTGTAGTCCGTATACCTCAATCTTATATGGGCGGGCGTTTTGAGCTAAAACTAATTTTATACTCAAAGCTCCTCACTCCTTTTATCACAAATACAGATACCGGTATTTCAATACGATATTTTTCTTGTCTAATTCAACAAGAACATTATCTTTGATATTGTAGAGAAGATAGCAAGTTTTTGGCTGAACGTCAAGATTATCATCCAAGCAACTTCCTCCCTCTACTTTTAGGTATTCTGAGAGCATCATTTCGCCACAATTTTCGCACAAATTTTCAAGATTTATGAGAACTGTGCCGATGCTGTGGCGGCTGTATGTAATAAAGGAGGCATTGTCTTCACCATTCATCTCAATTGTAAAAGTGCCAAGAGAACCATTGCGGGTCCAGCACGTTCCATCCTTTTCGGCGATATCGATAAGCAAATTATTACCTGCTTCACTTTCTGAGGCAGGCGCACAGAAATTCAACATCCAGTAATTTAGGTATTCATACCATTTTACTGTGTGCGCAGTCCCTGTGTAATCATAAATGGTAATAGAAGAAGTTCCAAATACACCAGTCTCCTGATTATAAAGTTCAGCGTGTGTGCTAATGAATCGCAGGCCCGCGGCAGCCCAGGAGAGAACTGCTTGATGATGGATTTCTTCTTGAAGAAGAGATTGGAAATCTACCAGATTAGCACCTATAGTGTCTTTATAAGAATAGGCAAGAGAAACGACATAGTTGATGAAGTAGAATAATGCGGGATTAGTATACTTCATTACATTGGTAATTTTTTCATCATAGTTGCGAATAAAAAACATACTATATTGACGGTCTGTGCCAGCCGCATTTATGCTATCGCGAGCAAAGTTGATATAATATGGTGCGGTAGGTGTGATGGTAATGGGCTGATCTTTTAGTATCATATCTATGGGGGAAGAACGTTCAGAAGCATTATAAAGAACCATCTTGTATTTATCTTTATCTTTAGTAGCATCATATGTGTTTTGAGCGGCGATACCATCTTTAGTAAGATAATATGTTGCGTCTCCTATATATAAGGCATCTCCGTTGGTGATAAAAGAAGACATTTGTTTGCTGTTGAGGGCGGCAAGAATATCTCGATATAGTGGAGAATCTAAAATAATTTTGCTATCTGCCGTATCAGGTTGCCCAACAATTAGTTTAGAATTGATATTCAATTCATCATAGAAACTGGAAGAAAGAGGAATATTGTTTACATATGCCTTGCGGACACTCTCTTGTGTAAGCGCGGCCGCTGTATCTATATAATTACTCTCGGCCCGCCAGAACGGATAATCCATTTCAAAAGAAATAGATGCTTCGCCTTTGTATATGTTTGTTTGGAAACTAACACCCTGAATAGTAATGTCTTCTTGGAAAGGCACGAAACTAAGCGTGACCACAGAAGACACACGCGCATAACAATAGCGGCCGATCCGCTCATCAAGTATTAGTTTGCCATAGCGACCGGGAATAAAATGTTTCTTGAAAGCAGAAAGTTGTTTCTCGGTCATTCCATCTGTAGCAAGTTTGAAATTTTTCTTTCCTGCGTCAAATGTCGTTCCCCAGAAATACTGGCCATTTAGACCATTTACCTTACTTGTTTCGTCAGAAAAAGATGGCGAAGCATCAGTAGAATGGCGGTCGCTGTCAGAGACAGCGACCAGCCCAAACTCACTGATATGCTTACCATCGAAGGAGAAGTCTATAAACTCCTTTTCCCAAGGTTGGCGACCTTGGGTCAATTCTTCGACTTGAAAGCCCATATAATCCTTTACCTCCTATTGACTCCTCGATTAGTAGCTTTAGAAGCGATAGTAGATAGTTTATTGAATACATCTGTAGCCAGTTCATCGACATCATATTTATCATCCAGTTTGTCAACGTGAATTACAACTGCGCCAGGGTTGATATTGAGTTCAGAACCAGCATTGCGAGTATTGGAGAAAGAATAGGAACCGATACTGCTCATAGCACTCAGTAGAGAGTTGCCAGTGAGATTTGCGGCGAGAGTCTGATAATTTTTGACCATATTGCGTAGCGCAGAAGTTTCACCAGCAGTGAATACGCCTTCACCCTTGTGGAGAATTGCGGGCGTATTATCGGAATCAACCAAAGCACCAGAGTCGGCGTATAAAACGTTCTCTCTTTGAAGAGTGATAGGTTTCCTCTGAGAAGGCAAAGAGGGACTAACCTGAGGAGTTTTTCTACGATAATGCACCGTTACATACAGAGGGCCGCTACCGCTTGGAACAGTAACCTGTAGAGATGAAGAAGAGTGCCCTTCATAACTAACAGACAAGGTTGTAAAGCCCTGCGCAGGATTTGGTGTAATCCGTAATTTTCTTCCTGGTTTAGCAGGAATAGAAGTCCCACCACCAGCCCACTCCGGAGCACCTCCACCATTGCCTCGAACGATACAAGTTCTGGTTTCTGATACTGTATTGGGTTTAGTTGTGGTAGAAGAACTACTATTATCTTTACTTCCACCGCCTGTGTTGCTTCCGCCCGCGCTACTTCCGCCGCCGCCTGTGCCAGCCGTATTATCCTTAGGCGCTACACTTGGCTGACTAATATTTCTAATAGCATCCAGTGTAGTGTTCTGAATATTTTTCATTTGGTTGTATGCTTGATACAACTTCTGATACATATCCTGACGAGCAACTTCATAGGCCGCGGACTCATTGCCGCCATTCCGTAGCATCTCATTTGCGAACGCACTGGCAAAGTAATCTTGTAGTGCCTTCTGAGAAGCAACATCCAGAGCATTGAACATAGATTGCTTTTGCGGGCCTTCGGCACTATTCCACGCTTCGGTGGCAAACATCTGATTAGCCTTTTGGACATAAGGTTCAAAGCCTTCTTCGGAGTTTGCCTTGTAAATACCAATTCTCTTTGCCCATTCTTCATTCAGCATATCGGCTTGTGCCAAAGCAGAAGCCTGAATAAACTTGCTTGAATTTTGAATTAGGAACTCCATAATTTTACCATCGCTTTGAGATAGCACTTCATATACCTTTGTCCACAGAACGCCATTTTCCTTTTGGAAATCAAGCGTTTCTTGTTGTAAGGTAATTTGCTTGTTCAAAGCATCAAGTTGCTTATCATTTGCTTCTTTGATGCTATCGATGATTTCTTGTTGATGAGAGAAGTATTCTTCTTTTAGGGCAGAATTGAGTTGTTCTTCCAGACTGGCAATCTGACTTGCGGAACCACCTGACCGCCGCAATAGCGAAAGTTGACGTTGGAGTTGCTGACGGTCGCTAATGGATTTATTTTGACTATATTGATTGCGTTCTTTATTTAGAGCATCATTTAGTCCATTTACATAAGCCTCATTGGCTTCACGCAACATATTGGTTTGTTCTTGAAGTTGAGAGATCTGCTTTTCCCAAGCCTCAACCAATGTATTGTAAATAATTTCTTCCAGTTCTTTCTGATTGTCTCGAATTTCTTGTTCAATCTCGTTGATAGAAGATTCGAGTTTGGAAAGAGCTTCATCAGTAGATTCAACTGTATCACGAAGTTCGTCATACTTGTCAATCTATGCCTGTGCTTCCTCAAAGAACTTGGAGATAAGGTCTTCGCCATCAAGTTGCTCTCCATCATTGGTCACGTAAGAATAGCCAAGATTTTTGATGTAGGACAACTGTTCAGCACCAGACATCTGATTGAGTTGTTGTAGAAGCGTTAGTGTGCCCTTGCCGCCATTGACTTCATTGCCCATATTATATTGGAGCAGACCATCGCTTCCTACGTGGAAGAACTGCTTCCATATATCGTGGGTATTGATTTGTTCAGCTTGTAGTTCAAGTTGCTTTTGCTGATAACCCAGCAGAGTCTTCTGAACTAAGGCTTGACCTTCAAGTAGATGTTGTTGCTCACGCAAGCTCTTGAGATAAGCGCGGCCGTCTGTAATGTTAGCACGCTTGGCGATAATATTGTTGATCTTTTGTTCGATATCAGCAATCTAACGAGTTAGATTATACCATTCAACAAGGTCTTCAATATGGGCTTTCAGGGTATTACCTGAGCCGCCTCCACCTCCACCACCGGCAGAACCAAGCAGATCCGCAGTGGTCATAGAAAGCAATGCTTTCCAAGCCATAATCTCACGGTCAATCGCGGCGATAGCACCAGATAGACCGCCCGCATAAGCGGGGCCACTTACATTACCAGTAGCAAACGCGGGCTGACCATTTACAGTTTTTCCGCGACCATTATTGGCCTGGCCTTTGAGGATACCTTCGGTTTGCTTATGATTGAAGATGATGGCATCATCGGGAATGTCAACAAGTTCTGCGCCATTGCGACCCAGCAGGTGATAGGCATTATCATAAACAGCCAATTCAGGGCCAAGTTCACCAACGAGAGTTTTGGTTCCTTGAGCATAGGCAGGACCAAGATCGTTGACGGTGCCTTGGTATTTTCCTCCACCAAACCAACTCTTAACAGTATTCCATAGACCGCCCTTCTTAGGAGGCTCCGGCATACCTTCGCCGGCTTGAATACGCAGATTCTACTTTTCGACCCCTGTCATTTTAGAGCGATAAGTGACAGTAACAGTAGCAGATTTAGCTTCGATATCTTTGACAGCTTGATTAGCAGCCATAATAGCGGGCTTTGTATTTGCATTGACCCTAATCTTATGCTCTCCGCGTGCCATATCTGCTATTTTCTTTTTAGCTATGCCCGCGGCATCACCGGTCTTTTTAATATTGTCTTGGTTGGCAGATTCCGCATCCGCAATTGCTGTGCTGGCATTATTCGCAGCGGTAGAAGCTTCGCCATACTTTGTAGAAACATTGCCAACCGCATCATTAGTTCCAGCTAACTTCTCTTGATTGTTTGTTTCAGAAGTATTGATTGCTAAACCCGTGGATGCCGCAGCAGCACCAATTAGAGTATAATTAGACGCTACAGTTTTAAGCGTCTTAGCGGCAGTTTCGCTGGTAGCATTGAGAGCTACTAAACTTTGTTCTGCCGGATTCAAATCCTTCCACAGATTTGCTAAGGCTTCTTCATTGCCATCATTTGCTAATTGAACAGCAATATCAACCTTCTTCTTTGACATATAGGCAACGATATTGTTATATAATGTTTCTGGATCAGAAGAGAGGTTGACGATAGCCGTCAAATCACTAACTAAAGAATTCTTATCAACGCCTGGGGCGGGAAGGAATCTGTCTACTGTTGCTACTAAGCCATCTACAAGCTATTCTTTGCTAGCTGCCCCTTCGGCTGTCGGAGCAAAAGAACCAACTGTCCCATTTAGATTTTCTACTTGCTTGTTCGGGTCTACTCCGGGAGCATTGGTATACTCACCTATAACAGCTTTGAGTTGAATCTCCATTTGGGTTTCGGTAGTGCCCAAGTTGAAAGATTCTTTTAGGCCATTCAATTGAGTAGTCAAATCAGTTGTTGCTGTTTTGATTTTCTCTATTTCCTCTTGACCAGTTTGGCCAAGATTTTTGAAGGCTTCTTCTGCTTTATTAATTGCGGCTGCTGTGTCTGTTAGAGCTTTAGTAGTATCTTTTGCTTCGGTAGATGTTGTTGTAGTAGTAGAAGGAACCTCAATTTGAGCATCGCCAATGATTTTAGCGTTGGGAGCTTCAAATGTTGTTTGAGACTCGCTTTGCGCAGCTTCCCATCCGATAAGCGCCAAACGCTGGAATTCCTTATAATATGCTTTGCCCCATTGCTCGCTATCACTATAAGAAATACCACTTGCTTGGACATTCTCCGCCGCTTGACTCATTATGTCGGGAATCTTTGAAGAAAAAACCGCCATAATTTGATTAAAGGCGTTTTGTTGATCTTCTTCCCACTTAGCCATGTCCTCAGGCTTAAAACCTAAAGCATCAAGAATTTGTTTACCTATGGGGAAAGAATCAAGATAAGCCTTAGAAGCGGCTTTTTGCTCTTCGGTCAGATCGTCCATTGCATCGATAGCTTTTTTACCGCTATCGTTAATTCTTGTAATCCAATCTTCAACAGGATTTTCTTCTGACCAATCAACCTGCATATCTTCAGGCTTTAACTACATTGACTCTAATGCTTTCTGAACAGCCAACTGCGCTACTAACGCGGCCTTAGTGGCTTCCAACGTCTTGATACGTTCACGAGCCACTTCTGCCAAAGTTTCCTTCATCGCATCGGCCATTTGACCAACGCCCTGTGTCATCGCATCGGCAACCGCAGAGAAATCAACATTGCCAGCGATGTCCACTGTATTCATAATGGCGACAGCAAATTGGTCAAGGCTTTGGCCAGCGATTTGTAGACTGGACGCATCCGGATGGAACTTCTGGATATAGTCAATCATAGACAGGAAGTTCTTATAGTTCATCTTCCCGCCGCTATCGCTTAATCCTTGGAAGACATCTTGAACCTGCTGGATAGAATCAATCCAGTTATCAAAGTCATCCATCTAACCTTGCATCATATCATAGCCCATAAAGTCGAAACGTTGAGAATCGGCAATATTAGCATAGACAGCCTGCATTTCTTTCAGAATCTTTAGACGAGCCTTTTCTTGATCGGTGCATTCCTCAATATTCTTTTCTACTCTCTCGATTTCTTTAGTAATGCTTTCATAGCTACCAAGAACGCCGCCTTTGCCGCCTAACGTTTCTGTCAATTGACGAGAATAGGCGTAAGTATCGCGGCCCTTCATTATAGGAGAAGTAGTGAGGGTAGAGATAAATTGCTCGCCAGAGGTGCGGTATTTCCCGGTAGATTGATCATAGGAAGCAATCTGATCAGGATTTACTTTGAAGAGATTAGAAAGTTGCTTTAGTTCAGATTGAGAGATACCATCTGTAATTCCTTTAGCCAGTAGAGAAACGCCATCTTCAATCGCGGTAGAAATGGTTTCGACTACAGTGATCGTAAGCTCGGTGAGGATTTTTTGAATTTCTTCGTCTTCTACGCCTTGAGATTGTAGAGAAGCAGTAATAATGGCCTTCAATTGATCCATTAGCAACTGCGGGCTTTCTTTTAGTTCTCTCTCAATGGCATCGCGTTCGCTAGAGTTCAAAGAACGACCGAGAGCTGATTCTACGAGGTCTGCTACGTCATTCGCGGCAACTTCTTCACCAGAAACAATAGAAGCGAAAATATCTTGTAAGCCAGAAGAAAGTTTTGTTTTCATTTCTTCTCGGCTATAGGCTTGCGCGGCCTTAGCAATTGATTTGGCCTGCTCGTCGCCAATATATTTAATTGCTTTGTTCCACTCGTCTCCAACTTTGATCAGGGTAGTATCGATACCATAAGCAGAAAGTTTAGAGATTTGATCTGCCGTAACTTTTCCAGTTAGACTAGCTGCATAATCATAGAATTCTTCTACATATGCTTTGGCCGCGTCAGCGGTGCGTTTATCTTTAGAGTTTACATATTGTTTCGCGGTTTGAATGTCTTTAATATTGAGAGCAATAAGTTGATTCGTAGCATCATTGATAGAAATTTGACCAGCATCAATAAGTTCTTGGAGATTTTTATCATATGCTTTAGCATCAAATACTCCATCAACAATAGCATTTTTTATAGCTATATCAACAGCGGCCCGCCCTTGTTCGGAAAGGGTTGTGTAGGTGTCCAAGAACTCAGAGGTTCTAAGTCCTTCAAAATCTTTTACCTATAATTTCTTTAGTGTTTCAGAATAATTTTGGATATCTGTTACCTACTGATTCAGATTATCCCGCATTATCTGCTGCGCTTTATTAGTTAGATAATAGGCACCTTGGAATACATCATAAACAAACGCAGAATCAAAACTATCAAGGTGGAACTTTTGAACAATTTCTTTAGCTTCTTTTAGAGTAAAACCAGAACCAAGTTGTTTATCTGTGGCAGAAGTAAATGCTGTGGCTAAGTCAGCTAATCGCTCTGAGGTGCCATTTATATAAGTATTTAGTTGTTCATATATATAATTATCAATGGAGTCTCCAACATTGAGAATGCCCGCATCCACTAACTTCTGAATTTCTTCACTTGAGAAACTTGTAGCCCATTCAGAAGAGCCGAAGTTATTCAAGAATTTCACTTGAAGGTCGGGAGCAAGTTTGGCAAGATTGGCATAATATTTTGCCAACAAAATCATCTGCCTATCAGCCTGCGCCTTTCCGTATGCTCCACCTTCTTCCGCCATGGTTTTCAATTCAACCAAGCGAGAATTGAAGTCTTTGATCTGTTCATTAGAAAGATCATTGATAATAGGAGCGACAAGTGTTTGATAATATTTTGTCCCAAGTGCGATCGCGTTGACAGTTAGCATATCAACTGCTGACTTACGATTTTCCTCGAAAGAAGCGTCAAAAGATTCAACTACGGCTTGAATTGCCGCATCATTACTTTGACGGGCCGCCGCGAGAGCTTTATCCATCGCGGTCTTAGATACTTTATTGAAGTCCTACATATAGGACTCCAGAGCATCTGTGCCATAGGATTGCCAGAATTGGGCAAATTGATCAGCAGAAGCATCGTAGTCCTCTTGCTTATAATCTTTAGCAGAGATACCGGTCTGTTTGATCATTTGAGAAATAATGGCTTCTTCACCAGAAATATCCTTTAGGATGGAGGCGTTTTTAGAAGTATCCAGATAGACACGACTATATGAATAAGTTTTTGTAGAGAGACTTGTCGCTAAACCATCGGTATATTCAGCAACGGCTTCTAAATAATTATTTACATTTTCTGAAACAGAATAGATGCCATCTTCTACCTCAAAAACATTACCCAGGATATCAGTTATATAACCTTCTAAGAACTATGCTGTTAGTGGATCACTTTCATTCAAAGTGGTTAGCTGCTGAGCTAATCCATTTAGGCTATCAACGCCAAATAGATTAGTTACTGCGGCGATAAGATCTTTATATGAACTATCTTGCGTAATACCTTGTTTCTTCAAATAAGCAGAGGTATTTTGAGAAGATTCAAAAACATTAGAGTATTGTAAACCACTAATATTTTGTAATACTTGTGCTCTTTGTTGTGGTTTGGCGATATAAAACCACTCTTCTGTCTCAGAAAGAGTTGGCAAACCACTCTCATCAAATTTTCTACTTGAAAGTCCAAGATTTTTCTCTGCTGATTTTAATTCGGCCTCTTTCGTTTCAACTAGTTTGTCAGCCCAAGTTTGCGCACTTTCCGCGGCCTGATCCAATGCCTTGCTTAGATCTTGCGTAGCAGTAGACATATTTACAACCGCGTCGCCACTTTCGGTCAAATAAGAAACATATTGCGGATATTTTTCAGCAATTTCATTCTGAATATCCATATATGCCTATGCTGCTTCAGCACTATCATATTGAGCTTTTTGTAATTTATTGTATTTATCAATATAAGACTGTAAATCAGACGCGGCCTGTTTATCTTCAACTCGCTCAATATTCGCGTCTTCTTGCTCTTTTTTTAGATTTTCAATAGACTCTTCTAAGGCATTCTTGAAAGAGCCAATAATAGCGGGGAGCTAAGATATTAAGCCAATTGCTCCGCCCACCACGGCGCCCTTGGGCCCGCCAAGAGTAAGGCCATAGCTGGCCATAGATAATGCGGATCCACCAGCAGAAAAAACGCTGCCCAGCCGAGAATTGCCATTTCCAGAGATCGCAGCACCAGCAGAAGACAATAATCCTCCGCCTACGTTTAGTCCTAAATTAATAAGAGCAGAAGGATTTTGTTTCAGATTACTAAGAATATTTTTTAGTTTTCCGCCAGTCGTTCCACCGCCTGTGGCAGGAAGATTAATATTTGGTTGTAGGTTTGTCCCATTGAATCCATCTTCATAGGCTAACTTTGCTTTTCGTCCAGCATCTCTGGCTACACTAATTGTTTCCTAAAATGCTTGTTTAAGCTTTATAGAAATAGAAGAGCCAGTATCAGAGAATGTCGTTAGCAAGAAAGACGCCAAAGTTTTAACGCCCCTCACAATGGAAATAATATTGAATAATGAACTAAAATTACCCAGCTTGGTAAATCCTGTAATCACCTGATTGAGAAAACTCAGGAAAGAACCAATTACTGGGCCATTTAGTATAGACATATAAAATTGTTGGAAACTATTACTTATTTGAGTGAGTTTTGACTCAAGTGAATCCAATGTCTTTGCATACTGCAAAACACTAGCATCCTCTGCATTCATAGCAGATTCTTGAATCTCAGCAAAACGGTCATAGTTCTCCATGAGTGCGAGGAAACGGGATTGTTGCGTAAACCTTTATACTTTCATATAAAGTCAGACTATATCTTCTATGTATTACGCTTCTGCTTTATAGCATACTCTCTTACGAGATAGTCGTTGAGGTGTCTTCCGATTCTTCATATTGGTAATAATAATTGCCTGATTTTCCGTTCCGCACATTTATCATATTACGCACACTGGAAGGTAAAATCTTCATATAATCAGCGACAGCCCGCACGCTTTCAAAAGTTTGCACATATTCGCCATCAAGAGTATATTGAATAACTCTGCGCTGATTTTTCCAAGCGCGGTGCTCTGATGCTTTAGCCATATTCTGCTGTTGAGAGCAGCTTTCTAAATTCTCAGGACGATTATCAGACTTATTACCATTGATATGATTGATTATATCATATTCTGGAGAAATAAAACATTCATAAACCATTTGGTGGACAAGCCACTTTCGTCGAGGCTGGCCAGGCAATTGAATATCTGCCCGCACATAGCCATCTACTTTCGGTTGGCTATTAGAAACTCGATTTGTCTTGATATTTTTTACTCGACCAAAATTAGAAACATAATATTGGCTATTGCGGAAACAACGCCATTCTTCTCCAGGCAAGTCTTCATTATGCCTTGGCTGAATATGTTTTGGCGGACGAGCCTTTTTGCGATTTTCAGAAAATGAAACCCACTGTAAATTTTCCAAAGCATCGTTCATTGGATTCCCATCAATATGGTCTACCGCCGGTAAATTATCTGGATTAGGCAGAAAAGCCTCAGCCAATAATCTATGTAAACCTTTTGCTTTTTGTTTACCATTCCAACGTAGGGTAAAGTACCTATAACCAGAGTTGATTGTACCCTCCATAAAAACGCCCGTGCTATCACGCCTTACTTGTCCTTCTTCACTAATCGAGTAATCGGTTTCTTCACCATCAATAATAATTTTCTTGAACATTTTATTTCTCCTCGGAAGTTTACCTGCGGATTATCCAATCACGCGGCCTTATTACTATCAGAATCATTGCTTCTGCCATTTTGATATTACTACCAAAACTTAGTAGTCGCGGCTCTAAGGAAGTCCCCGCATTTCATAATATTTTTATCAAAGTGTTTAGCTTTGAAACAACCGCCAACAATATAATGAAACGGTTGCCGGCAATTATAGTGCCTAAATATCTCTTTGTCGCACTGTCCAAACTGGACCAACGTTCGCCTAACTCAATAATTACTTGGTCCAAATCCCTAAATTGTCCTTGGCTGTCGCGTAGAGCAACACCAACGGATTTTAGGGCTGTTTCTACTTTACTTGCGTCGAGAAATTCGCCACTTTCATCTTGGGAAAGTCCGGCTTTCATCTCGGACATACGGCTTATGATCGACTTCATCGCGCTACCAATATTGGTAGCTGACTCACGAGTCGCTTCTACCATTGTGGCAATCATTGCCGTAGTATTTTCGAAGCTCATTCCCACAGATGCCGCGGAAGATGCGGTCTTACTCATTGCGGTAGCGAGTTCTTGAGTATCACTGGCTGATATGGCTGCAACTTCACTATATACGTCAGTGATGTGCTGTGCTTCAGACATTTCTAATTTGAAACCACGAACCATTTATACTTTTGCTTTCACAAAAGATTAGACTATATCATTGCGGCGGGCCGCCGCATCATTTGCTTCGCCCGCGAGGGCTACTTGGTTTCCCAATAGTCGTTGAACGATTTATTTCGCTGCTGGTTGCCCACACGGTTTCCCAGCAATTCAAATGGTTTTATGTGGCCTATCGTGGTAATTAAGCCACAGTCATAGCATCGGCTGCTTCAGCGTAGCCCATGCCTGCAATCCTTTATACTTTATATCACTATAAAGAGTAGACTATATCTTACCCATAAGGTATGTTCACTTCGCCTGGGGCTACTCGATTTCTCGATAGTCGTTGAACATTGCGGCCCTTTGGTCGCCTTTGCTGCTGATTGCCTCAAAGAGGGTTCCCAGCAATTCAAACATTTTTCACGCCTTTATTTATAGATGGGTTATTGACGTGCCATCTTTAGGGTTTCTGTCGTGAGTTCCATTACGTCAGCTGCTCCCAACCCCTACTGGAAGAAAAGCTAACTGACTTCATATACGCCCTGCGTAGTTACACCATACTGTTGAGCAATACTCATATATTCATTGATTTTGCCCCACAGATCGGATACACTCATATCCGTAACTACGGCGATATTCGTCATAGCCTTATCAAGGTTTTGGATGTCCTGATAAGCATTGCGAATGCCATTTCTGACGATATTTATAATTTGTGAGAAGCCCATCCATTGCTTGAGAGACATCTACAAGCGATTTTGGAATTGCTCCGTCTCTTGTTGTGCCAAAGCGGCCGCATCTTTTTGTGCTTGCTCCGCGGCAACCCCATCTTTTTCTGCTTGAGCGGTAGATAAAACTCTGGCATTGATGCCGCGGGCCTGCGTGCCATAATTTGTGCCGCCAGGAGTATACTTCCCACGAAGTTGCTGTTCAAGTTTATCCACTCGCTGCATAGCTGCATTCAGCGCAGTCTATAGATCATTTATTTTAGTTTGAAGATTGGCTTGAGTAGCTTGAAGTTGCTGGACAATAGCGCTCTAGGCTGACAAATTGCTTGTTGCGTCTTTTTGCGTTCTTTTCGCCGCGGTTACAGCCGCTGCTTTGGCCGCAACATCAGCTTTTGCTGCTGCTTTCTCTTCGTTGTATTTAGTAACAGGATCTTTTCCTTTACCCCAAAACTTCTACAAAGCGCTTTCCGCTTGTGCCGAATAAGACTCAATAGGATTATCTCGAAGAGCTTTTTCAATTGCTTCTTTGATAAGTTTTACGCGGTCAGCGGTATTTGTCTGAATTTGAGAAATGGCTGTATCATCCAATCCCAGCACTTTCAAATAATAACCAACAATATCCGCGCCGCCTGCTTTGAACCTATTAGTATATTCGCCCTATTTATCCTTTTGGAAGGCTTCCGCGACTGTGCGATTGAAAACCTCAGAAACCTTGTCTCCAATTGTCCCCTTTGCTTTTACTGTATCAGACAAAGCAGAAAGCATTTTGATTCTCGCAGTAGCAGAGTTTGCACGAGAACTCAAAATTTCATTTACTGCTTTTGTGCGAACTTCTTTTTCACTCTTGCTGTTTAGATCTGAGAGTTTCGTTTGAGATGCCGCCAATTCTGCATTCGCTTTTTTGACGGTATCTGCTGCTTCATCGGCTTTAGCTTTCAAATCGTTATACTTGTCTGCGGCTTGTCCAATAGCATCTGTTAGCGTAGCACTATCTTTGATGCCTGCCTCGTTTAGCTTGTTTTTGTCATTTCCAGAAAACAGCTAACCAATTGTGGCACCACCGCTTTTGGCATCGTTGATAGCTTTTACATATTTATCAACTTCTTTTTGTGCGCGTTTCCAAGAATCAAGTTCCGTTGGCGTAAGAGCCAAAGCTGTGACATCAATACTCGCAAAATCTGTCTGAATCTTCGTCAGAGTAGTTTCCAGTTGACTTGTCAAAGAATTGACCTTATTCAAGTCTTTGATATTCATAAACTCCCCAGACGTTAGATTCTCCAACTACAGTTGTTTATACTGGGCATTACGCAAGGCGGTCTGCATTCTTTTGCCGACTGCTGAATTCACATCGACATTTTTCAGAGCCTATTGAATATTTCTGGTTATTGCCGCATATTCGTTGGCTGCTGTTTTGAATACAATAGGTATTGTAATTTCTTGCACCTTTCTATCCGCCATTCTCCTTTACCTCCTTTTATCTCAAATTTCTTCGTCTATATAGGTAATCCTACACACTTCCTCCGTTGCGTCTGAAGCGTTTTCTGGCATAGCGATTATATTGAAAGTAGAAACCATAGGATCTGCCCGCTCACCCATCCGTAAGTTGATATTACTTAGAATAGTGATTTTAGGCATTGTAATTACACCTGTGCGAATCAAGCCTTCATTTTCATCCTTTAGCTCAAAAGTTGCTTCAAGACGATATGTAGAAGAAAAGCGTTCTCTGGACATAGAATAGGAAACAGATTCCTTTCTATATATAAAGTAGTAGTCGCACAAGATTACTTCACCAGAATGGGCGGCCCCGCAAGAAATTTTTGTCGCGACTTGGCCGGTTGCGGTTGTATACTCAGATACAATGGGGTGAAGTTTCTTTTGGATATTATTGAAGTCATATTGATAAACAAAAAACTTAGTATTAGGAGCAATTTGATAGGTCAGGTATGCGTCTCCGTTATCATCTAAAAGAATTTTTTCTACATGTGGAACAAGCAATCCTTCATTTTTTGTAATTACCTTAGCTTCCAAAAGAAAGTTCAAACTCACAGGATTTATTGTGCCATTAGAGAAAGTAAATACAGTGTCGCCGCGATCTTCCCACACTACGCGCGCTTCATTATGCAAACCTCCGCGGGCCGCGATAATACTACTGCGCTCACTTAGAACGGCGATCTGTAGATTTTCAAAGTAAATTATAGGTTCTCCTTTTTCTACTATCTTTGACCCCAAATCGGTGTTTTGGCGGGCCTTGATAGTGACGTGTTCAAGGGTTTTTACACCAAGCTCTTGAATAGTCATCTCCTTTACCTCCAAATAAAAAAGAGATGCGTCAGGCATCTCCAAAGTCTTTTTGGTATTCTTCTTTGAGCCATTTGCGTAATCTCCATGCGGGCAGATTAGGGGTGCTTACGCAACTGAGCAAAGCTTTATAATCACAATTTTCCAATTTTTCGCGTAGCCAGTCTTTTATAGAATCATCAACTGAGAAAACTATCTCATTGGGGCAAAATTCATTTTCTCCTAATAAATGAATTGTTCCCCAAGCACACACTCGAAAATCCCAAGGATAATTCAAAATATCATCGCTATGTTGATATTTACCAGACCTAAAAATATGGCGGCACTCTGTAATACCTGGGATGGAAAAATCCTGCTTATGTCCATCTTTACAGTAATGGTAAATATTGAGGCAGCAATGAACAGGCCGGCCCGCATAGGGCAGTGTGCCTAAATCCTCGCTATATAGCAATTCCGTATCTTTCATCGTGCGATTTTGATTTAGCTGACTAATAGGTTGGATGAAAGAAAGATAAGGGCTATGAGCGAGACTTGCCTTTACAAACTGAACGCTTAATTTGTTAGCGCGTCCGAATGGTGGGTTGGTGATTACTAAGGATTTTTCCATATAAGGAAGTTTCACTTCTCTATAGTCTGCCTGAATAATTCCATCTGCTTCTGGAGCGATATCATATGCTAAAGTGTTGGCCGGAAGATATTTCAAATATGCCCCAGCTCCCGCGGCCGCTTCAATGATACGATCCCAGTCTGACCCCAATATTTCAAAAGTTTTCTCTACACAGTATTTGGCTAAATTATCTTCTGTGTAATATTTGTCTAAGGCAATCTTTGCCATCAACGGTCCACCTCTATTTATGCCGCGGCCAGACAGTTGAGTTCCTCAAAATCTTTTACGCGGTAGTTTTCTTCCAAAATTTTCCTATTAGCAACTGAATAAGTAATCGATATACAATCAGCGTCTTCTTTCGCGGTAGTATGAGTATGCTGCCGAGAATAATGAAATTTCTCTTTGATATCTTTAGACGGCACAAGATAGATAATTACTTCGCCTTCAATGGTATCATATAATACAAAGAGAAATTTATCGCATTCATAAGGATGACATTGATTGAATGTGATACTCACACAAGGTAAGCGAGAAGATTTTACTTCCCATTGTTCACCCGCAGCCGCACACAAATCGTGCCCGCTGCCATTATCTTGGATAAGATTAGAGCACTGACTTACAATATACGGCTCACTCCATCCTTCACCAAAAGCCTTATTGGAAAGAGCTTTTAGATTAGCAAAGGGGTTGATTTGTTCTTTTTCTTTTTGAAGAGCCGCAATTTGTGCGTCAATTTCTGCTAAGCGGGCTTTTTGAGCCGAAGTCATAAAGAAAATCCTTTCATCTTTTTTTCTATATTATATCCTAAAAATTGAAAAATGTCAAAAAAAAGAGGGGCGAGATTTCTCTCGCCCCATTAGCCCATAGAATATGGGTTGAGTTGTTATCAATAACGAGTTAGTGACATCATCTTTCCGTCACTGTCGCGCAGCACATTCAGGGTCATTGAGAAAGTGCTGGGGTCTCCCTCCGGAGATACCTCAATTTTCATTGAGTGTCGGACTATATCTTTGTGCTTTGCACATCGCGCACTTCATTGTTATCATTACTCGATTGCTCGATAGTCTCTGAACTTTCTATTGCTCAGCTGCTGATTACCATTTCAGGTTTCCAGCAATTCACGCGATTTTAGCAGACCAAGGGAATTTAGCCTGCATGGTTAGGGTGACTTCGCTCATTAGCTTAGCCTTATTGATTACAAACTGGAAGGCGTAGTCGTGGCCGTCCTTTTCAGAGCGGATCAGAGCATCGCCAACCACACGATACGTTCCGGGATACTTATTAGGAGAAATCACGAGGGTCTTGGCATCATAGGCTTCGTTGCCCTCGGCGGCCTTCTCTTCCCAGAAGAAACGCACGCGGTTTTCAACATTAGGTTCCAGAGCGGCCTTAGCGAAGGTATCTTGCTGACCGCGTTTACCATTGGTCAAGTTGATCCAACGGAATTCGGTAGGCTTATTAGCTTCCAGGGGGAAGGCGTTGACGCCAGCTTCGGTCTTGTCAGACTGGCCAGGCGCGGTAACAGGGAACTTCACATCCCCATCCTGCACATCCTTAGCAAAGGTGTATTCGGCATTCTTGTAAATCGTTACGTTGCTGTTGGTGTCGGAGCCGTTCTTCATTTCGGCACCCAGCAGAATACGCATTTCTTCCCAAGAAATAACGGCGTCTTCCAGACTTAGGTTGATATCCTTACCATCAATTTGTTTTGTTTATGCCTTTTCATAAACTTCTCATAGTTTCCTATGAGTTCAGACTATATCTTCACCTTGCGGCTCAGAGCAAGGGACTGGCGCTGGGAGATAAGGATTTTTCTCCACTTAGTCGTTGAACCTTCCGCGGGCTACCGCGGCTTGGCTGCTGATTGTCTTCGGCATTATCCGGTCAGAGTTCCCAGCAATTCACCAGTTTGTTTTCTACACCTCACGATGTAGGGGACCTATGGATTTTATAGATGGATATCAATCAAAAGTCCCAAGTAACGAGCTTAGGGTTGCCCCAGCCGCCCTGAGCTGACACGTTTTGGGCAGTCGTTTCCACCGTGGAAACTTTTAGAGTGTCAAGGTAAAGAACGATATCGCCAGCCTTGATGTTGCCTTCGTCGCTCAAGGCTTGGAAATAAACGTTTGCAACTTCCTTAATCAATATGTTGCGGCCGAACCTATTATCGGCCTCTTACGGTTTCCCGCAAGTTCAGACTATATCTTCTCCCGTTGGAGGCTTTTGGGAGTCTTGCGCAGCAGAAGTAGGATTTTCTTCCGGCTTAGTCGTTGAACTTTCTAAAAGGTAAGCCCACTTATAACCACCAGCAGTTTTACGATGTCCTCGCACGCAACGTGTAATAGAGCTTCGACAAGTATTAGTTGCTTCGCTTGCTTCACGTTGTGAAGGATAAATCGCAATCAGAGTTCCTTCTAAGTCATATTGAGCCACTTTGGTTTTAGATGCTTCGGCCGCAAGCGGTTGCACCTTTTTCACCCATTCTTTTATACTCTCATCTCGGTGATGATTTGTAAAGCTGTGCAGAGTATTTTCAGAATAAGTTACCCATTCTAAGTTCTCAACATGATTATTTGATTTATTGAAATCCTTATGATTAACCACCGGTTTATTTTGGGGATTATCGATAAAAGTTATAGCAATGACACGATGTGCGCGATACATTCGCTGAGACATTTTTACTAATAAATAGCCATCTTTATCATACCATTGTGCGAGAATACGATGAGAACCACGCTCTCGAATTTGCCCATCAGTGCTTGCTTCATAATTATCGTCAACGGGAACAATCTTCCACATTATTATTATCTCCTTTTAGCTTAGCTGCTGATTACCAATTGTATCATCTCATTACTTTTTAGAGCCATCACGCTTGCACTCCCGCGCTACGTTGTGGCAAATGAGCTTTACGGCTTCCCAGCAATTCACAAGATTTGTCAGTAAGAATTTCTTCTTACAGTGGCATTTTCATACCAAAACGTTCAAAAATGTTATTCTGAGCCATAAATTTTTAGCCTCCTCAATTGAAAGACATGTTCTTTATCCAGTGGGATAATTTGTCTTTATCAATCTTTGCTCCGGCCATGGCGGCCCGAGTATTTATATCAAACTCTTCACGCCAATTCATTCTTTTGAGCTGGTCTTGAAAAGCATAATAAGTGAGACTCCATACTGTTTGGTTATTTACTGCGCCGTTGCTACCCGCAAGTAAAGAAGCAATCAAATCAGAGAATCCTAATTTGTTATCCCCATCTTTTTTGCTTTTTGACTTTGCTTTCGCACGGTCTTTGCGGCCCTTTATCAATTTCATCTTTAGCTCCCTAACCTTGGGAGAATCTGTGTCGAGCAGCTCAATAACTTCTTCATCTCGATCAACCAGCGCACAACTGGCGCGGATAAGAAACTAAAAGCCCTCAAACATATCTTCTGTGATGACCCTCTTTTCAGATGGGTCTCCGACTACAATTGACAGATTAGGGATAGTAATAATTGTTGGCTATTCATGGGTGAAGAATTCAAATCCTTCTTTGATTAGCTGTGATTGTTCACCATCCAATTGAGCAAGAAAACAAAGATACTGAAAATCAGATAATTCTTTCATTACTTGACCCAATTCATCGTTATTCTCAACTGGCGGCTTTTCAATCAACATCAAAGAAAGATACCTATAGAATTTTTCCAGACCTGCTGTGGCTATTTCTCCCAGTGTAGGAGAATAGACAAGGCAAATATCCTTGAAGAAAAGTGGGTCTCCATGCATAAGCCGCAAGATATCGCCATCAGTTAAATTCATTGATAGAGTAAAGCATACTATATCCACCAAGATGCGGCGAAAGAGTAAGAGCGCTGGAAGATACAAACTGTAAATTACCAATACCACTCATTTTCGCTTGATTGAACATAGTATCAATTTCCTGCATAATAAGGTAAGGCCGCAAATTACTATTGTCCACTACCCATTCATTATATGGGCAAGCAATATCGAAACGCACGGTAGAAATTTTGAAATCCGGGTTATTAGTATTTACAATGAACCTATCAAAAACTACCATTACATAAGCAGTTTCTTTCCCGTCTTTTTCAGGAATTTTAGGAGTAATACAAATAGAATTGTTTATTAGCTCCAATCCATCTACATCAGGCAATTCCTTACTAAAAGGGTCTTCATTTTGATACTTCAATAACCGGCATAATCGTTGATTAGTAATCAACTTATTCAAAATCCTGAACAAATTTTCTCCCATGACTGCGAATCTTCGTTGTGTGGCTTGCTGTTCCATCTTACTTCACCTGCCATAGAGAGATAATGCTGATTTCTTTTTCATACCGTTCGCCATTGTAAATAACATACACAGTTATGGTTCCTGTTTTGTTAAGATCATTTGCGTGAATTACGCAAGTATTGTGTTCAGATTTAGTAATTTTTGCTAATTTTGTAGGTTCCAGTTCAAACTGAACATCAGGATTTTCTGCCTTACTGTTGGCCCGCATAAATGAATACGTTCCATCATAAGTGACCCTCAAAGAGTCATCACCTATAATAGAGAATAATTCTTTCGCGGCCGAACCAACATAGATGGTCTGTAGTGCTTCTGCCACATCTTTATATTTTATCAGTATACTGGTTTCACCAGATTCCATCTCAACAATAACGTCTTCGCCGTCTTGCCGCAAACCTGGGCCGAGCACATAACTGATCTCTTTTTCTATATCGGCTTGCACTTCACCATTCTTAGTAATTGAAAATACGGGATGAATTGTATCTCCTTTGGCCGCGTAAGCAACCGGAGAGAGTTCAATTTTCCACTTATTGAGTTTATCAACATTAGCAATATCTTGTTCTAAATCATCACGCAATTCGTTGTATTTTCCTTCTGTGAAGGACATAAAAATAATTTCCGGAACGGAAACAACATCGTAATCTACAAGATACCAGTTTTCATCACCCACAATAATTTCTGTTCCTTTCGGAATATATTGCTTAGGCATAATAATACGGATATGCTTGTTAGGTTGCGGCGTAATAAGTGAGTTCCATGTCCTGAAATTATCCTATATTTTTGAGTCTTTCGACCCTAAAATATAAGCCCAAGATTTATGTAAATCTCCTTTGTCAACCCATTTGATTTCGTAATTACATTTTACCATATAATACTTATTGTAAGGCTGATAAGAAGAAACATTATCCCTCCACACAAGCCAGGGCGCGGAATCCCAATAAATCAATTCTCCAACTGCTAATTTATCTTCCAACCGCGTAAGTAAAACCTGAGAAACTCTGTTCTCATCTTGCTTGTCTGTAAGCACGATTCCTTGGAAGCAACTGTCATGCTTACCAACTCGGTGAAGGGTTTGGGTTTGAGCATTATATTTCAAATTTCGTTCAAATTCCAGGATTCCTATTCTCTTGGCACGCTCTTGAGGCGTTCTTCCCAAATGATTGATACGACGTTGATACGTCTGCCAGTATTCACTCATTGTGGCTCAACTCCCCTACTAAGTTGATACACTCAAATACTGTTTTTCTAAAATATTCATAATTCAAAAATCGAAGGGAAGATAATTTGCCAATAAGGGGCCAAAAGTTTATTGTCCGATCTAATTCGGAACTTCCCATGAGTTCGATGATGATGGTATCAAGGAATTTCTCCCAAGATCCTTCTTTTTCCTTCTCACACAATAAGCCGTAGATGCGACCCTTTAGCTTATTGTAATAACCTTCTGTCATTTGCCCGCTAAGCGTCCAAATATAGAATTAGGCTTATAATGCTCAGAACGGCCATACCGGTCAATCATATACCGGCAATCGTCATTCACTCTTTGCGCGGTCGCATTCAATTTTTGAAGGAAGTTTGCCATCGAATAGTCAGACGTTGAATACATCTGCCGCAGGTTTTCCCACGTAGCGACACAACGTTCCACCCATTGAAGTTTCATTAGATTTGCCAGAACTTGAACTTCATCATTGGTTAGATCATTTGTAAATTGAACATCATCATGGTCAAGCGGGATGCGAGAATATCTGAATTGAAAAATTGCTTGGTCGAGAATTTGTCGCCAGTCTTTTTCAACCTCATCCCAATACTCATTCATCATCCAATCATCTGCTTCGACTTTAGCGAGAAAAGCATCGTAGACTACGGAAAGAGGGGTAGCCATAGGCCCGCACCTCCTTAGCGTTGAAGAGCAAGAGCATGTAGTACATCCACACCACAGTGATGCTTGATTAGGCTTACGCGAGTAGCATCCGCGATACTGAGGAACATTGCGCGGTCTACAATCTTTTGTTTGAGAGCGGGAGTGGCACTCATAAGAACCTTAGCAAGAGCCTGCGCGGACTGCTCCGTGAGAAGCTTATCCACATCAATCTCTTCCTCATCATTCTTAGAATTAGTAATTTCAGCAATTTGCTGCTTGACTTCCTCATCATCAGAAACAACCTTTAGGAAGCCATCCTTCATTAGAGACTTACAACCAGGATCGCAACTAAATTCCTCATAAACATCCTCCGCGAGACTAACCCGTTGGCCGGGTTCGAGGTCCCGCACGTAGCGGACTTGTCGAAGGTTTAGCTCAATATTGAACGAGCTAACATTCTTTACGTAAACTTTCTTTTCCATTTTTCTTACTCCTTTTACTCAAGTCAAATCAAAGGGAAGGCCGCTTGCGCGGCCCTCCCGTTATATGTTAGGGTACGATATTCAGGCTACTGTTGTCCCAGCCGCCATCGGGAATACCGGAATTGTAGTAGATGCCCCAGAAATTGGGCTCGGCTACCATACCAACACCGATCTTCTTATACATCTGGACTTCCATAGACCAGTCGCGGTTCTCAACTTCCTTGAAGTGAGTGTCGCCAATCAGACCAACCTTTACCAGCTTTTCCTTACCAGCAGGCAGGACATAAGCAAAACGAGGATTGAACACCAGCTTAGTGTTCTCATCGTCTACGAAGGAGTTAGGAATTACAACTACAGGAGCACCAGCAAATTTGCCAATGTAGCCAGTATTGCGGAACTCTTCGATATCAGAGTCAGACATCTTTACGGTGCTACCATAGGTAATGCCGTTAGCCATCTTAGCAGCAAACTGAGGGCCGCAATAGATGACAGGAGCGCCATAAGCACTTACAGTCTGAATCATATCAGCCATCTTGTCGGGGTCGAAGGAAGTCACGGCTACCTTGTTCGCAGCAGGACGGCCAGCATCATTCCAAGAAGAAATCAGGCAAGCCTGAATGTCTTCAAAGATGCGGTCCATCAGACCTTCAATCAGGATGTCGTAGATATCCATGATATCTTCGGTGCCATCCAGATAACGCTCAAAGTCAACGATACCAGCGCCGGCATACACATAAGGCTTCAGTTCAAAAGTCTCAGCGTCCAGACGGAAGGTCTCATAAACGCCAGCCGCGGTAGCGCGAGTGACGTAGCTCTTGCCGCGACGGCGGCCCAGCTGCTTCTTATAAATAACACGCTCGTTGTTGCCATACTGGCGAACTTCGGCGAACATACCGATCAGTTCCTGAACGCGGCGGGGTAGCTCTTCCTGAGCGATCTCTTCCAGAATCTCGAATACTTCGGGAGCATTGCGGCGGCGCAGGGCGGGAGTGCCCATGGTGCGGGCCAGTTCATCGCGCAGAGCAGAGCGATAATCTACGTGCTCATTAGCAAATTCGGCAGGAATATTCTTGCCGCGAGCACAATCAAATAGTTGTTTCAAAGTCATTTCCATGTTATTGCCCTCCAATTACACACGAACAACCTGATACTTGATGGCCTTTTCGCCATTAGGCATCGTGGTGTATTTGATAACCTGGGCATAAGCACCAGACACAGGAATAGAAGCAGTCAGCTTAGGACGGCCATTGCCCACAACAGGAACCACATACAGAGGGGTTTCATTCAGCTTCTTCATAGCGGCCTCAACAGCCTCTACATTGCCGAAATCGCCCATATCAAAACAGTTGGAAGTGAAAGTATCACCCAGGTCGATAATACCAACACGGGGATAATCACCGGCAACGTCGTGATGTAGATTCAGGCCATACTCATAGCGACCCCATTCCTTTTCGGTGGTATACACGATACCAACCATTTCGCCCTCTTCCTTTAGAGTGCGAATTTCACCATTGGCCTTATTGGCACAAACCCACATACCATTTTCGCAGGGGTTCTCTTCAGTGAACTCAGCCGCCAGAGGAGTCTGAGACACGACATTGCCCTGAGCCAGATAACGGGCACGATTCATTTCAAGTGCCGCATACTTCTTTACAGGAAACTTAGCCATAACTAATTACCTCACTTTACATACTTTTTCAGGTATTTTACCAGAGCAGATTCTTCCTCTTGTTGAGGCTGAGGAATGCGAATCTCTTCGCCCTGATTCTTAGCCATAGAGAATTGAGTGTATTCCAGAGCCAACTTGGTGTTCAGAGCATCAACGCTCAGTTCATCCTTATGTTCCAGAATACCAGCGATGTTTTCCGCAGGCAGGCACTTGCTAAACTTCTCAATAATGCGGGTCTTTTCCGCATTTTCGTATTCCGTAATGGTTGCGGCCTGTTCAGCAATTGTGGTATCACGTTCGCCGATTTTGGCCTCATATTCGGAAGTAGCAGTAGTTTTTTCTTGCTGTAGTGCTTCATAGGTAGCCTTCAACTCTTCCAGAGACGCCTGAAGTTGCTCCTTTTCAGCATTGAGAGCGTCAAACTTATTTTGAAGCTCCGCAAGTTCGTCCACCTTAGATTGTAGAGATTCACCAGAAGAAGTCTTGAATGCTTCAAACTCTGCGCGGAGGTCATCTAAACCTTGCGTGAGCTCGTCATAATCAAACTCGCTCTCGCAATTCAGAGCAAGCTCGCCTTCTTCGGAAATAGTGTAGCTATACTTCTTGATTCGCTTCTTTCCGCCGCAGGCATAGGTTAGAATCTCGGTGTCATTCATGGAGAAAGGCACTTCATTGATAACCCAAGAATTTTCTTCTGTGAAGTCGGGATTCAGAGAATTGAAAACATCAGTAAAATGCTCATTCTCTACGCCATTTACTTTTACATTCATAGCGTTCTGACCTCCACTGTGTTCTTTCACTTTATCTTGTAAATCCATTAGCAATTTGGAGAATTGCTCAAATTCAGGCCCGTGTATAGAGAAGAATCCAGCCTATGAAAAACAAGGAGTTTGACTATCTCCCAATAAACAAAAACTTGCCATTTTTGCCGTATCATAGACATATACCTCATCTTCACAGTCGGGAAGGGTGCGCCACGCTCCCGTGATAGAAGCAGGAGAGAGCTCCATAGATTGTGCTTTTCCAATTATATGCGATGCTTCTGAAAAATAATTAGAAAATAGCACAATAGAAAAAATCGCATAATCACGCGAAATGCCATCTGTATCAATATAAGGCTGCCACCCCAAAAACTCTTTACAATAACCATAAGCATTGACTAAACCAGCTCCAGCATGCCCGGCCCAATCATTTTTAGAATGATCAAATAGACCAACAACAGGCACATTGATAGCTGATTCTATCAGCTGCTATGCTACTGCTTCGGTAATATAAGAACCATTGCGGTTCTCATATTTAGAAAATACTCGAACTCTAACCAATCTGGCTTCACCATTATCAGCAGAGAATAGAGTATGACCGTCATCAATTATTTGTAATCCTTCAAAAAGATATGGTGGGTTTCTTTCCATATACTCAGCTCCTATTCTGTCAAATAACGCCAATGTAAGCCGCCGCAAGTTTCTTGGACTCCTCGACAAGTTGCCCCAACGTTGTCTTTAGTTGTTTCCATAAACAATGACGCGGACTTCCCACTTGGAAATATTACCCCAGCTTCGATACACAACACTGGCTTACTACGAGCCGTATTGCCACCCCACTTACTCATGTCTTGATAAGAAGTAAATTTTTGCATTTGCTAAATTTTCTTCTCTGAGAAAGTAAGAACAACTTCGTCTAAAGTATAGGGCTCGTTTTCCTACATATAATGTAAGAAATTAATACTGGTATGCTCGCGAATAGATTTGAGTAAAAACTAATGACAAACACCAATCTTTTGAAGAGCCTCTTTCATCGAAGTATAGCGTTCTTGTGTTTCTAAGCAAATAACTGCTTTATTATTATCGGGCAATGAATCTAAGCCGCCTCTTGTCAAATTATATCCGAACTCACTATTATTAGAATTGTAAAAAGTAATATACTTTCTTTCTAACTCGTCTAACTCTTCTGGAGTATCGCCATGATCAATGACTTCCCATATAAAACTTTCTTTCCCATATTTACGTAATGCTCGATGGAAATAAAGTTCGGAATGCTTATTAAAAGCAGAACTAAAATGCTTACATTTTCTATGGCTTAGAAAATCCCGCGACTATCCAATATAAACCTTATGGTTGACTACATTTTCAGCTTTATAAATAATGCCGAAATATTTCATAATTATTACCCCCCAAGATAATAAAATAACGGCTTATTTGTTGGGGCAAATATTATCTCAAAAAAGAGCGACTTTTTTGCTACCCGTTATTATTTTTATTAGGTCATTCCATCAATATTTTGTTGCGTGCGGTCTGCGCGTTCAGAAATATCCAAAGCAGGTCGCCCGCCTTCACTATTTATGTCCTCTCCGGGGGTGCTTTCGCCACTTTTTTGCGACAAATTTTTTTGTCCATCGACGCCAGATTGAGTGTATGAAGAAGATAGAGGAACCATAAAATTAGTCATATTCAAAATATTGTTCTCAAAGTCAGTTTGATGTATGAGATCGAGAGTATCAATACCCAGAGCGGCCGCGACTGCGGTTTTAGGATAACCATATTGCGCAGCCTTGAGGAACATATCCAAATCTTCCTTTTTGAAAATGGAAGAAATTGGAAGAAGACGAATAGTGAAATAAATACCACCTTTCGCCTGTCCGCGTAGATAGGCATTGATCCATACTTCATACTGTTTACTCCACGCATATAGAGAAGCAATATCTTTCTTGATGGAATAGGTTAGTGCGGTAGAACCGCTACCTGAGTTGAAAATTTCCTGAGAAATACCTAACTCATTATAAATATTTTGCGTATATTTGTCCAGACGACTTTGAGAAGATGAAGCTGCTGTATCAGCATCTTGGACACTTTCCAGCTTCACATCCGCATAGGTTGTCAGAACATCAATACTTTCGCGGTCTGCCATCATGCCGCATACACTATTGTGGAGTTCTTCGGCTTCTGGTAGAGTGAAGAGAAGTTCACCATTAGACTTATCAATCGGCAACTTCTGGATAAGCAACTTATGTAGTTCGTTTTCATCTCTTTCTTCTTCGCGGCCTCGTGCTGCTTGAAGTTCTTCGGCCGCAATAGTAGCAGAGATAAAGGGCGGCAGCATATCATCATTGAAGCAGAAACATATACCCCCGTCTACTGGTGGAATTTCAGCCCAGAACGCATCTTTCCCCGCGAGACTGCGATATTTTTGTTGGATATATTTTGGGAAGAGATTTAGAAGTTTCTTGCGGTCTGCTTCTGTAGTCGCTACTTGAGTAAAGTATTGTAGATTGATCTCCAGAATTGGCAAATCGTTCTCATCGCGGAAACGGGAACGACACCACTGGCAAGGTAAACGAAATGCTACCATGCGGCCGTCCGACAACTCCTTCATTAGCCCGAAAAACACACCCTCCAGCAGAATAGTGCGGTTGATGCGGGGGAAGAGAGCATCAAGATTCGCTTCTTTCAGTTTCTTTGCCATAGCAAAATACGCTGTCTTCAGCTTCTTAGGGGCGGCCGCGACATTATAGTGCGGGGTTAGTAAGTAGGTATAAGAAAGCAGAGAGCTCTTATACTCTATCATGGCCGCATACTCGCCGCAGAAGCGAGCGTAGTAGCGTGAAAGTTCACGGATTTCCCGCGGGTCTCCTTGCTCAATGATATCCTTTATTTCTTCCTTATCAAAGGACGTAAAAGAAAGGGAGGAAACATTCCTCCCATAACGGTTCTAATAGCTTCTTTCACTATTAGGAAGCCGCACTCTATCCTTTGCTTTGGAAGTGTTTTGAGCAAATTGACGAAATTCTTCAATGTTTCTTGGTTGTTTGCTCATCGTCTTGTCCTCCGTTTATCTGAAGAGGAAGAGAAAAACGCGCAAGTTTTGCCGCCAAACATAGATTTTTTCTTGCGGCGGAATTCTTCATCTTCATAAAACTTTATGCGATATAATCCATATCCCAGGGCAGAAACACGGTCTTTGTTGATGCGTTTGGTGATTTGCTCAACCGCTATCTAACCTTGAACACCGGTCGGCCGCAGTTTTAGATTATTCAGCTCATCTATAAGTCGCGAGGTCATCACATAAGGCAACAAAAATCGCTCTTTTGCCAAAAAATTCATTTTTTGCCCTTTTTTGGTAGCAAGCAATTTTTCTTTCACTATGCGTTCGTTCGCGAGAAGTTGGACGTGTCCATTGTTGATTTGGATAAAGAGATTGGAGTAGATGTCATTGTTCATCGCGGCGTTAGCCTTGATGTTGTAGATAATTGCTTTGTCTTTTTCTTCACGAGGATAGGGGTAGGTTTCAGGGTCATTGGAAACGTAAAGAGGCTCCCAATAGCGACCTTTGCGGTCCCATTGGGGAAGGACTAATTCGTCTGCGAGACCATGGCCGATACCATTGGCGTCAATTGCGATTTCGCGAAAATGGTAAAGAGAATGAAGTTCCTTGATGCGGGCCGACTGCTCAGGTAAAGGAGTGTTTGTCATATTTTCTGTATAGACAACCTTTTTCTTCCATTCGTTCGCTTGAGGAACAACTTTTATCACCATTATAGAAGAATCATTATTCTTTGTTCTGGCAACGTCTACTGCGCAGAGATAGAAACCTTCCTTCATAATTTTTCCTTCTCTTTCCGCGTGAAGAAGAGTGCGGCATTTTAGCAACCTATTCAGGTCAAACCAAGAATCTTTGGTCGAACCTGTCCAAATGGATTGGCTCTCACGAGCAAAAGACTCCGCAGAAAAACTTGAAGAAAGTTTCTGGTCTTGAATAGTTTTTTTGTCGAATAAGCCATATTTTAGCGGTAGTTCATATCCTGCACCGCATATAAAGTAATCTTCCTAATCTATTACTCCGAGAGTAGTAAGTTCAATCAGACGTTCATATGCGAAAGTATTCTTCGAGCCTGCACTTGTAATGTACACCTATTGGGCGTGTGGCTCAGTAGGATTGACTCCGCCACCTGAGTGTTGACGAGGAATGTTCATCATAGGAATAATAACATCTGCCAATGTTTCGCCATCAATCAGCGCCGCTTCTTCGATTAAACCCCCCGATGCGCGTTGGCCGCGGCTTGAAGCACTCAAAGTTAGAATTTGGAAAGTAGAACCATTCTTAAAAATTAGTTCGATGTAATCACTGGACATATGGTCAGAAAGCACTTCTGCTTTGAGAAGAGGCCAATAAGTCCATATTTCTTCCAACTTTTGTTTGGTGATACTTAGCGAGGCTTTCTTGAACTAAGATACAACGAAACGCTTCGATCGTGGCAGGAAAATACACGCCAGATACTATGAGATAATTGCGAGGAAAGATTTAGAAGTAGCACGAGTGAATGTGCCATAGAAATATCTAAAACGCATCATCGCGCGGAGTAGTATACGTTGATAGTAATAGAAGCGAATTGGACAATTGACACTTCGGATTGTATCCAAAAATAGGTCAGGATACAACATAAAATACCGAGAATAATCTTGGAAGAGTTGTTCGTGCTCTTCCAAGTATTTCTCAGTCAGTACAACGCCCTTACTGATGGGGGTGCCATCACGCATCGCTCCCTATTGCGGTGTAGCGAAGTTTAGTTCAGACAATCATCATCACCACCCATTTCAGCATCGAGTTCTTCGTCTCCCTCATACTCAATGGTAGACATAGCTTCGATTTCATCTGTTGGGTCAACAGAAGATTGTTGTAGTTCATCTTCGGTTTCTTCAAGACGATTTGCTAGTTCAAGTTGTTTGCGGCGGGACTCCACTTGGTCAGATAGGTTGCTTTCACCTTGGACCAGCCGCACAAGATACTGTTGGATTTGTTTGATAGTGAAGTCAACACTGTCTTGCGGCTCGACATGCCAATCTGGCTTCCAGCCTCTACGTTCCAACCATTGGTAGAGCTCACCTACTGAGTCGAAATCCGAGATATTTTTTGCATTCTTGGCTTCAAAACCCTCGGCTTTCATTATGTTGTGATACATCAATTTTCTTTAGATAGAATCGTAAGTTCTATCCCATGGGGCTGTATGTTGCCATACAGATGAGACTATATCATCTAAGTTTTACGCTTCAAGGAGACTTCTCCCTTACTCACCGGAGTGATAGTCGTTGGACGGCCCGCGAAAACGGGTGTCGCTGCTGATTGGCCGCATGAGCGGCTGTTCCAGCAATTCATAAAATTTTACTTGGCCATGTATAAAATCTTTCCGGCCAATTCGTCTTTGGCAGGCAAGCCCTACCGTATCTTCTTGGTTGCCAGCAGGCCCACTTCCACCAATCTCTTAGCATCATCTTTCTGTGTAGCCGACGTAATATTCTGTGTAGAAATCAAATCATTGTAAAAATTTTCCAGATACCTATAATCTTCCACGGTGCGTTCTACGTCCGCAGGCCACTTCAGCCGCATTTCCCTTAGCCACGCCTGATTGATATCTGGAATCTTCTCATCCATCACACCAAGCTCCATAGCTTCTTTCCACTTGTCGTTGGTTTCTTTCCAGTCCAGCGTTTGGTATTGCGGCCGGTCCTTCATTAGTTGCTTATAGAGATGGAGGGCTTGGGACTTTGCGTTCCTATAGCATTTTGTCCACTGAGGAACTAAAAATGGCCAGTCCAGCCAAGCCATCAACTTATCGACGGCCCGCAAATCATCGGGTGGAGCCATTTCTTCCAAACAATTCGTACAATAAATGGTGTAGCCGCCTGGATGAAAGGGAGAAGAAGTTTGTAGGAATTCTTCTATGGGTTTGCTTTGGTGGCATTTCGCACATACTCTTTCCATTATAAGCCCTCCTTTTGACAATCGCGGCAGGTTCGTTTGAAACCAAGCGCGGAATTGTGGGATCTTGAGAAGAAGATTGGGTGTTTGGGGAGGGTTCGATGGCATTTTGCGCATACGATTGTTTCGATTTGATGATGGGCCGCAAGATCAAGAAGACGTTGAATGCGGGCCGCCGTGGCGATTTTGCGCGGAATAGAGCGGGTTTGGCGATGTTGGATTTGAGCAACGGTGAGGTTGATACCTTCGTCGGCGAGAGCACGTTGGACCAGAAAAACAGGCGTATGGAGCACATAGCGGTGGAGAAGGAACGTATCCAGATCGTCCAAATGGGCCAGCTCTACATAACGCTCTACGTCCCACAATAGTATGCGGGTGGCGGCCCGCAGCTTCTCATAATTCTTCATCAGTAATTGCACATACCATTGTAGCAGTGCCTTTATATGGTCTGGATTCTCATAGTCGATGACATTGTTGCTCACCGTCCAGAAAACTGTGCCATCGGGGCGGGCGGGGGCATCGGGAAGTGAAGGCTGAGGATAGTCGCGTGGATGGGGGTTGCGTTTTCTCTCACACCATTCCTCGATGGGCAACCAGTAGCCTGTTGGGCAGTCGAAGACGTGATCGCAATTGGCGAGGGTGGAGGATACGCCGCGGTTGCCAATGGTAGGACGGAAGAGGTCGCGAAGAGCGTATTGTTCTCGTTGTAGTTCCACCAGTAGCTTGCGGGCCTTGTAGGTTGCCAGGGAGGTAGGTCTGTGAATAACGGAAACACCACCCCCCACACGGCCGGCCCAGCTGTCAAGGCGAGCTTTGAGGCGGTCGATAGAGTCCCAGAGATCAAAGAATTGGGGTATAGGATTGCCATCGAGGTCCGCGGCGTCGCCAAGATCGAGTAGGTTTCCTTCTTCGTCATAGGTTGGGCGACGGATGGGAATGCGTTTGGGGCTGGTATAAACTGGCTCATTGTCGGAAGACATAAGGCTGGTTTTGGCGTGGGTGGGATCTTCTATGTAGCCCTCTACAGAAAGAGCTTCTTTTCGACTGCGGCGTTTCGCGCGGGCGGGGTCTTGTATTTCTTTGCGGTCGGCGGGTGTAGAGAATGTGTGGCGATCGTGGCCGCGAACGATGTAGTCGCCCATTTTTTCCAGCTCTGTTTCGTTGGGAACATATTCCAAGGAGTCGAGAATTGCCTATACGCAAATGACACGCTCATCGGCGTAGTCGAGCGACAGGTCAAGTGTATATGGACGCAAATTTTATCACCTCTTTATATATAAAGGATAACACAAAAAAGTAAAAAAGTCAAATTTTGGGATAATGTTTCAAAGAAAAATACAAAAGAAAAGTATACAGTGGAGAGGAGACAAATGCGGGCTAACACCAGCGGCCGGCGAAGCCAGCCATTTGCGGGCCGATGAAATCGGCCCCGCGGCCGGCTTTAGCCGGCCATTTGCGGGCCGATGGTTTGAAGGAAAGATAAGAGAAAAACATATGGGGGAGGGAAGAAGGAAACAAAAATGCGGAGCCAGCCAGTCGGGGAGGTATAGAGGGACGGTATAAAGAATTTATTAGAAAATAACGTAAAAAATAATATAAAATCAAAAAATGAGATTTGGCGGAGAATTACCAGGCCCGGGTTTTTCGGCAAGTTAGAGATCTCAAACTCCCTGAAACGATACCCCGGTATCGATATAATTATATCGATATGATTTTATCGGTATGGGTCTATCGATATCGCTGTATCGATAGGCTGTTATCGATAGGCTGTTATCGAATATGTGTTCGCTTATATGGCGGTGGCGTGTGCCTATTATAGACGGGCAAAAAAGTTATAAAAAAAATCAAAAAATTTGCAAAAAAGGTATTGACACGCTGATTATTTAGGTATATAATAAGGGCGTCCCGATGAGAGAGAGGGGGAAAGCCGATAGGGACGCGCGGCGGGCGATTGCCCGCAAGAATCTTGAAAACAGCATAAATAAATCGCTATTCCTGC
>ERZ1106954.121-NODE-121-length-64125-cov-8.175652_pt1 | contig 64125 bp, 42 predicted proteins | sample MGYA00403678_ERZ1106954 | MGnify/ENA primary metagenome ERZ1106954 (study PRJEB35170, sample SAMEA104062445) | human gut metagenome | biome: human gut; feature: human-associated habitat; material: faeces | place: Denmark | collected 2012-08-20 ... | reverse complement strand
GTTGGGGCGCACAGAGTGCGCCCCAACTCCTACTCGCGCTCGTTAAAAACGGCCCAATGCGGCGGCAGTTCGCCGAGGATGCGTTTGTCGTCGTCGGATTGCCGTTGTTGGTCGGTCTGCATGTCTCCGGGCTCGAGTTTGACACCGTCAGCGTCAAACTGCTCAGTGCCCTTCATCACCACGCGCTTGTGCTTGCGCGGTGTGCGCCGTGTAGCCGAGTATTCCGCCATGGTTATTCAACCTCGCGATAGATCTCACCGATACGGCTGACGATACGGTCGACTTCCTTATCGGGGGTCACGAAGGCGGCGACACTCCAGACGGTCATCACATTCCAGCCCAAGGAAATGAGATCCTGTGCCGACAAACGATGACGCCTACGCGTGGATTGCACGGACATAAAGTTCGCGTCATCGGTCTGCACGGCCAAGGCAAACGGCTTGTCCTTCAATCCCACCACGAGCGGAATCTTCACGCCCTTGTCGAATCCATAATCAACAGCAGCGTTCAGTCCTCGCGCGCGCAACCTGTCGGCGATATCGTCGAACAGCACGTTGCCGCCTGCCGCATCACGCAACGGAAGCACCGGACGGTCGTCAAGCTGTTCGGCCCACGTCAACATGGTCTTCAGGAACCGAGGACCGGATTGGTGCAGTCGTTCTTCATCCAAATCTTCGGAACCAAAGGCCGACACAATATCCAAGCTGTGGTCCGCCAATGCCAGGGCATCCAGCAACAGTCCGCGACCGCCTGTGCTTTCGAGCGGACCGAACTGCTGAAGCAGACGTCCGTGCGTGGTTTTCGCATAGCACATCGACAGAATCACGTCAGTGGCACGACCTCCGGCCACGTCACGCAAGGAAACCAACCGCACATGGCGCAGGAATCGGCCCATCGCCTTGGATTTGCCTGCCAACGACTTCAATTCGGCACCCAAGCGTGTGCGGAATGCGTCGGTCAACATCACGACCACAAGTCGATAGCTGGAAGGAACCACGGCAAAACCGGCGGCACGTTGCGTAATCAGACGCACCACTTCATCAATCTCCGGCTGGCTGGATTCCACCAGACCAGAAGACATAACCGGCACACCGCTCGCTTCCACACGGTGGAATCGCACCTCACCGGCAGCCGGCTCGGTGGCCACATCATAGCGAACAGGACCATATCCCTCGGATTCAAGGAATGCGGACAGGCGCGGCGCACGGCGAGACGGGGCAGCATCCACCTCGATATGAGGCAACGTGTCGATCAGCTGCTTGACGCTTTCGCTGGTTACCGTCGCGCAGTGGGCGATCACCACCACCTGCTGCACGCGGCCGATGATGGACAGCAACTCGATAGCGGGAATGTGCGCGCACGCATCGAGAATCGCCACATCAGCCAGCACACCCGGCTCGGTGAGTGCGGCGAGCGTACCCGGCGCGGCCACCAGAATCGGCTTGGCCGCGGCCAGAATCTCCGGATGATCACGGCGAATCCTGCTCAGCGACACACTGGCGCGCCCTGCCAGCACGGTGTGCATCTGGTTGGCTTCCTGAGTGCGGGAGAACAGCATGTCGCACAGGCGGCGCATGGATTCCTGCGACACCATCGGTCCGATGGAGCGCACGTGCTCCACATCGACCTGCGCAAAGCGGTCGGATGCGGCCTGCAGCGCGGCACCATCCTGGTTGGAGATGATGGCGGACGAACGCACAATGTCCTCAAACACGGTGGTCCACCAGGCCAGCTGCACTTCGCCGCGCACCTGCTCCACGCTCACTCGGCGAGCGTTGAGATCGGCGACCAGTTCGTTCAGTCCGGCAGAGGCGAATTCCTGCTCCAGCAGGCAACGCTCCGGCAAGGTGTCCAGTGCCTTGCGATCATCCAGCAGTGCTTTCAGGCGTGCTTCCACCTTCTCGAAATCGGCGGTTTCCAGATTGCCACCAGCGGGTGTGGTGGAAAGCACGGTATCCAGCGCGGTCATATTGCTGACCAGCGCCTCTTGGGTGGAGATGATCTCGTCGAGCTTGCTGGGCAGCACCGGCCAACCGCCGTGAGGCACGAACTGATGCCACTGCTCCCCTTGCTTGGCGACTACCTTCAACGCTTCGTGCAAGTCCTCGACCTGCGCGCCGACGCGCAGCAGATCCTTGGCTTCCTTGATGTGGCGGCGGCGCTCCCAGAATCCCATCGACGTGCCCTCGGCCTTGCGCTGGCTCTTCGGCTTGGTGGCCTCGATCATGGAGCTGATGTCTCGCTCGAAAATCTCCGGCTGGAACACGTCAAGCACTCGTCGCAGATTCTTCAAAACCGTAACCTGACGCTCCCACTCGCGGGTGGTGGGAGGAACCGGGAATCCGCAGGTCTGCACGGTGCGTGCCACCTGCTCACGGGTGGCGGGCAGAAAGCGACGCAGCAAATCGTCCACGCGCTGGTAGGCGGTTACTGCCTGTTCTTCAGTGGTGATGGACGCCTTGTACCATGCGGTGTCTTCCGGGCCGATGGTGTATTCGCCGAGCTCGCCGGCGCGTTCCATCTTGCCGATCCATGTGTCAATATCGTTGGCGATGCTCAGGGCACTTGACTCGTCAAGTCGAACGTGGGTGGCAGGGTGCGTCGGGAGCACGGAGATACGGGCCAGATTCTGAATGGTCTCGTATGCGGACACATTCCACTTATCATTGCCCCCGTGCAGGTCGCCCAGATAGCGGGTCAAGCGCGAGCGCACGCCCACGAGTTCGTCGGCCAGCTGGTCGAATCGCTGGGTGGCGACTCCGGGCTGGAATCCGACTGCGGCAATCAGCTGCTTATCAAGCGCGGCGTTGGCGTGTTCATCGGATACATCCAGTACCTGCGCCTTCATCTCATTGGCGGAAGCCGTCTGGATGAACAGACGCTTCTGCTCGGCCACGCCGGGCACGTACAGCACGGAACGACCATTCATCAGGCAGCGCGATGCGATGGCCACAGCCTGCTCCGCGGTGCCCTTCGGGAAGGTGCCGTCGACCACGATGCTATGGCCATTGGCAGCAAGTGACGCGGCATATCGCACCGTATTGTCCACATCGCCGACTTCGTACTCAGCATGCGGGTCTACGTCGAAAGGACTGTATTGCGGAATATTGGCATCTTTGAGCGCGGTGCGGGCGGATTCGTCGCCGGCAAGCGCGTCCAACAGCACATTGCCGGTGGGGCCGTTCTCCAGCTGGTCGATGAACTGTCGGCTTTCGCTGATCATCTGCGACGAGGGGTCCATGAAGCATCCGAGCACAATCTGGCGCTCGATGGCGAAGTCGGAGATACGCTCCGACGCTTCGGACGAAATACGGGCGAACATCGCGGAAGTTTCGGGAGTGCCACTGTCATAGCTGGCACCGTCAAACAGGGAATCCTCATCCAGGAACACCCCCTGCTCACGCAATGTATTGACGAACGCGACGTTCAGGGTCACGCGACCGGTGAATCGAATGGTGGTCGACAAGCCATCATCCTCGATCGTGACGCTCACCGGGTACAACAGCACCGGCAGCGCGTTGCCCTTCCATGTGGCCACGCCGACCACGAGCGACAACTCCGCCACGCCGGAAATCCTGCGTTTGGCGGCCTGGTCATCCAGCACGCGCCCAATATGGCGTTCGGCGGCCTTAAGCACACCCGTGTCGCGGAACAACGAATCCAACCGGACATGGCCGGAAGCGAACAGCTGGGCGATGCCGGAGGGATGGGCATGGGTCATCTCCAGCTTCGCGGCCAGTTGATTCACATCCTCGAGCGGCGATGGCGGCTGCATGCTGCGGTATTGGTCACGCCAGCGACGGATGCGATTCAGACCTTCCGTGAGATTCTGGTTCTGAGTCTGGCTCTGGGTCATCTCTCGACTCACTTTCCAACCGCTTCGCGGTATTCCTGATAGCCCTTGTTGTGAGACAGGGCTTCGTCAATATCGGCCTCGCCACGGGCGGCGAGCCAAGAATACATGTCGTCGTACAGGTACGGATTCATGGCGAGGAACGCCAGCAATTCGGGATGACGGGCGACTTCGAATTGAACATTGAAATCTTGCGTGGTTTTTGCCTCGTCAGAGGTCAGGCCATCGACTTCGACTGCCGGCTCCTGTGCTTTCAGCTCGCCCTTGGCCACACGCTCGAACACCGAGCCGGGCTCGAAGACCGGAGTGTGTACGCCCGTGGAGTCGATATCATATGCTTCGGATACCGACTGCTGGGCGGTTTCGGCAGCCGGCTGCTGGTCTGCTACGCCTGCTGCGGTGGCTTCTTGATATGCTTCGGCTGCGGTCCGCTGCTGATCGTCCGGTACGTCAGCTGCCGGCTGGTCGGTTTCAGACTGGGCGGTTGCCGGCTGAGCGGTCTCAGGCTGGGTGTTTTCAGATTGAGCGGCTTCGGCTTCCCGGGCGGCTTCAGGCTGGGCAACTTCAGCATGCTGTTCGACAGTGTCCGCCGGCTGAGAATCGCCGGCATTCCTGGTATTCGGAGCGGACTGAACGTTTTCGGCTGACTTGCTTGCGCCAGCCACCACATCGGATTCAACAACCGCCGCCGACGCCACTGCCGGCTCGCTTGTGCTGGGAGCGTGCTTAACAACGGCATGGGCGATGGCATCTACTGGAACAATACCGGAGATCCTGCTGTGCTTGGATGCAGGCGTTACAATCGTCGACTCAGGTTCGGTCTGCTGCTTCGGCAGTGCCACGGAGTTCATGGCCTGCTGGTTTTTGCGTTCGGTCTCCTGCTCGGCATGCTGGGCCAACGCATCCGCGAACAGATCACGGGGTATGGCCGGCTCATCGTTTTTCGTCACTGGCTGCGTGATATTCAGCGAGCCAAGTTCAAGCTCGTCGACCTTGCGTCGAACATTATCCGCGCTGAAGATGGCGGTCGGCTCGCCGGCCCGCAAATCAAGAATATCGTCGACGGACATATCCGCCGCATCCGGCTCCTGCGGTGCTTCGTGAACCGCATAGCCAAACAAATCAGGCACCTTGAGGTCGAGCGGCTTTGCCACTGGATCGTCGACACGAATGAAGTCCGCAGGCACATCGCCGAACTGCATGCGCATGGGAGACGTCGGCAACAGGAACTCGGCATTGGCCGGCAAGCGCAACAAATCGCCATTTTCCCGCACCACATACGATCCATTGGTCGATCCAAGATCACGGACCGAGGCCGTGCCATTGCTTTTTACCGTGAACATGGCGTGCCGTTTGGACATCGATTTGGTTTGATCGGCGACGTCAAGGCGGGTGTTGCCATCATCGGCAAGGGGGCGTAACGGCTTACGGCCGATTTCCACGCACTCCCCCGGCTTGACGCTGATCCGGTCGACACCGTTGATCTTCACCGTCCACTCGCTCACCGTGACCGCCTTCCTGGACACACTATTTGACCACACTACGTGCCATTGTGTCATCTTTTACCGGCTTTTGGCGGATTACTGGGCACAGAATTGACAACTTTCGCTCATTGCCAGCTTTGTGTTTCCACGCCGGATCGCGTTCTCCGCCTCGTCCTCGTCAACTAGTCTACTCAGTATGCGGAAACCCCGCAGCCTGAAACACAGGTGCGGGGTTCCTCGAAAAGCTGTGATTGCGGCTTATGCCGCACAAATCACTTGAGCTCGACGCTGGCGCCAGCCTCTTCCAGCTGAGCCTTGGCCTTCTCGGCATCTTCCTTCTTGGCCTTCTCGAGGACGGCCTTCGGAGCGCCGTCGACAAGAGCCTTGGCCTCGGCCAGACCGAGGTTGGTGATGGCGCGGACAGCCTTGATGACCTGGATCTTCTTGTCGCCGACGGCGGAGAGGATGACGTCGAACTCATCCTTCTCTTCCTCAGCCGGAGCAGCAGCGCCAGCAACAGCGGCAACAGCGGCAACCGGAGCGGCAGCCTCGACGTCGAACTTCTCCTCGAAGGCCTTCACGAACTCGGAGAGCTCGACCAGGGTCATCTCGCCGAAGGCTTCCAGCAGCTCATCGTTGGTGTACTTAGCCATAATGGCTTCCTTTCAATCTTGGCGGCGGACGAAGTGGTAGATCCGCTGCCTAATAAACCTTATTGTTTAAATTATCGAAGCGACTGATTCATGCCGTGAGGGCGTAAATCAGGCAGCCTTCTCCTGCTTTTCGCGCAGGGCGTCGATCGTGCGCACAGCCTTGGTAGGCAGAGCGTTGAACAGGTACGCGGCCTTGGCCATCGATGCCTTGATGTCGCCGGCGAATTCGGCAAGCAGCTGCGGGCGGGACTTGAGGTCTGCCAGCTTCTTGGCGCCCTCGGCATCGTAGACAGTGCCGTCAGCGGCGGCACCCTTGATGACAAGAGCCTTGTTGTCCTTGGCGAAGTCACGGATGACCTTCGCAGCCTCGATGAAGTCGCCCTTCACGAAGGTGATGGCGGTCGGGCCGGAGAGAATCTCGTCGAGACCCTCGATGCCCGCTTCCTTGGCGGCGATGCGTGCCAGCGTGTTCTTTGCCACAGTGTAGGAAGTATCGCGGCCTAGCTTTTCGCGCAGATCAGAGATCTGCGGAACGGTAAGCCCGCGGTACTCGGTCAGGTAGATAGCATCAGCAGAACGGAACTCGTCCGTCAGCTGAGCGACCACCGCTTCCTTTTCGGGCCTCTTCATGGCGTTCCTTCCTAAGTCGGCCGTTGACTCGAAGCGCGCCTTGCCGGGCAATAAAAAAGCCCTGCGCACAGGCAGAGCAACATAAGGCCGTTTCCGGCAGCCCGCAAATGGGCTTATATCTCTCAACCTGCGCTGGCTTGGCGAACCAAACTTCGGAAATACGCTCTCACGCATTTCAACCAACGGTCTGTGGTTTACGGGTTGCTATGATACGCACCGCCCAAGACTTCATGCATATCGGCGTGTCGCAGCATGCAGTGCGATACGCCGAATCCACCACCGGAGAGAACGCCGCTGCCAACCGCCCTTACAACGTTGCGGCATACTGCGCAACGGAAGCGGTGACCTCCTTGAGATAGTCGAGGGAACGACGCCAATGGCCGGGCACTTCGATGGAATGGTTGGCATCCGGGTACTCATGCACATGGGAGGTGAGCTTATTGGCCTTAGCGCGATCATAGAAGGGATCGGCGGTACCGGCGCAGATAAGCGGCGCCGGGCCGGGATAGGCCACGTCTCCCCCATCCTCCTCGACGGGGATGATCTGATCGGTCGGGTCGAAATCGGCGGGGTTGATCACCGGGGTGAGCAATGCGAACGGCAGCTGATGCGCGCGCGCCACATGCGGATAGGTCAGTGTGGTCAGGGATTTGCCGATCAGCATCAGCCTGCCGGACGCGTCTTCCGTACGCACACGCTCCACCCAGCCGTCGATCGCACCGTTGATCACCGGGGTGACCACCGACAGGTCGTCCGAGGCGTTGCGCACGTTCATCCGATCCACACGCCATCCGTTTTCCGCCAACGCCTGCGCCGCCCAATACAACAGGGGACGATCGCAGTTATAGCCGGTGCCCGGCATAACCAGCACCCGGCCGTATTCGCTTCCTGCGGGGACGCGGTTCTTTCTCCACGACGTGATATTGACCTCGACCAACGGCTTGGCCATATGCTTTCCTTTCTCTCCCCGCTTATCGCGTTACCGTATGTTGACGGCACTCACTCTAGGACGCAGCCCCAACCGATGGACCTGCCGCCTTCAACGACACCCGTTTACTGATAACGGTTCTCATTTATGATATGATGGCGTCATCACCGAAAACCACAACCACAAACCAGCCGCAATTGCACGACGAAGCAACCGGCACAACAAGGAGAACCGTTGACCCGCCTACAGAAAACCATCACCGCGGCCGCAGCCTGCATGGCCTTGCTGCTGACCGGCACCGCATGCGGAAGCGCAACCAGCACAGGCAACAGCGCGAACAGCAACGTGAAGAACACCATTACCGTGGTGGCCTCCATCAACCAATGGGGAACACTCGCCAAAGAACTCGGCGGCGATCTGGTGGAAGTGAACAGCATCATCCACTCCACCAACGTGGAAGCGCACGACTACGAACCGACCACCGCAGACGTGAACCGACTGCACAACGCCACGGTCGCCATCGTCAACGGCGCCGACTACGACCCATGGGCCATCAAAGGCGCGGCGAACGGCAAGGCGACCGTAGTGAACGCCGCCGAAGCAGGCGGCAAGAAGGACGGCGACAACCCGCACGTGTGGTTCTCCGCCAACGTCCGCGCCAAAACCGCCGACGCGATCACCGCAGCCTACCGCAAGGCGATGCCCGCCAAAGCCAGCGAATTCAGCAAACTCAACAAGGCATGGCAGGCCAAGGAAACCGAGCTCGAGGATCGCATCGCCAAAAACGAGGAGGCGACCAAGGGCATGACCTACGGCGCAGCCGAATCCGTGGCGCACTATCTCGCCGACGACCTGGGCATGATCGACCGCACGCCCACCGGGTACGCGCAGGCCACGGCGAACGAAAGCGAGCCGACACCCGGCGACATCACGCAATTCACCAACGCACTGAAGCACAAACGCATCTCCATGCTCATTCTCAACCCGCAGGAAGCCAACGCAACAACCAGGCAAATCACCGACGCCGCCAAGAAAGCCGACGTGCCGATCATCGAAATCAGCGAACAGATGCCCAGCAACTACAACAGTCTGCTGGACTGGATGAGCGCCATCGTCAGCGCCATCGGCCACACCAGCTGACAAGACCAGCTTGCACCCTGCCCACTGCACCGGCACCGTTTATAGCGAAGCGCCCGATTCCTCCACCGGAGGAATCGGGCGCTTCGTCTATCAGCGACTCATGCAGCGCACATGACCCGCACGACTACAGGATGGCGGTCACCACGAAGTCGAGGATGAACAGAATCGCCACGACCCAGATCACCGGATGCACATCCTTGGCCTGCTTCTTGCAGGTCTTGATGATGCAGTAGGTGATGAAGCCGCCGGCGATGCCATAGGAAATGGAGTAGCTGAACGCCATGAACACGGAAGCGAAGAACGCCGGAATGGCCTCGGAGATGTCGCCCCACTCGATCTCCTTCAACGAGGATGCCATCATGCAGCCGACCACGACCAGCACACCGGCGGTAGCGGCAGACGGCACTGCGGAAATGACCGGGGACAGGAACGCGGACAGCGCGAAGCAGACCGCCACGACCACGGATGTCAGGCCGGTACGGCCACCGGCGGCGATGCCAGCGGAGGACTCCACGTAGGTGGTGGTGTTGGACGTACCGCAGATAGCGCCGATGGAGGTGGCGATGGAATCGGCGAACAGGGCCTTATCCATCTTGGAGGAGAAGCCGGAGCCGTTCTCCAGAGCCTGCTCGTCCTCTTCGGAGAAGATACCGGTACGACGGCCGGTACCGATGAAGGTGCCGATGGTGTCGAAGGTGTCGGACATGGAGAACGCGAAGATGGTCAGCAGGATGATCGGCAGCTTCGACACGTCGGAGAACAGCGCCGGGAAACCATCCTTGGTAAAGATCACGCCGAAGGTCTGCGGCAGCTGGGCGAAGGTATCGGCGATGGACACGGAGTTGGCCATGGTGGTCTGTCCCATCGGAATGCCGATGACGGCGGTGATGATGATGGACAGCAGCATGCCACCACGCACCTTGAGCACGGTGAAGACGATCGCAAGAATCAGACCGATGACGAACAGCCAGATGGTCGGATTGTTCATGACCGCCAGGCCCGGGGTTGCAGCCGTGGCAAGACCCTTGCCGGCAGCCTTGGCATCCTTGGTGGTGAACGTGAAGAAACCGACGTTCAGGAAGCCGACATAGGCCACGAACAGGCCGATGCCGCCGCCGATGGCGTTCTGCAGCAGCTCCGGAATGGCCTTGATGATCATCTTGCGGATCTTGGTGACGGTGATGATGATGTTGATCAGACCGCACAGGAACACCATGCACAGAGTCTGCTGCCACGAGAAGCCGAGGCCGAAGCAGACGGTGTAGGTGAAGAACGCATTCAGACCCATACCGGCGGCCTGTGCGTACGGCACATTGGCGAACAGGCCCATGACAAGCGTGCCGATGATGGCCGCGATGATGGTGGCCAGGAACACGCCGCCCCACGGCATACCCGTCTGGGACAGGATCTGCGGGTTGACGATGATGATATAGGACATGGCGAAGAACGTCGTCAGACCGGCCACGACTTCAGTGGACGCGGTGGTGCCGCTCTCCTTCAGATGGAAAAACTTTTCCATTATCTCTTCTCTGTTTTGGTTCTTGGGTTGATAGGAACGCGCACGTTGCCGCGCACGCTCCGGCGAGAATCGCGACTCGCCATGGAACATAAGTTCCGGACGCGCCCACACTAGCACCGGCATGGGTCATGGTCATTACAGGCGTACCGGACTTCTTTTCCGCGCCGAGGCGAGGGCGCTCGTTTTCCGTGACGACGGCAACACAAAATGCGGGCCTGATGACAACTTCTGCGACTGGGGTGACATATGTTGTCGCTCCGGTCGCAGAAGTTGTAACAAAACCCGCAGAAAACGCGAATCGGCCACTCAGCCGCGCACAACTACGGAACTGCACTGCGCAGAGAGCGACCGTCTGCTGCTTCGAGATCCCGGAGGTACCGCCCTAATCCAACTTGAGATCAGCGAAATCGGTGCACGAGTACTCATACGCCATATCCACGACGCGGAATCCCAACCTGGCAGAGATATCTTTCGGAACATCTTCGACATCGGCGTGAAGATACGGAACGGCCCCGACTCTCCTCGCATCCTCGACGGCATGCTTCAGCAACGTCGCGGCAACATGCCGCCGTCTGAAACCCTCATCCACCATAAGACTGTCCACGCAGGCGTACCCACCCGCCACATACACATAGCAGGATCCGACCAGCTGCCCATCCAGATAAGCGCCAAGATAAGGGACCTTCTCACGCAGGCGTCGATTGTCGCGAACGACGAAGTCCTCTCCGCACACAGCACCGAAGCATTTCAGCTCAAGCTGCTCCAATTGAGTGGGATCTGGGCTCTTGACGGAAATCCCCGAGCTGATGCTCCAACCATGCACGTCAACGTCACCGGGAAGAGCCATCGTCAGCGTCGTCTCTTCCTCCATTCCAAACGCATTATCCAACGGCTCGTATCCCACCATCTTGAGGAACAGGTCGCCTCGTGCTTGCTGATAGTCCAACGACTCCCGGATCTCAGGCGATGAAGGCTGCCCGGAAAACGAAAGCAATTGCGGTCATATTTATCCCGCATCCGGTTGTCCTCCCATTTGACCAGATGCTTCGAAAAAGCGAAGACCGACGAAAACAGCATGGCGAAGTCCTCATCGGCATTCCGAGTAGACATGCTCCCCTCCAGCAACAATTCCAATCCACGCCGCAAAACCGAATCACCATACCATGGCGCGCGGAGGGGACCGACCTCTCCTGAATCTCAGGCACTTGTCCCGAATCATGGGCATACCGCGGAGCCACGGGCAGAAACATCCAACCAATGGAAAAATCCAGTCGACCGACGCCATGCATATGGACAAATCATCCACTGACTGGATAAAAACAACCTCTGACTAACCTCCCACACACCCAAACCACCCACCGGCTGGATAAAACGGACGCTAAGAAGCAACTAAGACGCCCAAAAAACATCCAGACAGTGGAAGAAAAGAGGGCTTCACGGACATTCAGCGCCCAAAATACCCATCTGCTGGATAAAACGCCCTCTGACAAGCCACCCACATGACCAAACCATCCACTGACTGGATAAAACAACCCCCTGACGAGCCGCCAGCACACCCAAACATCCACTGCCTGGGTAAAAACGGATGCTGAGAAGGACATCAGACGCCCAAAATATCCAGCCAATGGAAAAATCCGCTCTCTTACCAGCCGATTAAAGAACCAAATCATCCAATCAATGGAAGGAAACGGACGCTCAGCATCTCCTTACATGACTGAAACACCCAGTCACTGGATAAAAACACCCGCTTACCGGCCAGCCACGCAACCAAAACACCCAGCCAATGGACAATACGGACGCTAACAGGCCGCTCACACAACCAAAACACCCACCGGCTGGATAAAAACGGACGATAAGAAGGACATCAGACGCCCAAAACATCCAGACACTGGAGATAATGGCTGTCGAGACGATATTCAGCGGTCAAAACATCCAGGCAATGGATAAAAACGGGCGAGGTAAACCGCTCGCATAATTAGAACAGCAGCCGCCTAAGCTTACCGCTTAGATAAAAACATCTGCCAAGACCATGCCCACACAGCCAAATCATCCAGACAGTGGAGGAAACACCCGCTGGAGGTCAATCCCGATGAGAGAAAACACCCGTTGAAAGCCAATCCCCACTGGGAGCTAATTCCACCGAAAACCAATCCCCGCTGGGAGAAGGTAGCTGTTGACAGCCAATTCCATTGGGAACCAATTCCATTGAAGGAAAGCACCCACCGAAAGCTAATCCCGCTGGGGAAAACACCCACCGGAAGCCAATCCCACTGGAAGAAAACACCTGTTGGAGGCAATTCCATTGAAGGAAAGCACCCACCGAAAGCTAATCCCGCTGGGGAAAAACACCCGTTGGAGACCAATTCCACTGGAAACCAATCCCACTGAAAACCCCGGCCAGCACAGCCGTAGAACCGAAGCACATATCATGGACCGTGCCCCCGGATCCAGCCTCCAAGCAATAGCAGAACCGAAGGCAGCCAGACGATCATCGGCAACGCAAACCCCAGAAATACCAAAACGGCCCGGAAACGGCGAGTACAAAACCGCCGCTTCCGGGCCATCCCGGCACTCGATCAGCCGAAACGACCGGAAACGTAGCGCTCGGCCTCTTCGTTCTGAGGATTGTTGAACATGGTGGTGGTGTCGGTGAAGTACTCGAGGTGCCCCGGCTGGCCCACGGCCTTCAGGTTGAAGAAGCCCGTGTAGTCGGCGATACGGGCGGCCTGCTGCATGTTATGCGTCACGATCACGATGGTGTAGTCGTTCTTCAGCTCGTTGATCAGATCCTCGACGGCCAGGGTCGAGATCGGATCAAGCGCGGAGCACGGCTCATCCATGAGCAGCACCTGCGGGTGCACGGCCACGGCGCGAGCGATGCACAGCCTCTGCTGCTGACCGCCGGACAGGCCGACGCCCGGATTGTCCAGACGATCCTTGACCTCATTCCACAGGTTCGCGCCACGCAACGCCCATTCGACCAGATCGTCCGCATCGGACTTCGAGATCTTACGGTTGTTGAGCTTGACGCCGGCAAGCACGTTCTCGCGAATGGACATGGTCGGGAACGGGTTCGGACGCTGGAACACCATACCCACGTCACGGCGCACGGCCACCGGATCGACGTCCTTGGCGTACAGGTTCTTGCCTTCCAGCAGCACCTCGCCCTCGCAATGCGCGCCGGGGATGATCTCGTGCATACGGTCGAGAGTGCGCAGCACGGTGGATTTTCCACAGCCCGAAGGCCCGATGAATGCGGTGACCTTGTTCGCCTCGATATTGAGGTTCACATCCTCCACGGCCAGGAAGTTGCCGTAGTAGATGTTCAGATGGTTGACATCAATGCGTTGTCCCATGTGATTTTCCTTATGACTTGTTGATTACGACTGCACGGTTCAGCGTTCGGTTTTGACGGCGAATACCTTCGCCACCAAGCGGCCGATGAGGTTGAGGATAAGCACGAGTACGATGAGCACGAGAGCGGCGGCCCAGGCGCGTTCCATCGGGATGGTGGTCACGCAGGAGGCGCCCGCGCCGACCGGGCAGTTCGCGTTCAGCTTGGAGTATTCCTGATAGACGTACACCGGCAGCGTGGTCATCTGCCCGGAGAACAGGTTCACGTTCGTGGACGCAATGTAGCCGGCGGTCATGAGCAGCGGCGCGGTTTCGCCGATCACTCGCGCGATGGCCAGAATGCAGCCGGATACGATGCCCGGCAATGCGGTCCTCAGCACGATCTTGGTGATGGTGCGCTGCTTGGTGACGCCCAGCGCATACGATGCCTCGCGCAGATCGTTCGGCACGATCTTGAGCATCTCCTCACTGGATTTGACCACGGTGGGCAGCATAAGCAGCGACAGTGCCACGGAGCCTTCGAAACCGTTGATAGTGCCGGGCCCAAGCAGGATGGTGAACATCGAGAAGGCGAACAGGCCGGCCACAATGGACGGGATGCCGCTCATCACATCCACCAGCAGGGTGATGGCGCGCGACAGCTTGCCGCGGTTGGAGTATTCCACCAGGTACACGGCGCACATCAGGCCGATCGGAATCGAAATGACCATGGCGCCGAGCGTGATCTCCAGCGTGCCGATGATGGCGTGCTGCACACCGCCGTAACCGCCGGAGGGAGTCGGATTGCCTCCGACCACGCCGGTCATGTTGTAGCTCAGGAAGTTGAGATTCAGCCTCTTGACGCCGTTGGCGATGGTGGTCCACAGCACGGAGATCAGCGGCACGAGCGCGACGATGAACGCCAGCGAGATCAGCAGACGCATGGCGGCGTCCTTGCGCTTGCGAGCCGCAATGAAGGAACGGGTCGGTTTGAACTTGTCGAAGTCGATGACGGGCGCGCCGTCCATTGGCGATGCTTCGGTTGCGGACATCATGCACTCGCTTTCTCGGTGATCTTACGTGCGATGAAGTTCACCACGAAGGTAATGAGGAACAGCACCAGGCCGGTGCCGATCAGGGCGGAGACGCCCAGAGCGTTCGCTTCCGGGTACTGCGCTGCGATATTGGCTGCGATGGTCTGGTTCTGCGAGGCCTGCAGCAGTTTGAACGAGTAGTTGAGCCCCGGGGACAGGATCATCAGCACGGCCATCGTCTCGCCGAGCGCACGACCAAGACCAAGCATGGAGGCGGAGACGACGCCGGATTTGCCGAATGGCAGCACGGCGAGCTTGACCATCTCCCACCTGGTCGCGCCGAGCGCCAGCGCGGCTTCCTCCTGCAGGCGCGGTGTCTGCAGGAAAATGTCACGCGACATGGAGGTGATGATCGGCAGGATCATGACCGCAAGCACCACGGACACGGTGGCGACGGTGCGGGATGGGTTGGCCGCCGGGCCGGCGAAGATCGGAATCCAACCGAAGGTCTTCGACAGCCAGTTCCAGAACGGGTAGATGGCGGGAACCAGCACCAGGCCGCCCCATAGGCCGTAGATGACGGACGGGATGGCGGCAAGCAGGTCGACCACGTAGCTCAGCACGGTGGCGAGCTTCTTCGGGGCGTAATGCGAGATGAACAGCGCAATGCCCACGGAGATGAAGAAGGAAATCAGCAGTGCGAGGGCCGAGACCAGCACGGTACCGAACAGCAGCGGCCCGACGTACTGCCAGAAGTTGGTGGCCTTGCCACCGGTGAAGTTGGAAATCGTGGCGCTGTTGGCTTTCTGATCGCCGCCGATCAGCGGCCATGCGCGGAAAAGCAGGAACAGTGCGACGGCGGCGAGCACCACCAGAATGAGGATGCCACAGCCATAGGCAACGCCTTTGAATACCTTGTCAGCGGTTTTGCCGCTGCCGTGGCGTCCGGCCGTGTTGTCTTGCGAACTCACGAGTTCTCCTTGGAACGAATCGGTTTACTCAGCACAGTGAGCGGAGTCGGATTCCTCCCATCCTACATGGGGACCGGGGGCTCCGACTTCGCTCGGAACGGCAGGTTGTGAAGACCTACTTACTTGGTGGAGATCGCTTTGATGGAGTCGGCGATCTTGGAGGTCAGCGTGCTCGGCAGCGGCGCGGTGCCGGCGGCCTGCTGGGCGGTCTTCTGGCCTTCGTCGCTGGTGACGTAGCTCAGCCAGGACTTGGCGAACTCGGCGGTTTTGGTGTCCTTGTACGCCGGGCAGACGATGTCGTAGGAGACCAGCACGATCGGGTAGGCGCCGTCGGCCTCGGTCTTGTGGTTGATATTCACCACGACGCGGTGTTCGCCCTTGACGTCGGCGAGTTCGGAATCCTCGATGACCTTGGAGCCGGCATCGGCGGAGATCTCAGTGTACTTGGAGCCGACCTTGACCGCCACGGTTCCCAGCTCGCCAACCTGGGAGAAGTCGGCGTAGCCGATGGTGCCATCAGCCTGCTTGACGGTGGAAATCACACCGGAGGTGCCCTTGGCGCCCTGCCCGACCTCGTTCGGCCAGTTCTCGGACAGGTCATAGGTCCAGTCGTTCGGGGCGACGTCCTTGAAGTAGCTTACGAAGTTCTGGGTGGTGCCGGACTTGTCGGAACGGTGCACGACGGTGATGTCGGTGTCGGGCAGATTGAGCTTCGGATTCTGGGACTTGATGGCCGCGTCGTTCCACTTGGTGATCTTGCCATCGAAGATCTTGGCGATGGTGGAGGCATCCATGTTGACATGCTTGCCCTGATCGGACACGCCCTTGAGATTGAACACGACCGCGATCGGGGAGACGTACACCGGCACGTCGAATGCGGTGCCCTTGGCGCACACGTTCTTGGACTGTTCGACTTCGTCGTCGGCGAGCGCCTTGTCGGAGCCTGCCCATGCGGTGGCGCCCTGCAGGAAGGTGGTCACGCCGGCACCGGAGCCGGAGGGGTTGTAGGCGATCTTGGCGTCGGGGTTGCTGCCTTTGAATCCGGCGATCCAGGCTTCGACAGCGGCCTGCTGGGAGGAGGCACCGGCACCGGCGTAGTCGCCGGAGATCTGGGAGCTGAGATCCTTGGTGGAGGTCGAATCAGTGGTGGCCGCGACGTTGTCGCCGCAGGCGGCGAGGGAGGCCAGCATGGCCAGGCCGGAAACGGCGGCCAGCGAACGAACGATGAGATTCTTGTTCATTATCTTCTTATTCCTCTGTCATCTATCTGGACGGGAGCCGTCGAAGCGCTCGTCTCTAGGACACTTACAAGCCTAGGGAATCCCACGAGCGTGCCGAACCAAAATAGGTGAACGGAAGATGAACACTTCCCGTCGTTCCGGCTGACCTGGGCGACCGCACTATCTGCCGCGCTGCCGTCAGGCGGCTCGGTCGTCTGTCAGTCGGCAGGCTCGTCGATCTTGTATCCCAGGCCTCGCACGGTGCTCAGGTATTTCGGGCGGCTTGGTTCCTCTTCGATTTTGGCGCGTACACGTTTGACGTGCACGTCCAACGTTTTGGTATCGCCGACATAATCGGCGCCCCAGATGCGGTCGATCAGTTGATGCCGGGTGAGCACACGTCCTTTGTTCTGCATCAGGTATTCCAGCAGTTCGAATTCCTTCAACGGGAAGAACACGGATTCGCCGCGAACGATGACCTGATGCTGCCCGACGCGCATTACGATGTCGCCGCAGGTCAGCGGCACGTCGTCGTCGGCGCTCCCCTGCTGTTGGGCGTTCTGGTTACGGCGCAGCACGGCGCGGATGCGCGCCAGCAGTTCGCGGAAGGAATACGGTTTGGTCACGTAGTCGTCGGCGCCGATCTCCAATCCGACCACTTTGTCGATTTCCGTGCTTTTTGCGGTCAGCATGATGATCGGTACGCGGCTTTGCTCTCGAATGCGGCGGCATAGTGTGGTGCCGTCAATGCCCGGGAGCATCAGATCGAGCAGTACCAGGTCGATCCCGCCGTGGGTGAACAGTTCAAGCCCCTCTTCGCCCGTGGCTGCGGCGGAGACCTCGTAGCCTTCACGGGTGAGCTGGTATACCAGGGGTTCCCGGTAGGATTCCTCGTCCTCCACGATAAGAATACGTGTCATGGTGGTTTTCTTCTCTTTCCTTGGTTTTTGTCCGACTATTGCGACTGATTGTTCCGCCTGGCTATTCCGTCTGCTCGGCCTTATCTTCGGCGCAGGGCAGTTCGATGGTGAATGTGGAGCCTTCGGATTCATGCGACCATACGGAGATCGTGCCGCCGCAATCCTCCACGCAATGCTTGGTGATGGCAAGCCCCAGGCCGCTGCCGCCCGTCTGTCTCGATCGCGCCGGATCGACCCGATAGAAGCGTTCGAAGATGTGTCCGATGGCGGATTCGGGAATGCCGATGCCCTGATCGATTACGCGGATGCGTACGGCGTGCTCGCTGGTGCTCACCGCCACGCAGACCGTGGTGTATTCCGGCGAATAGTGGATGGCGTTCTCCACCAGGTTCTTCACCGCGGTCACGATTGCGCTCTCATCGCACATGATCGGCACATCCGGGTCGCTATCGGACGGTTCCGGCCCCAATCGGGTTCCATCGAATGCGAGCACCATCTCGATATGCCGTTGTTCGCCCTGCACACGATTCGCATCGATGGCGGCCCTGGCCACGGCCAATGCCGACATGCGCTTGGGGTGCAGGCTACGGCCGGCGTCCTGCATCTTCTGCAGATCGATCAGCCGTCGCACCAATTCGGTCAGGCGGGCGGACTCCTTGCTGACACGCCCGGAGAAATACCGTACCGCATCCGGATCGTCGGCCGCGTCGGCAATGGTTTCGGCCAGCAATGCGATCGCGCCGGTCGGCGTTTTCAGCTCGTGCGCGACATTGGTCATGAACTCGCGGCGCATCTGTTCGAAATGTCTGCGCTCGCTTATGTCGACGGCAAGCAGCGCATATAGTCCATCACCGATACGGCTCACCCGCACGCTCAGATATTGTTCGCGCGAAGGCAATGATTGCCCCGCCTGCACTCCCCTGCCCGAATGCGTGCCTGCCATGTCGGCCGCCGAACGTGCCACTTCGAGTTCGCGCTCACGGGTTGTGCCGTCATGCTCCACTTGGGCGAGCATGTCGAGAATCTCGCTATTGCGTACATGGCCGGCAGCGATGAGACCGAACCGTTCGATATCGTCACGCGCATACTGCACGGCACCGTTGCCGTCGACCAGCGCCACCGCCTGCGGCAGTGCGCGCATAAACGCCTCTTCACCGGTGCGCGGCGAATCGTTGCCGGCAAACAACGATTCGCCGCCCACGCTCATACCGCTGTCATGGTATTCGTCACGGGCAAGACGTTCGCCACGCTCCTTGCCGGCCCAATATGCGGCGAGCGAAACCACCGCCACCGCCGCGACCACCAGAAGAATCTGCCACCACTGCATTTCGCCGCTCGTCGCCCTTTCGACTATCGGGGTTTGCCCACAGGACACCTTCGCTTTACCACAGTAGCGAAGCCGGAACGGCGACAATGCGCAATACGCCTGAAGTTCAGCTATTGTTCACCTAGAGACGCCTGAGCAGATCCACGGTGAGGTTGGCGGCTGTATTCGTGTATTCACTGATGTCGAAGCCTTTGAATTCCTCATAGTCGGTGTCGGCGTTATCGGACAGCGCGCGAATCACCAATGCTGGAACATCGTTGCGCGCGGCGACCTGCGCCACTGCGGCGCCTTCCATTTCCACCGCGTCGGCACCGGTGGCGCGGATGACCTCCTCGACCTTGGCCGGGTCGTCCACGAAATAGTTGCCGGAGGCGATGGTGCCGATGATATGGGTGATGCCGGCGTCGTCAAGGGCCTTGTCCGCGACATCCAGCAGATGCCTGTCGCTATGGAACTCCTCGATGGGCTTCTGTTCGGTTCCCGGCTTCCATTGGCCTACGAGTCGCATGTCGGTGTCGAGATAGCGCAGCGTACCGCCAAGCACTACATCGTTGATGTGAAGCCGCTTGTTGAGATTGCCGGCGATGCCGGAGAAAATGATGGCTTCAGGATGGTAGACGTCGATGAGATGCTGCGTGGTGGCTGCCGCGGCGACAAGCCCCATGCCGCCTACGGTGGCCGCGACGGAAAGTTCCTCGCCGCTGTTGGCGGCAAGCGTGCCGCAGGTTATGTCAAGGCTCGCGGCCGTGGCATGCGTGGTGTTGGCGAGCGCTTCGGCGATGTGCGCGATTTCTTCGTTCAGTGCGCCGATGATGGCGATGGTTCTGGTCATGGGTGTTCCTTTCGCGTTGTTCCGCAGTCAGTTCCAACGGCGTGTGGCCACTGCCTGCGCGAGTTCACGCAAGAGTTGTTCGGTGTCGTTCCAGCTCAGGCAGCGGTCGGTGATCGACTTGCCGTATACCAGTTGGTCGAGTGGTGCGGCCGGCTGATTGCCGCCTTCGATGAAGCTTTCCATCATGATGCCGGTGATGCCCTGCTCGCCGGCTGCGATACGCGAGGCGATATCGCGCACGACTTCGGCCTGCCTGTGCTCGTCCTTGCAGGAGTTGCCGTGCGAACAGTCCACGATCACGCCGTGCGATGCCGCGGCGTCGGCCGGCATGCGTTTTCTGATGGCGTCCAGCGTCTCGGCCACATCATGGGCACTGTAGTTCGGGCCGCTGGTGGAGCCGCGCAGCACCACATGGCAATCCGGGTTGCCGAGCGTCTTGACCACGGCGGCGCGACCAAGATGGTCGATGCCGAAGAAGGTGTGCTGCTGGGCGGAGGCGAAGCAGGAGTCCGCCGGAGCGCTGATCGAGCCGTCTGTGGCGTTTTTGAAGCCGATGGGCATGGACAGGCCACTGGCCAGTTGGCGATGCACCTGGCTTTCCGTATTGCGTGCGCCGATCGCGCCCCAGCTTACCGCGTCGGAAATATACTGCGGGCTGGTGGGTTCCAGGAATTCGGTGGCGCAGGCGAGGCCTTCGCCCAGTACATCCAACAGTGTCCGGCGTGCGAGCAGCAGACCTTTACGGATATTGCAGCTGCCGTCGATATCCGGATCGTTGATCAGGCCTTTCCATCCGACGGTGGTACGGGGCTTTTCGAAATACACGCGCATGACGATCAGCAGATGATCGTCAAGATCGGCCTTCAATGCCGCAAGACGACGCGCGTAATCCAAAGCCGCGGTCGGGTCGTGCACCGAGCATGGGCCGACGATGACCAGCAGACGATCATCCTGGCCGTACAGGCATGCCCTGATCTCATCGCGGGAACGGGCGACAAGCTCCTGCGCCCGTTCGTTCAATGGCAGGTCGGACAGCACTTGCGCCGGCGTGGGCAGCACCTCGAATTCCAGTACACGGCGGTTGACGATACGGCTGACGCCGACCTGATCCTCCCAACGTGGCACGTCGGTGGCCGTCAACGGGTTCTTTCCCTCATCCATGGCCTGACGAATCGCACGCATCTCCTCCGGTCGATTCAACGGTTCTGGCGCACCGTTCTCCGGCGACGCGAACCTCACCTCATTCTGCTGCTGCATCATGCCTCCTCGAAAACGCTCTCCCACACACAATAGCCGAAACGCCACCATGCGCGGTTCCGCTCGCGGCACGGGCGCGTACCGTCAGGCTTCGCCGCGCAGCACCAGTACGATCAGCAGAGCATTCAGCGCGACGATGAGCACGGCGATCAGCATGAAGCACGCATGGCGAACCGGGCCATCCGCCCACTTGCCCATCAACCGCCTGTCATGCGTGTAGCGCATCAACGGGATGATGGCGAACGGAATGCCGATGGAAAGGATCACCTGACCGATCACCAACGCTTCGGTGGGGTTCGGTGCGAACCATAGCACCACCAGCCCGGGCACCAGGGTGACCACGCGGCATGCCCACATCGGCGCTTTGATGCGTAACAGGCCATGCATGATCTCCGAACCAGCGTATGTGCCCACGGATGTGGAGCTCAACGAGGATGCCAGCAGTCCGATGGAGAATATGATGCCGATGCCGGGGCCGAGCACGCTGACAATGGCATGCTGCGCCCCGTCGATGGAATCGGTACCGCTCATGCCGTGCAGAGAGTTTGCGGCAAGGATCAGCAGGCACAGATTCACCGTTCCTGCCAGCAGCAGCGCCCATGCCACATCGATTTTCGCGCCATGCAGCAGGCATTGCACCGACGGCCTCTTCCGCCCGCCGGCATAATGGTCGTTCACCAGCGTGGAATGCAGGTAGATCGCATGCGGCATGACGGTCGCGCCAAGCATCGACGTAGCCATCATCACCGAATCACGATTGGTGAAACGCGGCACCAACCCCTGCACCACGCCGAGCGGATTCGGCGGATCGATGAACAGGCCGGCGATGAACCCGAACGTGATCACCAACAGCAGGGCGATGACGATCTTCTCGAATATGCGCTGCGTGCTGCCGCCTTCGAACATCAGCAGCACCGTCGACACCGCGCCGATGATGAGCCCTCCGACGAACAGCGGCAGGTTGAACAGCAGATCCAACGCGATGGCGCCGCCGATGAGCTCCGCCAGATCGGTGGCGATGGCGATCACTTCCGCCTGCATGAAGAACATGAACCGTCCGGCGTCGCTCATGCGTTCGCCCAACAGCTCGGTCAGGGATTTGCCGGTGACCACGCCCAGCTTGGCGGACTGGTATTGGATGAACACGCTCATGATGTTCGCCAGCACCAGCACCCACACCAGCAGGTAGCCGTATCGCGCGCCGGATGTGATGTTCGCCGCCACATTGCCCGGGTCCACATAGGCGACCGCGGCCACGAACGCCGGGCCGAGAATGCCGGCGAGCGCATGCTCATGCCGCTGCCTGCCAGACTCCGCGCTTTTTGTGGAATCCTTGCCGTTCACGCCGTCTACCATATCGTCCGAATCAGTGAGTCCGTCAGCAACCTGCCTGTATTCCATACCGCCTCGTCTCCAAACCGCTTACGGTATAACGCGGGTATGTTACAGACATGGCCTTTGGACATGAACGGCCGTATAAAACGCATCGGCTTTGCGACGAATCTTTCGTCAAGGCCATGCTGCCTACTGCGGTATCTCCTGTGCGGGGCATGCGTGCAGTACGGCAAGCATGGCCGTTTTCTCGTTGGAGGTGACGCTGAGCGAATATTTGGCTTTCACGCCGATCTGCCGCGCCACGTATTCGCAGCGGTAGGCGCTGTTGGTGGGCAGCCAGTAGGCGGCCGAGGCGGATCCTTTCGACTGGTTGGCCGGACCGTCCACGGCGAGCAGATTGTACGGATCGTTTGCGAACGCGTATCGCTTGCTCGTATCCCATGTGTTGGCTCCGGAACGCCATGCGTTCTCCAATGCCACCACGTGGTCGATCTGCACGGCCGAACTGGTTTTCACGCCGCGGGTGAAATGAATGGTCGCTCCGGTGTAGGGATCGTGCAGTATGCCGCTGGCCACCGTGCATGACCCCCGGTATTTGTAGCGCACGTCGGTCAGATCGCGGGCGAGGATGTCTTCGCGTACATCGCAGCCGTCGTTGTTGGCATCGGTTTTACGGAATCCGAACAGATCGCGGTCGTAACCTCCCGGATTGGCGGAATCGTCGACGTTCAACGTACCCAGCACATCCGCAGCCTGCCCGGTGGCCGTATGCTCGCCGGTGAGCTCGGCCACCTGCGGACTGAGCTTGGTCAGCAGCAGCGCAATGCATGTTCCGAGGATGACGGCTGCGAGCAGCATCGTCAGCGTCCGGAGCCAACTGGCGGAGGTGTTGACTATGCGGCGTGGGAAACGTGAACGTCGGCTCATGGCATCCTTGCTGGTTTGGCTGCGGATCCGGGGTGGGATCGGACTGGCGATCAGGCGTAGGTGAAGGTCATCGGATCATGACCGGCGCGGGTCGGGCCGTCCAATGCGTCGATGGCGGCATGTTCGTCGGCGGTGAGCTCGAATCCGAACAGATCGAGGTTTTCCTGCTGACGCTCGGCGTGCACGGACTTCGGGATGATGATGGTGCCGTTCTCGATGTGCCAGCGCAGAATCACCTGGGCCGGGGAGACGCCGTGCGCGGCGGCGATGCGTTCGATGGCACCATTGCCAGCGTTGAGGTCGGCGCCGCGCGCCATGGGGGAATACGCTTCGATGGCGATGCCGTGTTCCTTGCAGTAGGCGACCACTTCGCGCTGCTGCCAGGTGGGGTGCAGCTCGATCTGGTTCACGGCCGGGTATTCGCCGGTCTCCCGGTGCAGGCGTTCCAAGTGCTCGGGCAGGAAGTTGCATACGCCAAGCGTTTTCACACGGCCTTCGGCGCGGAACTCGTCGAACGCCTTCCAGGTCTCGCCGCTACGCCAGTCGAACGGGGTCGGCCAATGCAGCATGTACATATCGACGTATTCCAGCTGCAGGAGTCCAAGCTGGCGGTCGAACGCCTTGCGCGCGGAATCATAGCCTTGCTCGGAATCACGCAACTTGGTGGTGACCCACAGGCTCTGGCGCTGCTCGCCGGTGGTATAGCCGGCAGCGGCGAGCGCACGGCCTACGCCGGCCTCGTTGTTGTATCCGGCAGCACCGTCGATGTGTCGGTAGCCTGCCGCCAGGGCGCTTTCGACAACTGGCGTCACGCCTTCATCGTCGATACGCAGTACGCCCAGGCCGATCTGCGGAATGGCGTTGCCGTCGCTGAGTGTAATATCGGGAACTTCGTTGGGATTGAGATGACGATTTGTCATATTTTTGCTCCTTCGTTTCGGTACGGGATCGACGGTTATGTTGGCACTGCATGCTGTCTGGTACTGATGTGCAGTCTATGCCACAGCCGGGAGGATGCGCGGGCGGGGCCTGCTACCGCGTGGTGGATCTGGCGATCACCCGTGAGGGGATGCGCATAAGCTCAGGCTCGACGTTCCGCCCGGCGATGCGCATCAGCATGCGAGCGCTTACCGCGGGCACGATGGCATCGAACCGTGAATCCATGGTGGTCAATGGCGGCTGCAGATAGGCCGCCTCCTCGATGTTGTCGAATCCGATCACCTGCACCTGGCCCGGCACGCTGATGCCATTCGCCGCAAGCGCCGACAGCACGCCGATGGCCAGCTGGTCGTTGAACGCCACCACGCCGTCGAACTCCTTGCCGGCGTCGATAAGCCGCTGGATGGCCTTATAGCCGCAGCCGATGGCCCAGTCGCCGCCGCTGACCACCAGTTCGGGGTCGAGGCTTGTTCCCCGTTCACGGCATGCTTCGATCACTCCACGCAAACGGAGCCCGGCATTGCCGTCGGTGGCATGCAATGCGGCCTGCTCATCGTAGATTCCACGACTGCCGATCACGGCCAGATGCCGCGCTCCACGCTCGAACAGGTAGGAGGTGGCCATACGCGAAGCCTGCACGTCATCGCAGGTCACATGGTCGCATACGCCCCACACGTCACGTGCACCGACCGCGACCATCGGATAGTCCACGTCCAGATCCTGCGCGGTCAGGCTCTCATCCTCCGACATGGACAGGATCAGTCCGTCGGACACGGTGGTGTTGAAATTGCGAAGCAGTTCTCGCGCCCCTTGCGCGTTTTGCCCACCATAGGTGACGACGTACACCAGGTAGTCGTCCGACCTCGCCTGTTCGATAACGCGATTGGCGAGTTCCGCCAGGTACGGCGGCGTCAGCATCGGCACGGCAAGCGTGATGACGCCGGTGCTGTTGCGGTTCAGATTGCGCGCCGACACGTTGACCCGGTATCCGAGCCTGCCGATGACCTCCTGCACGCGCGCCCTGGTCTCATCGGACATGCGGCCGGCATTGTTGATGACATTGGAGGCGGTTTTCAGCGAAACGCCGGCTTCCTGCGCCACATCACGCAAGGTGACGCGTTTCCTGCCGGGTTCGATCTCGTTCAACACCGCCTCCGATCATAGGGTTCGTTGACTGCCGCGGGCTTGTGTCTACAACGCCGAACGGCTACATACCGCTACTGCCGATTGTATCGTTTCACGACGAGTACGCCGTTGCGTCGAATGGTGTAGACGCCCGGGGCCTCGCCTTCATCGCACTGGAAGCGATACACGGGTTCGCCGGAAATGCCGCTGACCACCGTCTCGTTCTTGCCGCGCGGCAGGTAGAAGTCGAAGATCGCTTCGGCGCTCGCACGCTCGGTATGCAGGGTAATAGTCGGGTCGTAGTCGGCGCCATCGCCTGCCTCGCAGGCATGGCCGGCAGTCAGATGGTCGCCGACGAACACGGCGAGATCGGCCACGTTCAAGTCGCACCCGACGAAATAGGCCATGCCCTTGCCATAGGGGTTGCGCGTAATCGCCGCGGTACCGTCCAAGTCCCACTCGTCGGCCTGTGTGCCGGCGTAGCTTGCCAGCACTTCCGTATCGGCGCCATCCACAGCGATATCGTTCTGCCACAGGCGGGTGACCATGCCATTGGATAGGCGGATCTCGCTAGGCTCCCCCTCGGCCTGTGCGCCCAGAATGTTGAATTCCTCGCCGCGAATACCCAGCATGGTACGCAGCATGCCGTCGCCGGCACCCGGGTATCCGCCGAGCCACGTATGGAAGTTCTCATCGATCAGGCCGCTTGCATAGCCGACCACCACCGTGCCGCCGTCACGGACGAAACGTTCCAGGCGCGCGGTATCAGCGGCGCTGAGCATCAGCACCGTCGGCAATACCACCGTCGCATAGCCGCTCCAGTCGTATTTCAGCGGGACGATATCGGCGCGCGTCCCGGCGTCGAGATAGGCACGATACCAGTCGCGCACATCATGCCAATGGTTGAGCTTCTTGCTCGGCAGTGTTTCGCTGCGCGTAGCCCATTCGGATTCGGCGCTGAACAGAATCGCCGTATCGGAACGCACCAGTTCGCTGCCCTGCACGCCCGCATCGCCCAGCGTTTTAAGCGCGGCGCCCAGCTCGCATACGCTGCGGTACAGTTTCGTATGCTCGCCGGCGTGCGGCACCATTGCGGAGTGGAAGGATTCGGCGCCGAACGCGGAGGCCCGCCACTGGAAGAAGTTGATGGCGTCCGCGCCCATGGCCACATGCGCCACGGAATCGCGTACGGTCTCGCCTTTACGCTTGCGGATGTTGAGGTCCTTCCACTGCACTGCCGACGTGGAATGCTCCATCACATACCATGGCCTGCCCAACGCCAGGGAGTCCATCAGCGCGTCAGAGCAGAACAGCTCGTCGATATGCGATTCGCCTTCATGGAAGTAGTGGTCGTTGGACACGAAATCGACCTCGTTCGCCCAATCGGCATAGTCCATGCAGCACTGGTCGGTGGAGACCATGAAATTGGTGGTGAACGGCTTATCGGGGCAGATCTCGGCGATGGCGTCGCGTTCGGCCCGGTAGAAGTCGAGCAGCATATCGTTGCCGAACCGTTCGAAATCCAGTTTCTGACCAGGGTTCACCATGGAGTCGGCACCCATGAAACGCGGGATGAGCACCTCGTCGAAGCCGTTCATCTCCTGCCCCCAGAACGTGGTGCCCCAGGCGGCGTTGAGCGCTTCGATGGTGCCGTATTTGCGCTCGCACCAGGCGCGGAAGGCGTGGAGCGCGTTGTCGCAGTAATCGTAGCGGTTGTTCCAGCCGTATTCGTTGCCCATATGCCATGCGGTGACATAGGGGTTGGTGCCGTAGCGTTCGGCAAGCTTGCGGCACAGCGTGAGCGCATATTCCTTGAATACCGGGCTGGTGGGGCTCCACGACTGGCGTGACCCGGCATTGATGGGGTGCCCGTACTTGTCGTGCGGCAGGACCTCGGGGTGCTGCTCGTACAGCCACAGCGGGGCGGTGGCCGTGGCGGAGGCCAGATCGACGGCGATACCGGCCTTGCCGAGCTTGTCGATGATGCAGTCGAGCCAGCCGAATTCCCAGCGGTGCTTTTCCGGCTGGATGCGGTCCCAGCTGAAGATGGCGAGGGCGACGGTGTTGACGCCGGCCTGCTTCATGAGTCGGATGTCGTCGTCCCACATGTCTTCCGGCCATTGGTCGGGGTTGTAGTCTCCTCCGAATGCGATGCCTCGCCCTGATTCGGTCAGTAGCGATGGCCAATGGAAAGTTCTGCGATGTGCCATGAGTCCGTTCCTTTGCAATCTCATTGCGTCCAAGTGGTACAACTGTGTATCAACCGCCAATGATACACAGTTGTACCACCAGCTGTCAAACGGCATGGGCCCACATCTAAGCCCCTACGCAATGTGCCGGTTCGCATCGAACGAACCGGCACATTGCGCCACGATTACAGGCGATCGACAGACTCACGCATCGTGCTGTGCGTCGGCAGCCATCACATGCTGACCACCTGGTCGGCGATCCGCATGGCACTGGCCCGATGAGACACCAGCACCACCGCTTTACCCCCATACCCGCGGCCATGCCCGGACCGACCACGATCATGATGTTCCTCGTGGGCGAGCGCATCGATGGAACGAAGAATAATCGCCTCGTTCAACGCGTCAAGCCTGCTGGTGGGTTCATCAAACAACACCAGATCCGCCTTGCGCAGGAATACACGTGCCAATCCGATGCGCTGACGTTCGCCTTCGGACAGGCGATCGCCCAACTCGCCCACCGGAGTGTCAAACCCTTCCGGCAACGAGTCGATGAAATCAAGCACGGAGGCCTTACGACATGCGTCGCGCAAACACTGCTCACGAGCGCCATCATGACCCACCTGCGCCGAATCGCCGGAAACCACGCCCGTCAGCGAGCCGGTATCCGCAATCGCCAGCAGCAGATTGTCACGGATCGTCCCATCGAACAGGTGCGTTTCCTGCCCCATCAGCGCCTGCACCCTGCGGCGATGGTGGGCGTCGATCTTCCCCAACGGCTCATTGGACATGCGCACCTCGCCGGATTGCGGATCCCAGTAGCGCATCAACAGTTTGACCATCGTCGACTTGCCCCTGCCTGAAGGCCCCTGCACGCCCAAAACGCCATGTTTCGGCACGGTGAGGGAGAAGTCGTCGAGCACCGGTTTGGCATCGGATGCATACGAGAAGGTGACATGGTCCACTGCCATGCCTTTGTAGCGAGGCTTGCCATGGCCGGTCTCCTGCACGGCCGGCGCCTCGTCCATCAGCGAGAACAGCCGCCGTGCGGAGGCGAAGGTCTGGCTGAGGTTCGCCGGCAATGCGGCAAGTGCCAGCGTAGGAGCAAAGGAGCTGACGATAAGCACAAACGCCGTCATCAGCTGTGCGACCCCGCCGCCTTGCCCGATCACACCGAGCGCCACTGCGGCTCCGGCCAAGGTGAACAGCATGACCAGAATGCCGCCGATGCCTGAAAACAGACCGTTACGCCTGCTCAGTTTCGCACGTTCATACCAAAGCCGCCTGGTGCGGTCCTCGATACGCGCAACCCGTTCCTCGCCACACCCGAAGCCGATGATCTCGCCAAGTCCACGCATATCGTCCATCATCGCCTCGTCAAGATCGCTTGCCCGTCCACGAATGCCAGGGCCCAGCTGACGGACGCTCACGGCAAAGACCCTCGGCACGATAACGCCGATGACCAGATGCGCGCCAAGCAGCAGCAACGCCATCCACGGGTTCAACGTCAATGCGGCCAACGCCGTCACCACCGTAGTCGCCACCGCAATCACCACGGGCGAAATGGTGTGGGCGAAGAAAATCTCCAGCAGCTCCACATCCGTGGTGACCATGGCGATCAGATCGCCCTTGCCATGGCCGGCGAGCTTTGCCGGTGCCAGACGCCGCAACGTTTCGAACGCTTTGGACCGGAACAGCGCAAGCAGTCGGAAGGCGACATTGTGGTTGAGATACTGCTCGACATACCTGAGCGCGCCGCGGACCACCGCGCATGACGCCATCAGTGCCGCCGCCATTGCCGCAGACATGCCCCACACCGGTTTGCCCGACAGCGCGAACAGTGTCATAACAGCGAATACCGGCAGGAAGGTCGCCGCCAGATGCCCAACGGTGCCGGCCAGCGACGCCGCGGTCATAAGCCCGGCGAGCGGCTTCGCCTCATGCAACAGACGGCCCACAACCTGTGACGTGGAGTATTTCCGCGAATCGGTACTCTGCCCACGGCTCCGGTCGCCGTCGGAGGTTTTCACGGCGGAACCGGCTGCGGAGAAATCCGAGAAGGCGAAGGCGGAATCGCCACCGCCCGAGCTTACGTCCGCAAACCGTTCCACATCGCGCTGCGCGTCATACAGTTTCGCGTATGCACCGCCAATCGCCATCAGGCCAACATGCGAGCCGGTTTGCACGGCATGACCATGGTCAAGCACCACCACATGATCGGCACGCTCGGCGTTGGCCATACGATGCGTGATCATGATCACCGTCCGATGCTTACGATGTGCCAGATCGTGAATGGTATGCAGAATCAGATTCTCGCTTTCCACGTCCACGCTGCTGGTCGCCTCGTCGAACACATACACCGGGCTATCATGCAGCAACGCACGCGCCATGGCGATGCGCTGGCGTTGCCCACCGGAAAGATTCGCCGCATCAGGCTTGATGACCATGTCGAGTTCGCCGGGCTGGCCGTGGACAAAACCGGCGATACGCGCTTCGATCAGCGCGTTCCACATTGCCTTCTCATCGGCCTTCGGATTGGCCATCAGCAGATTCTCGCGCAATGTGCCCGCAAACAAGTGGCTTCGGGCACCGACCAGCGTGACCGTGCGGGACAACGTACTTGGGGAAAGCCCCGAAAGTTCAGTGCCGTTGACGATGATCGACCCGGAATACCCGGAACGTATGCCGGCCAGCAAAGCGGCGGCCGTGGACTTGCCCGACCCTGAAACACCAACAATGGCGGTAAGCTGGCCGGGAGCGGCATAGAACGAGGCATCGTCGAGCGCCGGTTTCTCCCGATCCCCGGAATCGTAGGCATAGCTTACGGAATCGAAGGCGATGGCGACAATCGACTTGCCCACGCCGGCAAGCGTGCCCTCCCCTCGTTCGGGCTCGGGCGCGTCAAGCAACGCGAAGATGCGTTTGCTTGAGGTCATGCCGTTCATCGCCACATGGAAATACGACCCCAGCTGCCGTAGGGGGATAAAGAATTCGGCCGACAACAGCACGATCAGCACCACCGAGGCCACACTCAGCGTCTTGGTCGTGGCAAACTGCCACAGAGCTACGCCTATGCCGACTGCCGTACCGCCATAAGCCACCAGATCCATCGCGGCCAATGAACGCAGCTGGATCTGCAACACCTTCATGGTCATCACACGGAACCGTTCGGCTTTCTCGTTCAGATCACGCGACGCTCGGGCATCGGCGTCAAAGGCCTTCAATGTTTCCAAACCCTGAAGATCATCAAGAAAAGCGGCGCCCATATCGGTATACCCGCCCCAATACCGTTTGAACGCCTTCGACGCACTCATCGCCACCATGCCGACGATAAGCACGATAAGCGGCGCGCAGATCAGCAAGGTCAGCGCGGTAGGCATATTCAGCGGGGCCACCACCGCGAACAAGGTGATCGGAGCCACAATCGCATAGCACAACTGCGGCAGGAACAGTTCGAAGAAGCTTTGTATCTGCTCCACGCCCTCGCCCGCGGATTGCACGACATCCGACGTGCTCACCCGCGTGGAGTACGACGGTCCAAGTGCCAGCATCTTGCGATACAGCTTGCTGCGTAACGCAAGCTTGACCCGCTCGGAGGCTTCGGTGCCCAAATGCGAGGCAACCACGGTGGCGATATAGCGCGTTACCACGCAGATCGTCAGAATCCAAACGAATGGCGGATTATCGGAGCCTTGCAGCCATGGAGCAAGCACATCGCCGAACAGGGCCACCACCGTGATCATAAACACCACATTGGCCAGCAGACCGATCCACTGGCAGATGACCTTGCCGACGATCAGCCTAGTGACGCCTGGAGCCAGTCGGAGCAACCGCTTATCGAACATATCTACCCGTTTCTGTCATATCGACGACCATACGGCAGTCGACAGCCGTTTCGGCAGGGAAATGCATGCCGCCCGTCTTCACTGTAATGAAGACGGGCGGCACGCACAAAAGAATCCGTTCCCGGATTCACAAGCATCTTACAAGCTGAGGAACAGCTCGTGGATGCGGGTATCCTCGGTAAGTTCCGGATGGAACGCCGTGGCGAGGATCCTGCCTTGCCGTAGACCGACCACATTACCGTCGATCTCGGTCTCAACAGTCGCCTCGGAGCCGACGGACACCACGAACGGCCCGCGGATGAACACCAGAGGGAAATCCTTGATGTCGCCGAAATCGGCGGTGGCTGCGAAGGAGCCCAGCTGCCGTCCGTACGCATTGCGGCGCACCACCGCATCAAGAGCACCGAAATACACATTACTGTCGTTGTCGAGTTTCTTTGCCAGCAGAATCATGCCGGCGCAGGTACCGAATATCGGCTTGCCTGCGGCGATATGCCTGGCGATCGGTTCGAACAGACCGGTGGAATGCAACAGCTTGCCCTGCGTGGTGCTTTCGCCGCCGGGCAGGATCACCCGGTCGATGGATTCGTCGAAATCCTCGGCGGCGCGCAACAGCTTCCACGGCGCCCCGAGCTTATCAAGCATGGCGGCATGCTCGGCGAACGCCCCCTGCACCGCAAGAATGCCGGTCACGCCATGCTTGACGGATTCCACATCTTCGGATTCTTCTTTGGAAATGTATTCAACAGCTACGACCATAAGGGCTTCCCCACTCTCGCTTCGTATGCAAGCGGGCAGCGTCTCCGCTGCCCGTTCTTGCAGAAATGGCTATTGGGCGACGGATCACTCGCCGCGAGCGGCCATGATGGTTTCGATCTCGTCCTCGTTGATGCCGACCATGGCCTCGCCCAGGTTGGCGGACAGTTCGGCCAGCAGATCGGCGTCCTGCCAGTTGGCGGTCGCCTTGACGATGGCGGCGGCGCGCTTGGCCGGATCGCCGGACTTGAAGATGCCGGAGCCGACGAACACGCCTTCGGCGCCGAGTTCCATCATCAGGGCGGCATCGGCCGGGGTGGCCACGCCGCCGGCGGCAAAGTTCACCACAGGCAGGCGGCCGTTGTCGTGCACGTACTTGGCCAGATCGTACGGAACGGCCAGCTGCTTGGCTGCCTCGTACACTTCGTCGTCGCGCAAGGAGACGAGCTCGTGGATCTGCTTGTTCATGGTGCGCATGTGGCGCACGGCCTGAATCACGTCGCCGGTGCCCGGTTCACCCTTGGTACGGATCATCGCGGCGCCTTCGGCGATACGACGCAGAGCCTCGCCCAGGTTCTTGGCGCCGCACACGAACGGCACGTCGAACTGGTTCTTGTCGATGTGGTACACGTCGTCAGCCGGGCTCAGCACCTCGGACTCGTCGATGTAATCGATGTCAATGGCCTGCAGGATGCGGGCTTCGGCAATATGACCGATACGCACCTTGGCCATCACCGGAATGGACACGGCCTCCTGGATGCCGCGGATCATTGCCGGGTCACTCATACGGCTCACACCACCGGCCGCACGGATGTCGGCGGGAATGCGCTCCAGCGCCATAACCGCGCAGGCACCGGCGTCTTCGGCGATATGCGCCTGCTCCGGGGTCGTGACGTCCATGATCACGCCGCCCTTGAGCATCTGGGCAAGATTCTTGTTCAGTTCGTTACGGTTCTCGGCCACAATCGTTTCCCTTCGATTCTTTACAATGGCTGTCCACCTCATGCTAGGGGAAGTGACGCCCCCGGCACGCATTACGACCACATTGTAATGTGCAAAGGCACTATTGTGTTACGGCGGCCTACCCACCGTACTGATGCAATCCATGTTCCCCGCCCCCGTCCATTTCGCACCCGACAAAACATCAGCGCGGTTTTTGGAGCGCTTCACAACGTGTCGCAACCTACGCAAGCGTAACCTGAAAGGAAGCGCGGCAAAATCGCCTGAGACACAAAGAAAGTGCGGATATCTATGCTCTCCGAATACACCACTCCCGGCGCATCCATCGAATTGGACGACGACCAGATCATCTATTCCCTGCTCACCCGGCGCATCGAACGCACCGGAACAGACACGGTGATCGCATCGAAAAAGCTCGGCCCCGGGCGCTGGCAGGACATCACCGCCGGCGAATTCCATGCATCCGTCGTCTCCGCCGCGAAGGGCCTGATCGCGCTGGGCATCGCCAAAGGCGATGCGGTGACGCTATTCTCCTCCACCCGTCTTGAATGGGGCATTCTCGACTTCGCGCTGGCTGCGGTGGGCGCGGTGAGCGTACCGATCTACGACACCGATTCCGCTTCCCAGGCGCAGCGCATCATGAACGATTCCGCGGTCAAACTTGCCATCGCCGACAACCGCGAACGTTATGACCGTCTCGATTCCGTCAAAGACAACTGCCCCGCCTTACAGCAGATCCTCATGATCGACGGCAACGCGCTGGGCGCGCTGGAAGGGCTCGGCGTGGCGGTGTCCGACGAGGAGCTTGCCGAACGTGTCGCCTCGGTGCATGTAGACGATCTGGCGACCATCGTGTACACCTCCGGCTCCACCGGCCTGCCAAAAGGCGTTGAGCTCACGCACCGCAACTTCGTGAGCATCACGATCTCCGCCAGCCAGGCGCTGCACGAGATAGTCCTCGACGATCATCCACGTCTGCTGCTGTTCCTGCCGTTGGCGCACTGTTTCGCCCGGTTCATCCAGTACGCTTCCATCGCCTCCGATGACGGTGTGGTCGGCTACCTGCCGGATACGAAGTCGCTGCTGCCCGATCTGCGCAGTTTTGGCCCGACCTACCTGCTGGGAGTGCCGCGCGTGTTCGAAAAAGTATATAACGCCGCCTCGCATAAGGCCGGCATGGGCTTCAAGGGGCGCCTGTTCCTGAAAGCCGCCGAGGCTGCACGCACGTGGAGCCGCAAGGAGCAGGCCGGCGAATCGCACACCATTGGCGAGATCGCCGAACATGCCAAGTACGAGGCGCTCGTATACCGCACCGTGCGTAGTGCACTGGGCCCGAACATCCGCTATGTGGCTTGCGGCGGCGCGCCTCTCTCCCTCGACTTGGCGCACTTCTACACCGGCATCGGCCTGCCGATGATCCAAGGCTACGGCATGACGGAAACCGCGGCGCCGTTCGCAGCAACCCGTGTCAACGACAATGTGATTGGCACAGTCGGCCAGCCTGCCCCCGGCTCATCCGTACGTATCAGCGAGGACGGCGAGCTGCAGGTCAAGGGGCCGAACGTGTTCCGCGGCTACCATAATCTGCCGGAGAAGACCGCCGAAGTGTTCACCGAGGATGGCTGGCTGCGCACCGGCGATCTGGCAAGCATCGACGACGCCGGCCGCATCAGCATCACCGGGCGCAAGAAGGACATCATCATCACCGCAGGCGGCAAGAACGTCTCCCCCATCCCGTTGGAGGAGGAAATCAGCAAATGCCCGATCGTGGAGCATGCCGTGGTAGTCGGCGACCAGCGGCCGTTCATCGGCGCATTGATCACGCTCGACCCGGAGGCGTTGGCGCAGTGGCTGCCGAAGCATGATCTTTCCGCCGACACCCCGCTGGATCGCCTGGCATTGAACGCCGCGGTGCATGATGAAATCCAGCACTACGTGGATACGGCGAATAGCACAGTCTCCCGCGCGGAATCGGTGCGCAAGTTCGTGGTGCTTGACACCCAGCTCACGCAGGAGAACAAATGCCTGACACCGAGTCTGAAGGTCGTGCGCCCGGCGGTGAACCGTGTGTTCGCCGAAGTGATCGACCGCGATCTGTACGGCGGCAAGCGCTGATTCAGTCTTTGTTACGCATTGCGCCCTGTGCGCCGGATGTTGCCGGCGCACAGGGCGCAATGCGTTTGCCTGGAATAGCCGTTACTTTCCGGCTGCTTGAACGTCCTGCCGGTTATTCAGCTCACTGGCCATTGCCGGTGCTCTGAGTGCTGCCGGCAGTGTTCCCATTCCCCGAGCTGCTGCCTGTGCCGGTGCCGTTCTGGCTGCTATTGGCGCTGCCATTGCTTCCGGCATTTTCTCCACCGGCGCCGGCGGAATCGGGCTTGGAGTCGGAATCGTTGCCGGCGGTGTTCTGTTGCCCGCCGGTATTGGTGTTGTTCTGATTCTGGCCGTCGTTGTATGTGCCGTTACCATACCCGTTGTAGCCATTGGTGTTGTAGCCGTAAGTGCCATAGCCGTACGTGCTGTCGCTGCCGCCATTGCTTTGCGACGTGCCGGAGCTCATGGAGTCCTTCACCTTGTCGCTTGCTGATCTCAGCGCGGACAGCGCATCCGTAATGGCCTTGTCATCGGTGCTGTTGCCGTCGATCAGCGTGTTCGCGGCGTCGATGGCCTGCCGCAGCGCGTCACGCACGGATTCGTCGCTTACGTTCCCGTTGCTGCTATTCAGCAGATCTTGGGCGGTGGCGACCGCATCCTTAAGCGAATTGAAGCCCATGGCCGTCTTGCTGATGTTCACTGCGGAAACCGCCTTGCGGATCGCCTCGGCGCTCCTGTTCATATCGGTGGTCTGCGTTTCCATGGTCTCGATGCCGTTCTTCAGTTCGGTCAGCGAACGGCTTGCGGCACAGCTTTGCGCTTCGCCGTAATGCCCGGCGTTGTTCACCTGCTGCTTCAGCTGCTCTATGGTCGTGGCGTCCGTGACTTGCGACGCGGTGATCGACTGGGCGCTTTCGGCGCTCTTCAATGCCGCGTTCAGCGCCTTCTTCGCCTTGCCATACTGTTCTGATGCCTCGGAGCAGGCTGACACGGCATCATCGTGTTTCCCGGACTGCCCGCCCTTCCACAGCACGAAGCCGCCGATTCCTGCCACCAACACGATCGCCAGCACCACGATGGTGATGATGGTGTTCCTTCTGCGCGTTCCGGCACGCTTGCCGGATGCGGAACGCCTTGAACCCGAACCGGAATCCTCCGATTCGCTCACATTGTCCAACTCCTCGGTGCCACCGACCACTGGCGGCAATGTGACGGTCTGCTCACCGCCGAAGACTTGCGCTTGATCCGGCTGCTGTTCCACGGTCACCGGCGTTGCGGGCATGTGATCAAGGGGATGCGCCCCTTCCGAAGATGCCGTTTCCGGCAGGAACACGGTGGCACTCCCCTGCGAATCGGGGTCCTCATCGGTATCGCGGCTTTCGGGTTCGTTCGCATCGGATGCACCCGTGGTATCCGCACCAAGAGCACTCAGAATATTGCGCTTCGGAGCGGCATGACGCGGCCCCTTCTCCGCTTCCGCCGCAAAATCCGGAAAGGTAAGCGGCTCGAAATCCCAAGAGCTGTCGACAATATCACCCGACACCACGGGCGATTCAACCCGTTCGCCCCGCTTGTCCGTCTTCTGCTGATTCTGTACCGCCGGAAAACTGAGATTCAGAGGCTCCCCCGTGAATTTCTGCTCGTCCATGTACTGCCTTACGTTCTGTTCTCATCCTGCCCTCAGGCATATTCCGTCGGTTAGTTTAGTCGAACGAGGAACGGCATCCCCATGCCCCATCATTTCTTTTCACATATCGCAACATTCGCCGTCGGCTCTTGGCAACTTCCCTATCGAATATGCAAAGGGCGGCACCCAAGTAAGGCACCGCCCCAATAATTCCGCATGTCTTAAAGCAAATCAGTGTTTTCTGCCTCGCCTTGCGGCGCTGCGCTTCGCCCCATCCTCATAGTAGTAGTAATAGGCCTCATTGTGGCTTTTCTTCGGATTGGCGAAGTTGAACACGAAGCCCAGCACCGGCACCTTGGCGGTACGCAGCGAATCCGCGACCTCCTCAAGATTCTTCTTTCGGCACAAGCCTCGGGCGGTAACGAGAACAATGCCGCTGGTCCAACTGCCGAATACGATGGCATCGTTGGAAACGGTGAGCGGCGCGGTATCGATGATCACGTAATCGTATTGCAGCAGCGCCTGGTCGACCAGCATTTTCATCATGTCGGAATTCAGCAGCAGGCTGGCATTGGCCGGGCGTTTGCCCGCCGGGAGGATATGCAGGTTGGGCTTCCAGTAATTCTGCACCACATCGACCGGCGCCATCTGCCCGGACAGCACATGTGCCAAACCGACGTTGCCCTCGATGCCCAGATGGTGGGCCACGGATGGGTGGCGCAGATCGGCGTCGATGAGCAGCACCTTCGCGCCGTTCTCGGCAAGTACGGCAGCAGCATTGACGGCCGTGGTGGTTTTGCCTTCGCTGGGCGACGTGGAGGAGATGACCAGAAGCTGGCCCTGACCGGGCGTCTTGTTGACTTCCAGGAATTTGATGTTCGTGCGAATACGACGGTATTCCTCGGTTACCGAGCCATTGGGTTCGGTGATGATGACAGGACGCGTGCCTTCCAAAGCCTCGTTCTTCGGTATGGAGCCGAGCGCGGAGGCATGGACGATGCCCCGCACGTCGGAGGCTTCCTCGACCTTGGTGCGCAATAGGTCCTTCAACAGAGCGGCAATGATACCGACAATCAGGCCAAGGACTACGCCGGCCGCGATGCATAGCTTCTTATTCGGGGCACTCGGTTCCTGAGGAGTGGCGGCACGCTGGACCACTGTCAATTTAATGGGCGCAGCAGCGCCTTTGGCATATAGGTCATGCTCGACGATAGTACGAAGGGAATCCGCGACGGCATTAGCTATGGTTGCCGACTGTTTGGCGTCACCGGCAGTGGCAGTGATATTCACAAACGCGGTATTGGAAGGATTCGACACGGTAAGCTGATTGCTCAAATCCTTTACGGAAACGTCAAGACCGAGCTGGGAGATAACCGGCTTCAGCACCGTTTCGGTAGTGGCAAGCGTCGGATATGATTTGATTTGATTGGATACGTAGGTTCCGCCAGTATTCTGCTGCGTAATGTCGTCAGAATTACCGCCATCCTGCGCAGCGTTATAGGTGGCAATCACCTGTGCCGTTGCAGAATATTGAGGTGCCGCGAGAAAAGCATACGCACCGGCAACACCGACAATCACCGCAAAACAAATCGCTGCCGTAGCGATATGTTTACGGATAATCACAACTATATCCGCGAAAGTAATCCCCGAAGGTCTGCTACCATCCGAGATGCCTTGCCCACTTTCCTGATTCTCATTCTCTTCAGCCACAGCAGTCCCTTCTTATTTTCCTCGCTCAAAAGTGTAACAATGCCCTCAAACCATTCACGGCTTGAGGGCATTCATCGGAAAAAATCAAGCGTTCTTCTTGCGGCCACGCTTCTTCATGGTTCCGGAGGTCGCCGCATCAATGTCGAAGATGATGACCTTTTCCTCGACGTGAATCGTGCCGGCAACGGACTTGTACGCAACCTCGCCCTCGGAAGCCTGCGGAAGTTCGAAGTACTTATGCAGGGCTTCAAGCACCACCGCTTCCTTAATATTCACAGAGGCGGTCTGCTTGCCTTCCGGCTTGCTGAACTTCACTGCGTTGGCGCTTTTCGCGTTACAGGCCTGCACGGCAATCTGGCGGGTCTTGTCGTTGATAAGAATCTTGACATATGCGGGGTAGCCAAGATCCGCTGCAGTGGCCTTATTGAAACGTGCGACGGATTCAGTAACCGTCATCACGGCCTTTCCCGTTGGAACGGACATGTTGATTTCCTCAAATCCCTGAAGCAATGCCATATTTTTCCTTTTCTTTGCCAATATCTATGGCGCCATGCACCAACACTGCAACTTGATTGCATATACAATTGAGTTGCGTTTTCTTCACTATTTAACAACAGGTTTTGCTGGTAAAGCAACTCTCATTACCAACAACGAATTCTGTTTTACACGCATAATACTTTTTAAATACCACTCCATAAGCGCATTCTTTTAATAACAGGCATTTCTGCAAAAATACTTGACCGAACTGCCATTGATAACGTTCTCTTCCACAACGCATTGACTTCACATATGCTACACAAATCACGACAAACGCCAACGTTCTCATCGTTCCATCAACCGCACCGTCCATAAACCGACACCTTCCGGCAGAAGCGCGGCACATAGACCAATAACCGCAAGGACTACAGCGGATTCAGAATTAGACAAACCAGATGAAATCGCATGCATACCACCATCATCAAACGTTGAAAAATATGATATTCTTGATAACGCGTATATCACGCGAACGTTATCAAGGGAGATAGGATCAGACACAGCGCCGTGCTGCACGCCCCAACAGGGAACACAGCCACGGAAGGAAGCGGCTTCCCAGCAACTTCCATCGCTGCGACTGCATCCCTATATCAGGGAGGGCCGATGAAGGCTAGAGGTAATCAGCCAGACGGCAAAGAAGATATGTATTCTTCGACACACTGGCATGCCCCGACGCATGAGAAAATCCATGCGTATCACAAGAAGAACACCATTTGGAAGAAGCTTGCCGTAAGCGTGGCCGCAGTAGCCACCGCCATCGGCGGCGTCACCGTCACCACTTCGGCGGCACAGGCCGCCACGAACCGCGACAGCTACGCCGATACCGTGGAGAACTCCACGTTCCAGGCCGCACGTGCCAAGTACGGTCTGGCGGAGCAGATGAGCGAAGGCGCCACGCTGCATGCGTGGGAATGGTCGTTCAAGACGATCGAACAGCACATTCCGGAAATCGCGGCAGCCGGCTACACCTCCGTGCAGACCGAGCCGATCTCCGCCATCCACACCGGTAATAAGGGCAAGATCTTCACCGAGAACTGGTACTACGTGTACCAGCCGACCGACACCACCATCGGCAACTGGGTGATGGGCTCCGAATCCGATCTGAAGAGCCTGTGCGCCACCGCACACAAGTACGGCGTGCGCATCATCGTGGACGTGGTCGCCAACCATATGACCGCCACCTGGAATGCCATCGCGGATCGTTGGAGGAAGTCCGACCTGTACCATCACGACTGCAACGACGGCGACGTACAGGACTACAACAACCGTTACCAGGTGACACACTGCAAGCTGCTCAGCTTGTACGACATCAACACCTCGAAGACCGAGACCGCCAACATGATGCATGATTACCTCGTGCAGGCGGTGAACGACGGCGTGGATGGCTTCCGTTTCGACGCGGCCAAGCATATCGAGCTGCCAAACGAATATGACGGCTCCCAGTATTGGAATATCGTGTTGAACAACGGCGCCCAATTCCAGTACGGCGAGGTGCTGCAGGATTCCATTTCCCATGATGCCGATTACGCCAAGCTGTTCGCCAACAACAGCCGTCATGGCGGCGGTGTGACCGCTTCCTACTACGGTGTCAAGCTCCGCGGCGCGTTAAGCTCGAAGAATCTGAATGCTGGCAACCTCAACAATTGGGACAACGCCGCAGGTGGCAACAATCTCGTTTCCTGGGTGGAATCGCACGATAACTATTCCAACAAGCCCGACGATTATGGCGCGTCCATGAAGATGAGCGAATGGGAAATGACTATGGGGTGGGGCGTAATCGGCTCCCGCTCCCAGACCATGCCGCTGTACTTCGATCGACCTGTCGGCTCCGGCGGCAACCAGCCGCAGTTCGCGGAGAAGAGCCAGCTCGGCGATGCCGGCTCCGACTCTTGGAAGGATTCGCAGGTTGTAGCGGTGAATCACTTCCGCAACAAGATGAACAATGCCAAAGCCAAGGAATACATGCGCAACTGCGGTGACAATTCCTGCCTGATGGTCGAACGTTACATCAAGGACGGCAACGCCGATTCCGATGGCGTGACCGTGGTGAACATGAATGGCGATAAGTCGCTGGCTGGCACCGAGACCACGCTGGATGACGGCACCTACACCGACCAGGTGAATGGCGGAACGCTGACCGTCTCCGGTGGCAAGATCACCTCCGGCACCGCCAAGGGTGGCAAGATCAGCGTGTTCTACAACAGCAATCTTGCCAGCGTCTCCGCTAACCCGACCGGCGGTTCCTTCAAGACCGACACCACTAAGGTGACGCTGCACGCCTCCAACGTGACGAGCGCCTCCTACACCACGTCCGAAGGCAGCTCCGGTTCCTACCAGGATGGCGACACCATCGCCATCGGCGCTAAGACCGCGGTCAACGGCATCATCACCCTGAAATTGCAGGGCACCGATAAGGACGGCAAGACCGTCTCCGCCGAATACACCTTCACCAAGAAGGATCCGGCAGCCGTCAGCGTCGCCTACGCCAAGAAGCCGAGCAACTGGTCGAACCTGTACGCCTACGTGTACGTGGACGATTCGAGCGCGGCAACGCTCAAGCAGAACGCAAAGTGGCCCGGCGTGGCAATGACGAAGGTCTCCGCAGGAGACAGCTGCGGCAAGGATGGCGAATACAAGTACGAAATCCCTGACGGATTCGACGAGAACGTCCGCATCATCTTCAACGATGGCAATGCCACCAACACGCTGAAGTATCCTGCCGATACCGCCGAAGGCGTGGATGCAGCCGGTCTGAAGATCGACGGCACCTACGCTTGGAACGGCGATACCACTGCTTCCGGCACGTGGACGGCTCGTAGCTGCGCCGTTGTTACCGTGAACTCCGTGAAGATCAACCAGAAGGACTTCACTACCGACCTCACCAATGGCGCAAAGACCATCAAGCTCACCGCCACCACCGATCCGGCTGGCGTGAATGTTTCCTGGTCCTCCTCCAACGAAGCCGTTGCGAAGGTCGCATCTGACGGCACGGTCACTCCGGTGAAGGCGGGTACTGCCAAGATCACCGCGAAGGCCGGAGGCAAGTCCGCCTCGATCACGGTCACGGTGACCGGCGTCCCTCCGCTGGATCCGGTCGGGAAGAACACGATCTACGCGACCAAGCCCTCGGGCTGGGGCGACTTGTACGCGTACGTGTACACCGGCGACGGCGCCACCGCGGCGAACAACGCGGCCTGGCCGGGCGTGAAGATGACCGCCACGACGGCATCGGACGGCTGCCGGCAGGCGAACGCGTACAGGTACGCGGTGCCGGACGATCTCGCCAAGGGCGCGAAGGTAATCTTCAACGACGGCGGCTCCAACCAGTACCCGGGCTCCCGCGAGCCGGGCATCGCATATGACGGCGGCATCGTGAAGTGGGACGGCGCCACCGCCGCCCTGCCCGCGCTCGACTGCCCGACCGACGTTCCGGTCACGTCGGTGTCCATCTCCGGTCCGGGCGTGAAGGACGGCAAGGCCACCGTGAGGAAGGGCGCCTCGCTGCAGCTGGCCGCGGCAGTGAACCCGTCGAACGCGACCGACAGGATCGTGTCGTGGAAGTCCGGCGACACGGCCGTGGCCACGGTCGACAAGGCCGGCAAGGTGACGGGCGTGAAGGCCGGCAAGGCCACGATCACCGCGACCGCGGGCGGCAAGAGCGCCAGCGTCGAGGTCACGGTCGAGGAACCCCAGACCACCGTGCAGATCACGTTCGACGCCGCCGCCGACCTCAAGGCCGGCGAGACCCTGTACGCCGTGGGCGACTGGGGCCAGGGCAAGGGCAAGATCTGGAACCGCGCGGGCGGCGTCAGGCTCGCCCAGAGCGGCAGCATCTACACCGGCACCGCCAAGGTGGACAGGAACCACGCCATGACGTTCCGTCTGATCAAGGTCGACGCCAGCGGCAGGACCACATGGGACCCGACCACGGACCGCAAGACCACCGCCGACAAGACCAAGAGCATCGGCGTGACTTGGAGCATCAACAAGGTCAACGAGGATGGAAGCATCCCCGATGGCAACGAGTTCTACATCACCGGAAAGGGTGTGGAGAACGGCAAGCTCACCATGCAGGCCCATCATCTCGCCGAGCTTAACCTCGTTGGAGCCAGCACTTCCGACAAGGTGACTTGGTGGTCCGATAGCGCTGCGGTCGCGGTCTCCGGCACCGGCACCGTGTACGCCGTGCAGAAGGGCGCCGCCAAGGTAAGCGCCAAAGTCGGCACCAAGATTGCTTCGGTAGATGTTACCGTGGAAGACAATTCCGTCAACAAGGTCAGCTCCGTAACCATTGCCGGAGACGGTGTGTCCAACGGCAAGCTCAGCATCGTAGCAGGAAAAAATATCCAGTTGAACGCTACTGTGCTGCCGGAGAACGCCACCAACAAGACGGTGTCCTGGACATCATCCAACTCCTCGGTCGTCAACGTGATGGGCACTGGTGTTTTAACTACCGCTAAGGCAGGTACAGCCACCATCACAGCCACGGCCGATGGTGTCAGCGCCAAGGTCGCCGTCACTGTAACGGCCGCGCCAAATCCTTTCAATGATGATATCGTCATCGCCGGCGCCGAGAGCGGCAAAGTAATCGGTTCCGAGCAATTCCAACTCACCGCCCGTGAGAAGGATGGCAGCAGCTTCGCAAACGTGGAGTGGAGCATTCCTGACACCAATCTGCTGATGTTCATCAACAAAGGGTTTTCCAAAACGACCACAGGCCGTACTGTAGGTCTCAAAGCTCAGTACGATCTGTCCCGACACGACTACGTCGACACTGTTATTTCAGTCAAGGCGACTCGAACCGACGGCACTGTGTTGACCGCACAGAAGAAGATCTCTGTTGGAGGGTCTGATTCCGTTTCAGACTCAGACCCCCTTGACTCACTCACTCCGAGTGCCGACGGTCTGACGAAAACCGGCGACAATGAATACACCATTACCATTCCAGCCGGCTCGTCAAAGCACGTGTCCGTCACAGCCCTCCCAAGCAACGCCCGTCAGCTGCCCTTGTGGAAGGAACTCGGCGGAGATGATACCGTAGCCACTGTTGATGCCGACGGTACCATTTACGCCCATAAGGCAGGTACCTTCGCGACTAGCGCCAATAACTACAACCGCTACTTCCAGCTCACTGTTGTAGTGGAATAATCACACACCAATAAGTGAAGGCTCGGTCCGCATGCCAGCGGAACCGAGCCTTCACTTATTTCATGCCGAGGAAAATGTCAGGGTTGATATCAGATCAGAAATCCAATCATCTCATTCGGCATCAGTTTTCTTGGCGCGCAACGCTTTTCTTCAGATAAGCAATCGAGCGGTCTCGCATGCTCTGCAAAATCGCATCAGCGCCTGCCGAATAATCAATCGCAGTTCCATTTTTCACTTCAGCAGACGGAATCTGAGTGAAGTCGGTGATAATGCGATCCGTCAATCCCAATTCCTGCAATACCTGTCCACGACGGGTGCCCAGCTCATGCTCTTTCGTACCTTCGGTGTAAACCCAGAAAGTCTTATGGAAGTTGATGGAGAACAGCGTTCCATGATAGGAATCGGTAAGCACCGCCTGAGCATAGCGCATCAGAGAGAGGAATTCCTCAGGACCGGCTTCCAGCACATTAATCAATTCCGCACAGTTCGGCACATTGCCTGCCATCGGCGTCAACACCGCAATACGCATGCCGATACGCTGGGACAACTCCTTCAACTGATTGAAGACGCCCACCGCCCGCTTGGGGCGCAGCAGAGAATAGAACAATAGATAGGGCGTCTCCCTCATCGTCTTGCCAGCAGGCACATGTTCCAGCCATTCATCGGACGTCAGCAGAAGCGTCGGATCGCATACATGTTCCACATGCTTTCCACTTACTCGTTCCAGCTTTCCGCACGCAGACCGTTCACGTGCAGACAATGCGTCGAATCGGGCAAGTGCCGGGCCGATGCGATCGAGTTCCTCATCGGTCATGGTGGCCGGTGAGGAGGCATAGGAGATCTTCCTGCACTGCGCCCATGCAAGCAGATAGGGATCCATATATCCCCAGCCCACACGCTCCAGCTCATTGGAATGCTTGTTGATGATCTGGTCGCTTCCACTGACGGCCACGTCGAACGCATCGGCCAGTTTGCCAAGCTCCCCTGGCTTATGGTACTGGTTTTGACTCAGCCGCATGTTCTCTCGGATGAACCGCTCGAAGCGTTCCATCCTCAATTTGCGTTTGGTGGCCACCGGCAGCATGGTCATGTCGGCAAGCGTCGATTTGAGTCCCTGCCCGCGGAAGTACAGATTACGGTAGTACCGCTCGCCTTCCTCGGACCGGTAGTCGATCATGGTGACGTGGTGCCCCATGCTGGCAATCTTCGTCTGTGTTGCGTATGCCTGCAACACCGATCCATAATTGTAGGCCGCATGGTAGGTGATGATTCCCACGTTGAGCGGATGACCGGCCATGTTGTTTCCTTTCTTCCCGAATACCGTTTGCCTATGAACTTGATGGACCCTGATGGGTTCAATCGCCGAATTGCCTATGACGCACCCACGCTATCGCGGCACTGACGCAATACAGATGCCATTTCATGGAGAAGAGCGCCGCTTGCCTGGTCAGAGGGAAGCGCCCTCCATGGTATCCGCGTAGCGGCATGCGGAATATCGGCAGATTCAAGGTCTGTCGATATTGCTTTCTCCGTTCGCCGTGATTCCATGGCGCGTTCGGATTGAACAGGTAGTTGATCATGATGATGGTCAGATGAAACAGCGCATAATCGTCAAGACATTCAACGCACTGTTTTCTCAATGCCGGCTGGTCGATTCGAGCTACCGTGGCGTTCAATGCCTTGATCCCTGCCACCGTGCGCTGCACGTAATCGGTTCGGAACGTCCTGACTGCGGATTCCGCATTCCTACGGTATTCATATGCCATTGAGTCCACATATCCGATGCGTTTCGCCGCCATGCAGGCACGAAATGCGTATTCGGCGTCTTCTCCAAGGCTTAGCAATTCGTTGAATCCTTGGATTCCATGCAGTACTGGCGCAGCATACAGTTTGCCCCATGCCAAGGCTATTCCCTTTTGCGGGCGAAGCATGTCCAGGCAAAAACCGTCACGTTCCTCCCCGTTAAAAACCTTGTCGACCGTCAGATAATGATGCTCTTCCGCCTCGCCGTTTGACGCATCGTCCAATACGCTGCGATATGCGCCCATCACCACATCGCAACGATGCCGCCGCGCGAAGTCAAGCAGACTCTCGACGGCGTGATCGGGCAATACATCATCGGCATCCACAAACATCGCCCATTGCCCAGCGGCCATACCAATTCCCGCATTGCGAGCCGCAGATACGCCTGCATGGCCGATGGTAGCGGTACGTACCGTAACCGTTGGGAACTCCCAGTCTTCCACAACCGTACCGTCGAATTCCGGATCGCCATCGAATATGATGACCGCCTCCATCAGAAAACCATTCCCCCGTTGCTTGGCGAGGCTTTCCACGCAGTTACGAAGCACCGACAATGGCGTTCCATATACCGGTATGATGACGCTGACAAGATCCGTCATGGTTATCTCAATTCACGGGTAATGATTTCAGGCTTGTACCTGAAGGAGATCGGCGATTCGATGGATTCCGGGAAATTACCTATTGCGACAAACGCTATCAGCACCTCGTAGTCGGGAATCCCCAGAAGATTACGAATATCATGCTCCTGTTGTTTGCACATCATCGTGTTCAGCGGGCATGATGCAAGAGATTCGTATTCAAGCGCCGTAAGAAACGCCATGGTGAACAATCCGCCATCGATATATGGCTCATTGCGTTCCTCCACGCTCACGAAGCTGCGCACGTCAACACTGATCAGGGCAAGCAGCGGGGGCATATCATAGCCGCGCCATCCTCCTTGCAGTTTCAGCGCATGCTCGATGAGCTTCGGGTTTTGAACAAGCAGGATGCGGTATGCCTGACGATTGCACACGGAGGGTGTCTTCATGGATAGTGCAATCGCATCGTGCACAGCCTGCATGTTGACCGGAGTGCCGGCGTATTCGCGGACACTGGTGCGCTGCTCGAACAGCGTCGCATAATCTTTTGTTCTGTTATCTCGTTTATCCGAGGCCCGAACAGTCTTGACGCCAGCGTTGGTTTCGCTGCCGCATGTGCCTTCTGCAGAGGCGACCTCGTCGGCAAACCATTCGCTAACGAATTGAGGAATCTGCTTACCTATGGCGCGATGCTTATGCACATACGCCCGAACCACATTCTGTGCCGCATGGTAGGTCACATCGTCCACTGGATAGCCAAGTTCACGCCATCGTTCCATCATGGCTTTCAGCTCAATGAATGCCGATCTTCCGAAGCCTGAACGGAAATGCTTATGCGACAATCCCTTCTCGATGCGGTGAATGTAGTACACCATTGTTCCCCGCAGCTGCTCGAACCGCTCATCGTTCCATTGCCCAGCGCAATTGTTCAGGAAACGCTTGCGCTGCCCGGAATAATACGATGCCAGTTTTATGTTCGCCTTATTCCGCTGCAGCAATTTCCACACACGTTGAGGCACAATGGCCTTGATCTGCTGCTTAACGCCCATTTGTCGTCACCTTTCCTGCAGTTGCGGCATAGCCGCCTGCAACTCGCCCATGACTCTTCTTGTGTAATATCCTCCACGCAGTTGCGCGCCTAATTCGCCAGCCCTTTTCGTCATCGAAAGATACTCTTCCTTGTCTATGGTACGTTCCACCTGCACGGCTTCCCGCATGCTATCCACCGCGAAACCAACACCGTGCTGCGTGACGAACGATGCCAACGCCGCCTTGTTCCATATGATTACCGGCTTATCGGAGGCAAGGTACAGTGAAAGCTTGTGTGGATTGTTCACGGCCAGATATTTGCCATAGAATCCCGTGCACGTTTCCGTACTGTCGCCATCCCAGATAAGTCCGAACCGCCCTTGGAGCTTGCTCGGCAGCTCGTCGGGAGCATACATGCCCCGGTACCATGCGGAAGGGCCCTGCTTCTCATCGAATTTCGGCCCGTAGAGATTGATGTCCGCGTCAGGGAATTGCGTGGCGAGCCGATATATATACCCGGCTTTCTCATGGCTGAGATTACCCGCTATGTCGATACCGTGCCGCGCCTCCGGAGGAATCGGCGTGACCGTTGGAAGCAGGTAGTCGAAAACACCGATCTCCTTGATCGGCGCCGTGGCACCATATTCGCGCAGCACCTTGCTCATGCGTGGATTGTGGCTGATCAGCATATCCGCTTCCGCAACCCATTGCTTATCGAAATCAGTGAACGAGTAACCGCGCAGACTTTCCAAATCATGCACCAGCATAATGAAACGCACCTCTCGCGCCTTCATCCTGCGCACGGAAGGCAGTGCGTATAGAGAGACCTTGTTGTACATGATCAGTGGGAACTGCACCAGCACCACATCACCCGACTGGACAACACGCTCCAATCGTTTCCAATCGGCTATGGTGTAACCGACGCATAGCAGCTTGTCGAAGTACCCTTTGTTCTCGCCCGGATGGACTTCGAAGGGCTGCCATGCTTCCTGTTCGAGCAACCGGCGGATATCGTCACGCGCCTTGGAACCGGCATGGGCATGGTGCAGAGAACGTTCGCAAATCACATAATTCGTCATATCCGATCCTTCACTCCTGTGGTTTGAACCGATTAATCACCGGCTGAATCATACTCATCAGAAACTGTTCGTGGCATACAGCGAGCGATGCGCCATATACGATGCCGAACACCACGCCGCCGCCAAGAAGCCATGCGAATGCGTTCCATGCAGCGGCATTGCCCAATGCCAACACGCATTGCGTTACGACTCCCGAAAGCAGCGCACAAAGGAAGATGCGAATCGGATCGACCAGTTCGCGAATCCCTTTAAGAAAATCACGGCATACATACGAGCGCATGACGAACATCAACGCCTCACACAGCGAAATGCTCACCGCCGATCCGATCACACCGAATCTTGGAATCAAAAGAAGATTCGCAATGATGGCCAAAGCGAGACCGATGACGTTGACAGTAGCCCAACTACGCTCTCTGCCTTTGGAAATCATGTAATTGGCGAGCACGATGTTCATGGCAGAGAACATCACGGCAAAGCCGACGCATCGCAGCGGGAACACCGATCCGGTGAAATCGGGCCCGCCGAGCAATGCCACGATCGGATCAGCAAGCAGTATCAGCAATACGATGATCGCGGAGCCGAACACCATGACGAAGTTCATGTTCTTCGCAATAAGCTCGCTTGCACGACGTTCCTTGTTTTGTGCCTGGTAGTAAGACAATCGCGGAAGCATGACGTTGCCAACCGAATTAACAGCCGTTACCAATACGGATTTGATCTTGGAAACAAGCTGGTACAAGCCGACCATGTTTGTCGCGCCAAGAAAACCAAGCATGACGATGTCGACTTGGATGTACATTCCGGACGAGATGGATGCGATCATGAACCACAGCATCGGCTTGAAATGCCGCGTCACATCGAGCTTGGCGCCGTCATGCAGATCGATGAACTTACGAAGCCTCAACAGGTTGAGGATATTGGATCCATAGCCGGCCACCACGACGATGAGACCGTAGATCACATAATCGCCGCGCTGCCTGACGAACGCGAACATAAGCACTAAAGCCAAAAGTTTGAAGCAAACGCTGCGCACGGTAATGTACTCGTACTGCTCCAGTGCCTGATAAAACCATTCCACTCCAAAAGACGCCAGCCAGATGGAAAGCCCGAACAGTAGGAACAGTTCGAATTGCGCGTTCATCTTCGGCACGGTGAGCAGGCAGGCCACATACACAATGCTGACCACAGTGGTCGAACATCCAAGAATGACCAGCAACTCCTTGACGGTTCGCGAGAGCTCAGCACGATCATCGCGAACGCTGGCGCATGCACGCACCCCGTAATATGTAACACCCAGCAATGCCACTAGCGAGAAATACGAGGAAACCGACTGGGCGAATGCGACATGCCCGGTACCGCTCGTGGAAAGCACGCGCGAAACGTATGGAACAGTGATCAGCGGGAATATCAACGATGATGTGGTGACAATCATGTTCATCAACACGTTGAATTTGACGGAACGAATGCGTGGTGTACTGCCCTTACCGCTACATACGGCCTTATCTGCCGCCTCCCAACGCTTCACCTGATGTTCTCCTTCACATCAGAGGACTTTGCAGAATAGTGCCTTTCCTCACCGGCAGCTATGCCATGCCCGAGGATAATATTGGTCAGGAGAATAAGCGCAATCCAGATAATGATGTTCTTCAGCATAATTTGATTAAGCATGGTGGACATCCATCGGTTGGAGAAAAAGCTGAAAGCGCAGCAATAACTGATAGCCCCATACAACATCATGGATAGAGGAACGCTACCGCTTCCATACTGCAACGCGTAGACCGTGCTTTCATAACACAATTGGGAAAGTGCTGCGATAAAAGCAACAGCAAGCATGGCACCGGCAATTCCCCAATCGAAAATGAATGCATAATATGTGGTGAACACATTACCGAGATCCACATTCCCATATCTTTGGAACGGCTGCCAATTCAACCAGTCGAGGACAGTGTGGCCAAAAACCTGGGGGAATGAAGCAAAAGTCGATGCCAATGTCATGTCTCCCCATTTCATCGACTTCACAGCAAGGGATGGGTTCATCGAACCAGTAAGGAACGCATCCAGATTCTTCATAGGCGCTCCGATATAGATGGAAAGATACTCGTATATGGTCGACTCTCCAGATTCACGCCCCATCAACGAAAGAAGCGGTTTGAACAAGGCCAAACCGGCCAAAACGATAATCATGAAAAAGGCAACCGTACGGAAACGTAACCGAACACCTTGCCAATGATTGTTTTGCCGACGGAAGAGAATCCAATAGGCAAAAGCCGCAACGCCCAATTGAATGAGGCTGTTTCGCCCACCCGAGATCAAAGACATTGGGATAGCTGCCAGGGCGTTGATCAGCGCAAAATAGTCCTTCTTCAACGTCCGAATTACAAAACTCCGCATAGCAAGAAACAGCCATACATACGCCATAGCGTTGGTGGATAGATACAGCAGAGAGGCAATGCCGGAAATAGACACACCTTCGGTGCTGAATTTATTCAGGTGATCATACAGCCCAATAGCCTTGCTTAACGAGCCGTCACCGCCGTATGGCAACGTCAGAGCGACGATGCTCCGCGATACAACGATGAAGGACAGACATGTAAACATCAGCCCGGCAACATAAACCCATAACGGCAAAGTAATATTTCGCGGCTCTTTGTATCTCCGTGATGAAACATCACCTACCACAATCGTGTGGAACAGCGTTTTTACACCATATGCTGTAGCCATGAAGACAACCGCTCCCACCATGACGACCATGCATGTCTGTAAAGACAGATTAAAATTCCACGCCTTGTAATTAGTCAGACCATTGAAGACGGATAAAGCAAAACCCAGAACGAAGAGTATGGATGGTTCCGCGAAATCCCCTCCATACACCATCAGCAGAAGAGCCAGGAACAAAAGTAATGTAAGTAGCAGCGCAATCGAAAACATTCTTGACATGTGCTCCTAATGCGACGAAATTTCCGGGTGCCGCCGTTTATAGCAGCGGTACATCACGCTATACAGGGCAGGAGAAACGACAAGCAACTTCCATTGCAGCAATTGGCTCCGTGACAATAATCCATATTTTTCCACCAATGGCAGCAAATCACGCAGACGGACTCGGGCATACCGTTCGAAACCAGACCATTCCTTGCGCTTATGCGCAAGGACAATGCGGTTGCAGGTGCCCACAATGGATTCCAAATGGCCATATGCCGCATATGGTTCGTCCTGAGGGTATTTTCTGCGCACCAACTCCAGCATGTTGCCGGTGGACTGGGCGAATTTATCGGTGATGCCGTGTGATTGGCTTCCTTCGGTCATCCGGTATCGATACAACGGCGCGGATTCATAGACTATGCGCTCGGCACGATCCAGAAGCTGGTAGGTCACTGGTGAATCTTCGGCATATTGGGCGTCAACCGGATATCGAAGCCCGTCAAATAATTCCTTTTTCGCCAGCTTGTCCCACGCGACCACGTAAAAATAACCATGGATGTTGACGTATTTGAACGCGTCCTCGGATGTCATCACCATCTTTTTCCCAGGCAATGCATTGCAATAGGTTTTGCCGTCCGAACCCTCACGCGCATAGGAGACAATCGACAAATCGGCATCTGCATTCTCCATGTTCCTCATCAATGTTCCGAACATGTCAGGCAGCACATGGTCATCAGAATCCACAAAACCGATATACACTCCGGCGGCGGCATCAAGACCTGTATTGCGGGCTGCCGCAAGACCGGCATTAGACTGATGGATCACGCGAATACGTGAATCGCGTTCTGCCCATGTATCGCATTTTTCACCGGACGAATCGGTAGAGCCGTCATCGACCATAATGATCTCAAGATTTGCATACGTCTGGCAGACAAGGCTCTGCATGCATTGGTCAAGATACCGCTCCACATTGTAAACCGGCACGATAATACTGATCAGGGGTTGGGATGGCATTGTCATAGCACAGACTCGACTACTCGTTTTGCGCTTTTTCTTATAGAGCTCATCATGAGGAGCCGTTGTTCCCTTCTTCGTCCAATCAATAATCCCTTAGCTGGCAATCAGCACTTCAGTGCATAGATAGCGCTCAAGCCAATTGCTGGGTATGCAAGATCTTGTCAACATTCCCGAAACATCCAGGGGAAAGTTTATTCGTCGGAAGTGACACGCCTATGGAAGCAGCAATCTTCTTCCTATACGAAAACATATTTTACGTGAATAAGGGCGGGCGATCTTCCGATTCGTTCTGAAAATCGCCCGCCCTGGCTCTGTCTAATCCCTATCCATAGGGATTAGACAAGCAGTCATTCCACGGTGATGGTGAGGCTCAGGGCCTTGCCGTCGACCTTGGCGTTCACCTTCGCGGTGCCCTTCTGTACGGCGTACACGGTGCCGGTTCCGGAGACCGCGACCGCGGCCCCGTCGCTCCACCACATGTCCACCTTGGACGAGGTGCCCGAGACGGACAGCTGCGCAAGGGAGCCGGCCGAGAGCGTCAGCTTGCCGTTGACAACCCCGTCGCCGGTGATGGCGAGCGTGGACGGCGGAACGCCGTTCTCGTTCACCGTGGCGACGTCCCAAGCCACGCCGATGCTCTTGGTCTTGTCGGCGGTGGTCTTGCGGTCAGATGCCGGGTCCCACGTGGTCTTGCCGCTGGCGTCGACCTTGATCAGACGGAACGTCATGGCGTGGTTCCTGTCCACCTTGGCGGTGCCGGTGTAGATGCTGCCGCTCTGGGCGAGCCTGACGCCGCCCGCGCGGTTCCAGATCTTGCCCTTGCCCTGGCCCCAGTCGCCCACGGCGTACAGGGTCTCGCCCGACTTGAGGTCGGCAGCGGCGTTGATCGTGACGCTCACGTTCTGGCTGACGACACTGCCGTCCCAGGTGACGTCGAGGGTCTTGGACTGGTCGGCAACAGCCTTCCGATCCTTGGCCGGATCCCACGTGGTCTTGCCGCTGGCGTCGACCTTGATCAGACGGAACGCCATGGCATGGCCCTTGGCAACGGTCGTGGTGCCGGTGTAGGAGCCGCCGCTCTTGGCGAGCTTGACGCCGCCTGCGCGCTTCCACGCGTTGGCCTGGCCCCAGTCGCCCACGGCGTACAGGGTCTCGCCCGACTTCAGATCCACTCCGGATGCGCGGAACGTGATGTCGACCGTGGACGCCGGCTCGTCCTCGACCGTGACCTCGACGCTGGCGCTCTTGCCGCCCGCGGTCGCGGTGATCGTGGCCTTGCCGGCCTTCACGCCCGTCACCTTGCCGGTCCTGTCGACCGTGGCCACGGCCGTGTCGGAGGACTTCCACGACACGGTCCTGTCGGTCGCGTTGCCCGGGCTGACCGTCGCGGCCAGCTGGGCGGAAGCGCCCTTCCTCACGGACAGCTTGCCCGAGGACACGCCGGCGCCCGTGATCGCCACGGAAGTCACCGGCACGTTCGTCGTGCAGGTCACGGACGCGAGCGAGGACGAGGAGCCGTCCCAGCGCACCGTGCCGCCGTTGTAGTCCAGACCCGGCTCACGGGAACCCGGGAACTGCTGCGAGCCGCCGTCGTTGAAAATCACCTTCGCGTTCGAGGCCAGGCTGTCCGGGACCTCGTACTTGTATCCGGTCTGGTCGCAGTTGTCCGCCGCCGTCATCTCGACGCCGGGCCAGGCCGCGTTGTTGACCGCGCTGGCGCCGTCGCCCGTGTACACGTACGCGTACATCTTGCCCCAGCCGGAGGGCTTGGTCGCGTAGATGGTGTTCTTCTTCACCGGGGTGGGCGGGATCTCGCCGGTCACCGTGACGGTGATTGAGGCGGTGGCCTTGCCTGCCTTGGCGGTGATCTTGGCGGTACCCGCCTTCACCGGAGTGACTACGCCCTTCGAGCTGACGGTTGCCACATCCTTGTTGGACGAGCTCCAGCTTACGGACGCTCCTTCCGGATCGGTCGTGGCAGTCAGCTGCTTGGTGGTGACGCCATTGGAGATGTCAGTGGTGTAGCTCGACTGGTCGATCTTGACAGACTTGGTTTCAACGAGCGACCCAGTACCGCCGATGTTCGCCATCTGCACGGTGAACATGTCTTCGTCGGACTTCTCGAAGGAGTTGTTCACCTGAGAGGTGGTGTCCGGCAGATCGGCATTGTCGTTCATGGCCAGATCGTACGGCAGGGAATCCATGGCGGACAGGCCGAAGGTAGCCGCCAGTTCGATGCCAATGCCGTTCGCGGCAATATGGTCCGCAGTAGTGCCAAGTTCATCCAACGGGATGGCGATCTCGTAATGATCGTCCATGCCGGCGGAATCGTGACCCTTGTCGTTGAAGTTGACCCACTTGGTCTTGCTTTCGTTCTCTGCAGTCATATCGCCGACTACACGGCCGTTGCTGTCACCCCAGCCACCGTCGATGCCGATGACCTTATCGCTCAAAATGCCATTGCCATAGCCGAACTTGATGCCGGACTTCTTGGTATTGGTCTTGGCATTGGCTGCCGGGCCATACTCGGCATTGGAATCGAGGCCGTCGGAGTCGCCCTGGTACACCCACGGACCGTTGGAGCCGTTGGTGGAAATGGTGACGACCTTATTGACGTTCTGCTTGCCGCCCCAGGTGATGTTGGACGCCCACAGGGAGCCGCCGGTCTTCAGGCCGCCGTTGTTGCCCACGCGGGTGCTGTCGTCCTTGGTATCGATGGCGATGTGGAACGGCAGGTTCTGGGTCTGCCACAAGTGGCCTTGGCTCAGCGGGTAGTCGTCTCCACGATCCACCACATCCTGCACGTTGGTCATTTCCCACATGAGGTAGAGGTTGTCGTTATCGTAGGCGCCATACAGCGCGTACAGGTCGATCGGAACCTCGTACATGGAGTTCGAGCGGTACACACGAGGATCGTCGTTGGCGGCGCCCTGCGCAATCAGCATGGAGCTGTCCCAGTCGGACAGGCTCGCGCCCTTGCCGGCCGTAAAGTTGATGGTCTTCTTCACGCCATTGCCGACCTTATTCGTTCCATACTGCGAGGCGAGATGCTGATCCTGGACCGGCACCTTCTTCACGGTGACGGAGCCACTCAATTGATCGCCTTTCTTGACCTTCGTGCCATCCTTGGTTGCAGTACCGGTCACCTTGACGGTAGCGGTTTCGTTTTCGGCAAGGGTGCTGCCGACGGAAATGCTTTCGCCATCCTTGAAGGAGCCGGACTTGCCTTCGGAAGTGGTGTACTTCAGGTTGTCGGCATACTGGGCGTGCAGCGTCACCTTCACGCTTTCAGACGAGAATTCCGCGGATGCGGAGTCGGCATAAACGCTCGGCTCGGCCTGACCCTTTGCGTAGAAGACGCTCACGGAGCCGCCCTTGGCGGTGCCGGAGACGATCTTGCCGCTCTGAACCACAAGCTTGCCGCCGTTGACCTCATCCGTGTAGGTGCCGTCGTCAAGGCTGGAGGCGAGTCCGGCAAGGTTCTGGTCACCGGCCATATTGGCGATGACCACGCCGTCGTTCTGCACGCCATCCTTGGTGTAGCGCTCGATCATGACGCACTTCTTGGCAGCGTCGCTGTTCGAGTCGGCGCTGCAGTTCTGCAGATGCTCGGACTTGCCGTCCATGGCATTGCGGAAGTGATTCACCGCCACCACGGACTTGTTCTTCCACATGTCGTCGCCGGTGTCGCCCAGCTGGGATTTCTCCGCGAACTGCGCCCTGAGGTTGCCGTTCTGGTCCTTACCGCCGGATTCCTTCGGACGGTTGAAGTATAGCGGCGCGCCGGCCTTGCGGGAGCCGACAATGGCCCAGCCCATCATGATCTGGTAATCGGTGAGCTCGGTGGAGACACCCTTCTTCACGCCATCGGAACCGGTCTGTTCCTTGTTGGCGTAGTTATCGTGTGATTCGACCCAGGTGACCAGCTGATCCTCGTTTGCGCCACCGGTATCGATGTTCTGCACCATCTTCGTGGTCAGGTTCTCGGACTGGATGGCCGCACGAATCGTGCCACCGTAGTTGGAGGCGGTGTTGCCGCCGCCATCGGAGGAGTTGTCTTTGAATAGGTTGGCGTATGCCTTGTAGTCCAGGCCGGAATCGCCCTGCAGCACCTCGCCGTACTGGAACTGCGCGCCATTCTGCAGAATGGTGTTCCAATAGTTGGAGGTCTTGTTGTCGAACTTCTCGGTCGGCAGCTCCACGTGCTTGGCGGCATCGAAGCGGAAGCCGTCGACGCCATCGGCGACGGCGGTCTTCAGGAAGGACTGCATACGATCGGCCACGGTCTGGTTCTGCGTATTCAGATCCCACAAACCGAGCAGGTGGCACTGTGTAACGTCACGACGGGAGCTGTAATTGATGTTGTCGCCGTTGGCACCACCGCAGTTGGAACGGGAATGGAAATAGTCCTTGTTCTGCCAATCGGAATCGATGGCGCTCCAGTCGGAGGTGAAGTGGTTGGCCACCACGTCGACGATCACACGCACACCGTACTTGTGGGCGGTGTCGGTCATCTCTTTGAGATCGTCTTCAGTGCCGACCACGAAATTGCCGATGCTGGTGTTCGACGGCTGGTACACGTAATACCAGTTCTCGTCGAACTTCTTGCCATTGGCCGGAACATACTTGATCTTGCTCATCGGCTCGGTCTGCACGGAAGTGTAGCCGGCCTTGGCGATGGCTTCCATGTTCGCCGTGATGTTCTTGAACGACCACATCCATGCGTGCAGGATGGCGCCGTTCTTCATATGCTTGGTCAGACCGTACTTCTCACGGGCCGTTTCGAATGTGGAGTTCTCCACAGTGTCCGTATAGCTGTCTCGGTCGGTGGAAGCGGAAGCGGTGGAGGACACAAGCCCCATACCGCCGAACGCCGTGGCAAACGCAACCGCACCTGCCGCCAGCTTCTTCCAGACCACTCTCTTCCTGAATGGTGAACGGTTCCCGCTCTGGGGCGAATGCTGCGATCCGCCTTCACTCGGGGAGTATCCACTAGCCTTCATTGGCACTCCTTGTCAGTGGCCACAGGCCTGGCATACGCCGCACGTTCGGGTCTATCGCTCCTCCCACACAACGCACATTACCTGGCTACGCTTGGCCAATCTCCTTTGACAACGTTCTCTTCTGGAGCACGTTCCTTTTAAAATATCATAAAATGCGCCAATAAACGCCAACGTTTTCACCGTTCCGCCAACCACGCCGTTCACAAATCGACGCCTTTTGACAGAAGCGCGGCGCATAAACCAACGGCCACAAGGACTACAACGGTTTTTTAATGAGATAAAGCAACTGAAATCGTACGCACAACACTGTGAAAGAACATCAGATAAGCACCCTGCCACTCAACTGCACATTGTCATGCGAACGCTGTCAAAATTGGCAGGAAACCACGGCATACAACGCTTATCCGAACTCAAACATCACCCTATATGCCCCACGCTGAAGCACAACGAATCTTAAAAGCTCTTCTCATACTTCCTGCCGCCGAACTTGGCCATCAGGAAGCCGGTTCCTTTTCTCCACCAGTCCACCGGCTCCGGGCTGGTCACCGGCATTTCCGCATAGTCGTACCCTTTGGTGCCCAACCAAACATCCAGCAGACGCTCGCTCACGCGCCCAGGGTATCGCGCACCGAAGGCGTCATAGGATTCGGGCGGAATACGCTTGGTCAGCTCCTCGATGATCGGGAACATCCAGGTGCAATACTCGTCAAAGCACTCACGCGTCATCACGAACATATTGAAGATATGCGCCTTCTTCGACTGCATCAAATGTTTGAACGCCGGAACATATTCGGGGCATTGCTCCTGAAGCAGTTTCAGCGTTTCGTCGAATTGCCTGCCGTCGAAGGTGTGACTGTAATGCGAATACACCGTCTCGATGTAATAGTTGCGTCGCCGCGGCACGATGATATCGGTTCTGTTGAGCAGTTCCTCGATATCCTTCCGAGTGGCGATCCGTTCGAAACGATCGCTGGACACTCTCATTGTCTTATTCAGCGTGGCGAAATGCCTCCGATAATGCACCAGACCCTTATACTCGGCATCGCAATTCTTCCATAGCCAGTACAGGCCGGTGAGCTCCGAGTAGTACGCGTTCCTATCGGAGATGTTGTCGCCAGTATTGTCACAGGCGAATCCCAAGTCGACATCCGGGTGCAGTGCCTTCCCTACCTGTAGCGGCAGATACATGGAATCCTCAGGCATCCTATACGCCTTATGGGTGGCCACTGCTATGCATATATCCTTGTGGGATTCAACCTGAACTGACTGCATAGGGACCTCCTCGTTTTTCATCATCTGACACCGCCCGATCAGTAGGCACCGCTGGGATTGATCATCGTACCGACCGTGCGGAAGATATAGACGATATCCCCCATCACCGACCAGCTTTGCACATAGCCCACGTCCAGCTGACGGCTTTCGGCCTCGCTCAGATCGTTGCGGCCGGAAACCTGCCATGGCCCGGTGATCCCCGGCTTGACCAGCAGACGGGTGGCATAGACCTGGTCGTAACCGTCCACTTCGAATTGGCGCTGCGGGCGCGGACCGACCACGCTCATCGTGCCGATGAACGAATCGAAGAACTGCGGCAACTCGTCAAGACTCGTCTTGCGAATGAACCGACCGACCTTGGTAACACGAGGATCGTTCTTGATCTTCACACACGCACCCAGCTCCTGACCATTCACGGCGGCCACCTCCGCCAATTTGGCATCGGCATCCACGTACATCGAGCGGAACTTATGGATCTTGAACGGTTTGCCACGCAAGCCAATACGTTCCTGCGTATACAGAGCCGGCCCATGATCCTCAAGCTTGATGGCGATCGCCACCAGCACCATGATCGGCGATGAGATCACAATCGCCAACGCCGACACCACAATGTCGAACACACGCTTCTGCAGCATGGCCGCAGGCGAATACTGCGGCAGGCAGATCGTCATCACCGTGGTGCCTTGGATCACGCGCACCTGCGTCTCGTGCCCGCTCACATCGGCAGCGGAGGTGACCAAGGCGATCTCCAGATTCATGGATTCGGCCCTCAAGGCAAAAGTGTTGAAATTATCGGAGAACCGTTGCATCACATCGGTGACCATCACCGTCTGCGCATGCAGGCTGACGGCGTGTTCGGCAAAATCATCGCCATAGGTCATGATCGGAATGCTCGAGCCGAGAACGTCATTGATTTGCTGGTCCAGCCCTTCGATATTCGTATCGGCCTCGACCAGCCCCGTTGCGGGATCAAGCCGTATCGGGCATACTGCCACCGGCCGATAGTTCAGCTGCTGCTTCTGCCCGAGGAACGCGAGCGCGCGCGTAATGCCTTCCTGCGACCCGACAACCACAGTGGAATAGGAATATCGTCCTTTCCGACGCCCCTGCGTGATGAGCAGTCGCATGAAGAAACGCTCCACCATGGTGAGCAGCAGGCCGAATACGAACGACAGCACAATAGCCGTCAACGACATGCCGATGCGCATGATGAAATCGAAGGCGCATGTCACCATGACTGCGATTACGGCGCCTTTGATGAGTAACGCATTGAGCTGGTAGCCATCGCCCATCACATGGCGGTGGTACACGCCGACGCCATGCAGACAGATCGCCCACAGCACCGCGCAGACCAACAGATAGGCCGACAAATCCATGGGAATCCCAAAACGGAAAGAATATATGTCGGTTTCATGGTGCAACGCAAGCACCGTGGCGGACGCAACGATGAGCATCGTCATATCAAGCACCGTCAGCGACATGTTGACGGAGAATCGCCAATAGGCCACGCTCAACAATCGATGTTGAGTCGCCTGCCCTAGTCTTGCTTTGTCGTTCTCTTCCATCTTTTCCCTCATCCGGCAATGCTCTTGTAAGCAAAGTCAACTAAGGAAAGTCTAATCATCGATGAATACGTTATCAACCGGACGGGGGTGTACCCCATCGTCATATGGACATGGCCAAGCGAGTGCCGTTGCTCGCCCATGCTGGCATTACATAGGAGGAAAGCCTTACGATTGCCGCACTTTTGGAGCTTGTTCAGCCGGTGATCTCCATAGTCCCCAGCAGCACTTTATGATCGGAACCGGCAACCGCACGTGCCTCAAGATCGCCTACGATAACACCGCGATCGTGCACGATATGATCGATCTCGGAACAGGCAGGCATCGGAATGACGCCCAGCAGCTTCACATTCGACGGGTAGGTCATATGGAATCCGCTTCCGGCGCGTTCGCCCGAATCCAGGAAGCGCGCCCCAAGCAGATACCGGAAACTGGCATGATCCCATATGGCGTTGAAATCCCCCATCAGCACATACTTGCCTTTGCTTCCCTGTAACTGCCCGATGGCGCTTAACCCTTTGCTCCATAACCCTTGGTTGGTCGGGCGGGGCGAAAATGGATGCACCGAACCGAATCGCACGGCCACTCCGCCAAAATCAATGCTGGACGCCGGAATACTGGAGGACTCGATGGGAATGAGATCCCCCGTGGTGTCGCTCATAGGAGCCGCGCTCCACAGCGCGTTCACGCCACCGTTGTCATGCGCCGACCACTTCGCCACGTTCGAATAAGGCAGCGTCGCTTCCAAGCCGGCATCACGCAACCGTTGCACCAGTCCATGCGACACCTCCTGCAATGCCAGCACCTCTACATGCTCATCACGAACCATCCGCACAATATGGTCGGCATCCGCAGCGCCTTCCTTCGCATTCAACGTCATGATTCGCGCATAACGATCAGTCGTGTCCAATTCGCTTTGCGTAACCGCGAGACGCGCGCGTACCGACAACCTGTCGGTCGGCACTATGAACCCCCAGTGCCAGCACACCTGCACCATAATGCAGACAACACATATAACGGCGAGCGCACGCTGGCGTATGGCGAATGCGATGATGGCAACGGCAGCAGTGGGGATAATGAACCACGGCATAAGTGCCACAACAATGGGAACGTATTTTCTGCCGCCGAAGCCGCCTGGAATCATACGCAGCACCATGGCGATGAGCGTTATCGCCATGATTGTGCGCAGCACGATGACGAATCTATGGGATTCCGTGAGACGACCCGCCATGCCTTGCACGCCTCGTGTATTGTGCATGTCGGGCGGTATTGCGTCGGAGGATGCGTATGTCGCCGGCATATCGTGCTGCGCACGATTCGCACAGTCGTTACGGATGCCGTTGCCGGTATCGTGATTCGTATCGTTCGTCATGCAGTTGCGCTTCACCCTTCGATGGCATCCCATTGTTGCACTCGGCTTGCCATCGTTGCAGACGCTTGCCCGTAGCAGCACTCATACTGACGGATTCTCACGTTTTCTACGCGATGGGTACGATAGTTCACTGCACAATCTGCTGCCGCACCGGAGCGGAATCCACTTGACGCCGTTTTTTCAACGCGTTCAGTATGGCGCACAGGTCGCGGTTGAGTTCGTTGGCCACTTTCACGAACGTTGCGAACGGTTTGCCCAATGGGTCTTCGATATCCTTGGTTTTGGGAAGCATTGGTCGAATGATTGTGGATGCTCTGACGACCGATTCCAAGCGTTCCTGAACGGTGAGCCCCTCGACCAGGCCCTGCTGAGCGCAATATTGGCACATGTTGGCGAAATCATCCACCAGGAACGTGTAACGGACGGCGTTCGGTGCCAGTGTGACGATGTCTTTGCGCTGATTCTTTTCGAAGCAGAGTATCAGATCCGCTTCCTCCGCCATGGCTTTGGTAAGGCGACGTGAACGGAATCCGCTGGGTTCGATGTCTACGCTGCGCATGAGTCTGGCACTGTATCGGTCCATCTCGTGGCGTGTAAGTCCTCGTGTGCCTGCACTGGCTACGCTGATGGTGGTGCCTGACAAATACCTCCCCAGCAGCAGTTCGCCCATGGGGGACCTGCAGATATTGCCTGTACAGACGAACAAAATGAGCATATCGCGCACCAATCCTCACAGTTGCATTGCATGACGGTATCGGTAACAGTCTACCCATCGCAGAGCCGAACCGCCTGTTCCGGTCCCCTGTCCAGACACGGTTCGTTCCAATTCGATTCGTCCCCCGCGAGCGCCTCCGTCGATTGCAAAGCATGTGACGATAACGCATAAGGCGCATCCAGGAAGGATTCCGGATGCGCCTTATGCGATGGGGATATGGATGATGGATGGAATATAAGGAGAAGATCCCCATCAATGTCGGAAGAATGTTGCGCATTCTCCCGGCCGTCACCGTTCAGTGAACGGCACTGACTGCCGTGAAAGCAAACGCGGTAGATGGGCAACGACGCACGAAGGATGATGCGTCTGATAATCTACCGCGCCGCTATCACGCCATGATCTCAGTGACGATTGTTGAGACGATGGTACATCTCGCTGATCTCCAGCTCCTTCTCGAACTGGCGGGCGGTGGTGTTCTCGTCGATCACGGCGAGTTCGACACCGGCGATGCGGGCGAAGTCTTCCCAAGCCTCACGGCCAACGGACGTGGTCATGCAGGTGTGGTGAGAGCCACCGGCGGTGATCCAGCACTGCACGGCGGTCTTCAGATCCGGCTTCGGCTTCCACACGGCGCGAGCGCACGGCAGCTCCTTGAGGGAGCCCTGCGGCTCAACGACGGTGACTTCGTCCATGAGCAGACGGAAGCGTTCGCGCTCATCGGCCATGGAGACCACCACGGCGTCGGTCGGCTTGCCGGAGAACACCAGACGAACCGGGTCGGACTTGCCGCCGATGCCCAGCGGGTAGATGGCCAGCTTCGGCTTCTCGATGGTGCCGATGGCCGGGGAGACCTCAAGCATGTGGGAGCCCATGTCGAGCTCGTTGCCCGGCTCGAAGTTGTAGGAGTAGTCCTCCATCAGGGAGGCGCCACCCTCAAGGCCGTAGCCCATCACGGCACCGATGCGCACCAGCACGGAGGTCTTCCAGTCGCCTTCTGCGGAGAAGCCCCAGCCGTACTCGGACGGGAAGCGCTGCGGGCCGACACCCGGCAGCTGCGGCAGGGCGCCCAGATCCTCGAAGTTGTCGACGGCGGCGGTGCAACCGTTCTCGCGCATCATGTTGACCATGGCCGCTTCCTCCTTGGCTGCGATGAACAGCTCATCGTAGCGGGAGTCCAGCAGCTCGGGGGCAACGTCGTACTTGGCCTTGTAGTCCTCGATGAGAGCCTTGACCTGATCGTCCTTGACCTTGTCGTACGCGGCGACGAGTTCGTTGACGGCCCAGGTGTTGATGGAGGCGCCGAACACGCGCTCGGCCTCGGTCTTGTCGCCTTCGGTGACGGCGACGTTACGCATGTTGTCGCCCCAACGCATGACCTTCATGTTCTGGGAGGCGTCCCAGCCGGCGCAGGCGCGAGCCCAGGTGCCGACCTTCTCGGCGACTTCCGGATCGGTGTAGTGGCCGACGACGATCTTGCGCGGAATGCCGA
>ERZ1106954.102-NODE-102-length-66950-cov-5.682039_pt1 | contig 66950 bp, 45 predicted proteins | sample MGYA00403678_ERZ1106954 | MGnify/ENA primary metagenome ERZ1106954 (study PRJEB35170, sample SAMEA104062445) | human gut metagenome | biome: human gut; feature: human-associated habitat; material: faeces | place: Denmark | collected 2012-08-20 ... | reverse complement strand
TTCATCGCGCGGTTGAATATTGGGGTTGGTCCAGCAAATCGTGGGCTCAAACTCTTCCTCGCGCAGCAGGCGAACCGGCTCCAGCGAGCACGGCGCGCAGCAAGCATGCAGCAGCAACGGCTTCATCAACAACTCCTCCCCTGCAATGATTTTTTAATCCCCGTCCCAGAAAAATCATCTCAAAAAGACTACCTTGCGAAAAAGCGCACGCCAAAGGATGTGTCCTCGCAGGCGACAATGCGACGGTCGCGCAGAATGGTCCGCACGTAATACCAGTCGCCCACGCACCCCGAAAGATGCAAGCCGGCCGCCAGGTAGCACAGCAGCGGATAGCCCGAGAACGCAAACCCCAGGGCAAACGCCGCCGTCACAACAACCGTCGGCGCCAGGCAAACCGCCATGTACCGCCGGCGCGAATACACCACGCCCTCGGCGCAGGCGTAAATCATGCAGGTTTCGAGATTTGCCCCAAAGGTCACCCGAGCACCGGCGGGCGCAAACAGCTTAAAGAACACCGCATGCACCAGCTCGTGCACGGCAAATGACGCCGCCGAAACCGCAGCCAAGCCGACTATCCAGCCCACGACCGCCGTCCAACCGCCCGCGTCAGCCGCATCCAGATCCGCGGGTCCGCCCAGCAGCATAAACACCGGCACCAGGCACACGGCAAATGCGCCAAGCACGGCCATCCCCCACACAAAGCAGGCGTGCAGGAAATCCTCGTCTTCAAACGCATGTATGTTGGAAATCTCATTCATAGCATCTTAGGATAGCGCCCCCGTCACGCACCCGCCCGCATGTGCGATAATGTCGAACGATATGCACGAATTGACCACTGCGTCGCCGAGCCCCGCACCCGGCTGCGCTCTCACCATATGCGAAGGAGTCCCATGGCATCCAAATACTCCATGAACGACCGTCCCAGCTGGCCTCGCCGCGCCATCGTTACCGCCGGCGAGCCCTACGGCAACAAGGGCCTTCACTTTGGCCACGTTGGCGGCGTCTTTGTCCCGGCCGACTTCTTCGCCCGCTTCCTACGCGACCGTCTGGGCCGCGAGAACGTCATCTTCACCTCGGGCACCGACTGCTATGGCTCGCCCATCATGGAGAGCTACCGCAAGCTCAAGGAGAACGAGGGCTACGACAAGTCCATCGGCGAGTATGTCGAGTCCAATCACTCCCGCCAAGCCGCGACCCTCAACAACTACAACATCAGCTGCGATATCTACGGCGGCTCGGGCCTTGAGCCGGCGGCCCAGATCCACAACGAGGTGACCGCCGAGATTATCGAGCGCCTGCACGAGCAGGGCACCATCTCCAAGCGCTCCACGCTGCAGTTCTACGACGCCAAGGCCGGCACGTTCCTCAACGGCCGCCAGGTGATTGGCCGCTGCCCCATCCAGGGCTGCAAGTCCGAGAAGGCCTATGCCGACGAGTGCGACCTGGGTCACCAGTTTGAGCCCGAGGAGCTCATCGCGCCCAAGAGTCAGCTCACCGGCGAGGTGCCCGAGCTGCGCCCGGTCGACAACCTCTACTTCGACCTGCCCGCCTATCTCGACTTTATGAAGACCTACACCGCCAAGCTCGCCCAGAACCCGCAGGTTCGCTCCGTGGTCTCCAAGACCATGGAGGAGTGGCTGCTGCCGGCACAGCTCTACATCCAGAACAAGTTCCGCGAGGCCTTCGACGCCGTCGAGGACCAGCTCCCCGAGCACACCGTGCTGGAGCCTGAGGGCAACAAGAGCAGCTTTACTGTCACCTTCCCCAGCTGGAAGGAGCGCGACGACGCCCACGCGGTGCTCGCCAACGGCGGCGTGCGCTTCCGCAGCGGCAAGGCGCTCGTGCCCTTCCGCATCACCGGCAACATCGACTGGGGCGTTCCGGTGCCCGAGGTTGACGGCGTGACCGACGTCACCTGCTGGTGCTGGCCCGAGAGTCTGTGGGCGCCCATCAGCTATACGCGTACCGTTCTCGCCCGCGACGCCCGCGCCGCCGGCGTAACCGAGGGTGTCGCCGCCCAGGACGCCGCCCTTATGGGAGAGCCCGCCGCCGATTCCACGCAGGTCCCCGCGCCCACCTACCAGCACAGCTCGCTCGACTGGCGCGACTGGTGGTGCTCTGACGACGCTCAGATCTACCAGTTTATCGGTCAGGACAACATCTACTTCTACTGCATCGCGCAGACCGCCATGTGGGAGGCCCTGGGTTGGAACCTCACGCAGAGCACCGTCAGCGCCTGCTACCACCTGCTCTACATGGGCAAAAAGGCCAGCTCGTCCTCGCAGACGCCTCCCCCGCCGGCAGACGACCTGCTCAACCACTACACCTGCGAGCAGATGCGCGCGCATTGGCTGTCGCTCGGCCTGTCCGAGAAGCCGGTGAGCTTTAGCCCCAAGGCATACGACACGCGCGTGACCGGCAAGGACAAGGACGGCAACGAGGTGCGCGCCTGCGACGACAAGCGCGTCATCGACCCCGCCCTTAAGGAGAGCGCGCTTTTGACCGGTGTCTTCAACCGCCTGGCCCGCAGCTGCTTCTACGGCGTCGCCGTCAAGGAGGGCGACGAGAGCCCCTATCGCAACGGTTGCATTCCCGCTGGCGCCGCCTCGGCCACCGTGGTCGAAGCCGCCCAGCAGGCAGTCCTTGCCTTTGAGCAGGCCATGTACAAGTTCGAGACGCACCGCGCGCTCGCCGTGTGCGACGACTACCTGCGTGCCGCCAACAAGCGCTGGAGCGACGCCTCCAAGGCCGCCAACAAGCTCGAGGGTGAGCCGGCCAACGCCGCCATGACGCAGGCCCTGGTCGACGCCTTTACCGAGCTGCGCGTGGCGACCGTGCTCATGCACGGCATCGTCCCGGCCGGCTGCGAGCTCATCTGCGAGTACTTCGACGTTGACCCGGTCGCCTTCTTTAGCTGGGACAACATCTTTGCCTCCACGGACGAGTTTGTGGAGAGCCTGGGCGAGAAGCCCGGCGAGCACCGCGTGAAGCCGCTGCCCCCGCGCTTCGACTTCTTCAGCAAGCACGAGAGCCAGTACTAAAGCACGCCAGCAGCAGCGTGCCCGGAAAGTAGTCAATTTGGGACGGGAAGGAAAGACGGATGTCCAAGCCGCGTCGTCGTAAGCAGAAAAAGCAGGTCAAGGCCGAGCTCAAGCTCAGGCAGTTTGCCGCCACCGAGCTTTCCGACCAGCTTGCCGCCCTTCCCTGCGCCGCCGACCTGCCGCGCTTTATGGTCGACACGGTCGCCGGCGCCTATGCGCCCGCCGATGCTCACCTCATGATCGAGGGCTTCGGTGCCGCAGCCGCACGCCCGGTCACGCTGCGCGCCAACACGCTCAAGGCGACCGCCGAGGACATCGCTGCGGCGCTCGATGCAGCCGGCATCGCCCACAACCCCGTCGCCTGGTACCCAGACGCCTTTATCCTGCCCGAGGCCCAGGTTTCCGATCTGTGGGACCTCGACATCTACCGCGACGGCAAGATCTACCTGCAGAGCCTGTCATCCATGATGCCGCCGTTGGTCCTGGGCGCCCAGGCAGGCGAGGACATCCTGGACATGTGCGCAGCCCCTGGCGGCAAGACGACGCAGATCGCCGCCCTCACGCAGGGACAGGCACACCTCACCGCCTGTGAGATGAACATCCCCCGCGCCGAGAAGCTCGAATCAAACCTCCATCGCCAGGGTGCCAAAAACGTGCCCGTCATGCGCATCGACGCACGCGAGCTCGACGAGTTCTTCCGCTTTGACCGCATCCTGCTCGACGCTCCCTGCACCGGCACGGGCACCGTCATCAGCGGCAACGAGAAGAGTCTGCGCGGCCTCACCGGGCAGTTGCTCAGCAAGTGTGCCCGCTCGCAGCGCGCGCTTCTGGACCGCGCCATGGGTGCCCTCAAACCGGGCGGCACGCTCGTCTATTCGACTTGTTCGATTATGCCGCAGGAAAACGAGGACGCCCTGCAAGAGGCCCTCGACAAGCACATGGACTGCGAGCTTATCCCCCTCGATGGCACGCCGAGCGAAAGTGAAACGCGCCGCGCCCAGGAAACTGGCGAAGAGCCACGCGTCGAGAGCAACGCCCTCACCGAGGCCATCGCTGCCGGCCATGTCTCGGCCATCGCCAACGGCATGCCCGGCACGCTGACCATTCCGCCCAGCCGCGACTTTGAGGGCTTCTACATCGCCCTGATCCGAAAACGCAGCTAGCGCACGGATTCAAAACTCAACAATCTATCTCCGTGCGCGCTTGTCCTGCTGGTCACGGTGCTGCTTAAGTGCCTCGCGTTCCTTGCGCTCGGCCCTTTTGCCCTTAATGGCCGTGACCACCAAGTAGATGACTGCGGCGGCAACGATTGCGCCCACACACAGGCCAATCGAGCCAAACATTGCTGTCAATTCCATACCGCGTCACCTCTCTTTTAAACGGGACATTCAAGATAGCACCTCAATACCCGCCACCACAGCTCCTTCACGTTCGCCGGTCCTTCGGTCTAACGGATGGCGCGGCGGGGAAAAATCAACTCGTCAAACGATTTAGCAAGCACAACGCTGTCGGCACCCCGCCGGCCACCATCGCATAGAATCGAGCCCCCATGGATACTCTCAACGATTTGAACGAGCGCGTCGACGCCTTTGTCGGCACCAGTTCCTTCGACGCGCCTGCCGCGACTAACGACCAGGCCCCCATCGATGTTCCCGCCGAGGTCCACGAGGACATCGTCGCCTCGGTCGATTTTTCCGAGGTCGAGCTTGCAGACGAGTTCACCGAGCCCCAGGTAGCCGTGACCCCCAACGGACTGCTCCCCATGGAGCCGCTGCCCATCGACGGGCGCCTGCGCAAGGCGGCCCTCCGCATGCCCGACGAGATCGAGGAGGCCAGCGGCTTTACGCTCTTCGGCCGTCGCATCAAGTCGCTTATCTACACCACCGACGTGGCGGTCATCCGCAACTCCAACGCCGATGCCGTCTTTGCCGTATACCCCTTCACGCCACAGCCTGCCATTACGCAGGCGCTGTTGACCGTCGCCGAGTGCCCAGTCTTTGTAGGCGTGGGCGGCGGAACTACGACCGGTAAGCGCTCCGTGCAGATGGCAGCCGTCTCCGAGATGCAGGGCGCGGCGGGCTGCGTGGTCAACTCCCCAGCCACTGCCGAGATGGTCGAGCACATCACCAACATCGCCGACATCCCCGTCATCGCCACGGTCGTACGTTGCGACGATGATGCGCATGCCAAAGTGCGCGCCGGAGCCAAAATTCTCAACATCGCCGCCGGCAAAAACACGCCCCAGGTCCTACGTGAACTGCGCGAGCACTATCCCAACCTGCCGCTCATCGCACCGGGCGGCAAAACACCCGAGAGCATCCGTGAAACCATCGCCGCCGGCGCCAACGCCATCATCTGGACGCCGCCTTCGGCCCAGCAGCTACAGACCGACATGATGCAGCGTTATCGCAAGATGAAGGAAGACGCCACACCTGTCATCTCGCGCGACGACGTGCCCATTATCGACCAGGTCGCCGCCGCCGAGGTCAGCCAAGTCGAGAACATGAATCCCGACGTGCCGATTCCCGACGAGGTTATCGAACGCGTCGCTTCGATCCACGATCATATCGAGGAGCGTCGCGCCAACCGTGGACTCAAGCCCTCGCTGCACGGCTTCTTCTTCCGCGGAAAGAAACGCTAGCCGCAACAGCAAGGCCCGCTCCACAAACGTGAGACGGGCCGTTTTCGTTTGAGCAATCATGCAGCGACGTGATGGGGCAAATTAATCCACGCGCTTGTCCCCCATAAAGAAGAGCGCCACCGTACCAGGTCCGGTGTGCGAACCAATCAGAGCACCGATATTGTTGATCTCAATCTTGCCTTTGAGCTGCGGAACTTGTTCCTCAATCAGCGCCGCAACGGCCTCGGCATCCCCGCGGCACGCCGAGTGCGACATGATGCACTTGCCCGAATAATCCGCACCGTCCTGCACGTGTTTCATCATGGTCTTAGCCATCTCGGAAATCGCGCGCTTCTTGGTGCGAATCTTCTCACGTGGCGACAGCCCACCTTCGCAATCGACCGTCATAAGTGGGCAAATCTTAAGCGCCGTGCCGATGATCGCGCTCGCAGCCGAAATGCGACCGCCGCGCAGGTAGCTCGACAGATCGGTCGAGAAGAACCAGTGGTGAAGGTTGAGTTTATGCTCCTCAATCCAAGCGGCCGTCTCGTCGAGTGAAGCCCCGCTATCGCGCACATCGGCGGCATATTCCAGCAACAGACCAAAGCCCGAAGACGCCCCCAGCGAATCGATGACGCGCACCTTGCCGCCCTGAGGATAGCGATCCGCGAGCATCTGCGCCGCAACGCAAGCCGAACCATACGTACCCGAAATACCCGATGACAACGTCAGGTGCAGCACGTCCTTACCCTCGGCAACAAACGGCTCCCAAAACTCCTCGTACTCGCCCACGCCCAGCTGCGACGTTTTTGGCATGACACCCGAGGCGATCTTGGCAAAAAACTCGTCCGGCGAAATCGACTGATACAGATCGTCGTCGTAAAGAATGTCATCGATCCCGTAATGAAAATACGCGACGGGAATATTGCGCGATTCAAAGAACTCCCGAGTTCGGTCGGCGGCGGATTCACAGGTCAGGACAAAATCACTCATATGAGGCTCCTTACGTATTGCTGCGAAAATTATCGCACAGCGAACCTGCATGCGGCACAAATGTCCACTATTTACCAAATCGAACCATCTGTATAGAAAATCTTTACCATCATCATCTCCACCAAACCATAGGCAATCGTCCGCAAAAGCACCCTCAGTGTCTCCACTCAACCGACATATCTACCTTAACTAAATCGATTTAGCAACCCGTTCATCCGACAATTGAGCCGCCAGCGCAAAATTGAAACAAAGGCGGCGCATACTGATAAACGTTTGACGCTGTTTATCAGTTTTACCAGCCCCATCGGAAGGTGTTTCATGGTCGCATTCGATCGCAACCCGCAAGACTTCAAGTATCTGCGCCTGCTGTCGAGACAATTCCCCACCGAGCAATCCGCGTTTACCGAGATCATTAATCTCTCGGCCATCCTCAACCTGCCCAAGGGCACCGAGCACTTCATGAGCGACCTGCATGGCGAATACGAAGCCTTCATGCACATCCTCAACAACTGCTCGGGCGTCGTGCGCGAGCATGTCGACGAAATCTTTGGCGACACGCTCTCCTTCGATGAAAAGGGCGAACTGTGCACGCTCATCTACTATCCGCGCGAGAAGATCGAGCTCGCACGCAGCCAGCACGAGGACTCGCCCACCTGGTACAAAACCATGCTCGACCAGCTCATCATGGTGGCGCGTTCGCTTTCGAGTCGCTACACGCGCTCCAAGGTGCGCAAGGCCATCCCGCGTGATTACGCCTATATCATCGACGAGCTCCTGCACACGCATCCGGATGAAAACAACTACCGCGTGCGTTATCACGAGCGCATCATTGAGTCCATCCTGGAGACCGCCAGCGCCGACAACTTTATCGAGTCGCTCGCCTCACTCATCAAGCGCCTGGCCGTCGACCACCTGCACCTGGTGGGCGACATCTTCGACCGCGGTGGCGGCGCGGCAAAGATTATGGACCGTCTACTCACCTACCATTCGCTCGACATCCAGTGGGGCAACCACGATCTGCTGTGGATGGGCGCTGCGGCAGGAGAGCCCGCCTGCATCGCCACGGTGCTGCGCAACAACCTTCGCTATGACAACTACGAGATCCTCGAGAACGACTACGGCATCTCGCTGCGCGGGCTTGTCGCCTTCGCCGACGCCACCTATACCGCCGACGAGTCCATCAGCCCGCTGATCAAAGCCATCAACGTCCTGCTCTTTAAGCTCGAGGGTCAGATTATCCAGCGCCACCCCGAGTTCGATATGGCAGACCGCCTGCTGCTCGACAAGGTCGATCGCGACGCCGGCACGGTCACGCTTGCCGACGGCAGCGTGTGGCCACTCACGACCAACGACTTCCCCACCGTCGATCCGGCGGACCCCTACACACTCACGCCCGAGGAGCAACACATCATAGACAAGCTCGTGTCCGAGTTTGTCACCGCCGATCACCTGCATCGCCACATCGATTTCCTCTATACCCACGGCTCCATGTATAAGGTCGCCAACGGCAACCTGCTCTTCCACGGCTGCGTGCCGCTCAACGAAGACGGCACCTTTAGCAGCATGAACTGCCTGGGTGCCTGGCACGCCGGCCGCGATTATCTCGATTTTTGCGACCGCATCGCCCGCCGCGCCTGGCGCGTGGGCGACCGCGACGCCCTCGACTGGATGTGGTACCTGTGGATCGGCTTTAACTCACCCGCGAGCGGTCGCCTGGTGCGTACCTTTGAGCGCGCCTATATCGCCGATAAGAGCACCTGGGTCGAGCCGATGGACCCGTACTTCACGCTTACCAAGTCGCCCTCTGTCTGCGACGACATCATGCGCGAGTTCGGCGTTGCCCCATGGCATGTTCGCCGACCGGCCACATCATCAACGGCCACACACCCGTTAAAACCACCAAGGGCGAGCAGCCCATCCGCGCCGAGGGCAAGCTGCTGGTCATCGATGGCGGCTTCTGCCGCGCCTACCATCCCAAGACGGGCATCGCCGGCTACACACTTATCTCGAGCTCGCGCGGATGCCGCCTCAAGTCGCACCGGGCCTTTACAACGGTTGCCGAAGCGCTCATGCGCAACGTGGACATCGAGAGCGAGACCAACCGTTTTGACCAGGCCGACCGTCGCCGCATGGTGAGCGACACCGATACCGGTGTCAAGATCCGCAGTCAGATCCAGGACCTACGCCAACTGCTCGATGCATATAGAAACGGTGCTATCGAGGAGCGCGCCTAGCCCCGCCTGCGGGGATTGGCTAAACTTGCTGAGTTCGTCATCCCCGCGGCGCTCCGGCGCCACCCTAAGGCAGGTACCATGCAAAAGCTCCTTGCGCAGATCATGAAGTTTGGCGTCGTCGGCGTCGTCGCCACGGTCATCGACTTTGGCATCATGGATCTGCTCCACTACGGTCTGGGTCTCAATATCCTGATCGCCAACACCAGCGGCTTTATCGTCTCGCTCATCTTTAACTACGTCGCGAGCATGAAGTACGTGTTTGCGCACAAGGAGGGCATGAGCCGCCGCCGCGAGTTCATCATCTTTGTCGTGCTGTCCGTTATTGGCCTGGCGCTCAATGACGGCATCGTGCTGGCCCTCAACGCCGGCCTGGGCCTCGAGGCCAACATCGCCAAGATATGCGCTACCGCGTTGGTCATGGTCTACAACTTTGTAACGCGCAAGATCTTCCTGGAGGGCGAGCAGACCAAGTAGCTCGGCCTCCTCGTTGCACTACGGAGCCCACGGATGACACATGTCAAGCGCTGTGTTGTTCGTGGGCCTTGCTCGTTTACGGAATGATTTGCAACGTTTGCGGATTACCTCTTGAATATTTGGCGAGTTCGTATAGTTCTTGCCAAAGACCTTACGTTTCCCATGCAAAAGCTCTAAAGTATCTCGTTGCTCGATTCATCAACGCATTGGATGTGATTACGTGCGCAAGGCACTGGCACAACCTCATACCAAGCAGTTCCTCAAGTTCGCTGTCGTGGGTCTTATCTCCTTTGGCATCGACTGGGGCATGCTCATTGCGCTCGTCGAGCTGTTCCACCTCGACTTTTTGATGAGCACCACGATCTCGTTTATCACGTCCGTCGTGGTCAACTACTGGCTCAGCATGAAGTACGTGTTCGATCACCGCGAGGGCATGAGCCGCAAGCGCGAGTTCACGATCTTCACCATCCTGTCGGTGATTGGTCTGGGCCTCAACGACCTGTACATGTTTGTGGGCGTCACGTTTTTGAGCATCGGCTACCAGGCCATGAAGGCCATCGCCACGTTCCTAGTCACCTGGTACAACTACTTTAGCCGCCGCTTCTTCCTCGAGGGCGCAAGGTCGTAGATTGCCGAACATATGCTTGAACGCAAAACGGGCTGGGACATCACGTTCCAGCCCGTTTTTTGTTTGCCGAGCTTTCTATAATTGCCGATAAGGGCGCACGAGACGGATCACGATGCCGAAATGGGACACGCTTTCCCATGGGCCTCCCCGGGGAAACCGCATCCCAGAATAGGACCTCAAAACGGGACACAGTTTCCCAATAGAACTCCAACCGGAAAGTGCATCCCAGAATTCAGCTCAAAAGTGGGATGCGCTTTCCGGTTGAGCCTTGATTGGGAAACTCCGTCCCATTCGCATCAAAAAACGGGCGGCCTGGATGTTTGTCCGAGCTGCCCGTTCCGTGCGTTATGTTGAGATCCCTAGCCTGTTACGTAATACCAGACGACGTTGTCGCCGTTGGAGAGAACGTAGTTGCTGCAGGCCGTCATGGGCGTCGAGCCGTTGACAGAGTACATCCAACCGCTCGTGCCGCCATACTGCTTCTCGGCCAAACCGCCGATCGCGGCGACATACGTGCCGTACGATGAGCCGTGTGCGTTGACGGAAAGCCCGAGCGCGCATAGGGCGTCGTAGACGGTGGCACCTTCGTTAAAGGTATAGGTGCCGCCGGCGGACACAGGATTGCCCACGGCGCTCGATGTGACCGCAACCGTCACCGTGACGTAACTGGGCTCCTGCGTGCCGCCCTGGCCGCCCGAGGAGGCGGTTCCGCCGTTAGAAGCAGAGGCGCCGCCAGACGATTGGCCGCCGCCCGAAGAGGTACCACCAGACGTGTTAGAAGTATCGGCAGTTTCGGTATTCTGAGCAGCCGATACATCGCCAGACTTCTTGCCACGCTGGTCTTCAGACTTTTTGCCATCCGAGTTTTTATCCGAGCTCTTGTTCGAAGACTCGGAATCGCCCTTGGCGTCACCCGAGTCCTTGGACTTATCTTTCGCATCGCCCGAAGCCTTGGAGTTCTTAGAGTCAGCTTTGCCAGAAGCAGCAGCCGAGCCAGCTCCCCTGGCGTCGTTGGCAACGACGCTCTCCCCCGTCACGGCCTGAACGATCCAGTCGATGGACCAGGCACCGCTTGTGGAGGGATGGACAAACCCCAGCGAGACGACAATCAGGGCAACGCAAGCAGCCGTAAAAACGCCGACAAGCGCCTTGCGCCGCGGGGCGGACGCCGCCGAAGCGGCGCCCTTTTGCTTTGCATCGTCGAGCTGGATAAACGAGGAGTCGGGCTGCTGCCCGTTGGTCTCCTTGGGCTTATCGGGCATTACCGTCACCCTTGCCGCGCTTGGTCAGCATGAAGACGGCGATGAGCGCGAGGCCGATCACGCCGGCCGCGATGCCGACAATAGCGAGCGGGTTGAGGCCAGACTCCTGCGCGGAAGCCTCAGTGGACTTCTTGGCAGTGGTCGTGGAAGCGGATGCCTTGTCGGACTTGGAGTCGGACTTCTTGTCGGACTTGCCGTCCTTCTTGTCAGACTTCTTCTCGTCCTTCTTGTCGGACTTGTTGTCCTTGGTCCCGGTCTTGGTCGACACCGTCGTCTTGGTCACCGGCTTCTGACCCGGGGCGACAGCGCCACCCTTCGAGCCGGAGCCAGTGCCCGCGCCAGCGCCCGTGCCGGTACCAGCACCAGTGCCGGAGCCGCTGCCACCGTTAGAGCCAGAACCGCCATTGCCGTCAGGGTTAACGGCGTTCTTGGTCCACTTGGCATACAGCGTCATATCGGCCGTCACCGGCGTGCTGAAGTCATACGCCTCCGTGCAAGCCTCATCGGTGTACCAGCCACCGAAGGTGTAGCCCTCACGCGTCGGATCGGCAGGCTTAACCAGCTTGCCGTCGGCCGTAGTCTGGAAATCGACCTTGGAACCATCGCCAGTCTCGAACGAGACCTTAACGCCACCATTCAGCTTGAACAACGTGCCGGAATCGTTGATGTAGTAGAGGTTGCCCTTGGCGTCGCAGGCAATCGGCGAGTCGCAGTAGTTGTTGTGTCCCGTTGCGCTAAACGCACCGGTCGCCTGCGCGTCACCCAGCTTGTAGCGATAGACACCGCCGCCCGAGGTGTAGTTCACATAGTCGGAAGTCGCACCGTAGTTAACCGTGAAGTAGACATACGTGCCATCTGCCTGGGCGCTCACGAGCGGTGCACCCTTGATGCCGCCGATGGGAAGCGCGGAGCCATCAGCAGACGAAACCAACGTCGTAGCAAAGTCATTATCAAGGTCGACAATCGCCAGCGCAGAGCCACCGGAAACCTCGCCGCCGACAATCAGCTTGTTGCCATACAGCGTAGGCATGCAGGCGCATCCCGTAAGACCCAGGTCGACGACGCGCTCTTCGGAAATGCGCGAAGCGGCATCCGCACCACGCGAACTACCGTCAGAAATCGCCAAAACGTGCAGCTTGCCATCGCGCGAAATCAGATAAGCATGGCTACCGTCGGCGGAGAGCACACAGGAGGAGTTAACGATAGCCCCAACGGAAACGCTTCCAAGCACAGCGCCCGAAGACTTGCCGAGCATCTCAACGGTACCGGCGCTGGTGGGAACCAGAATAAAGCCGTCACCCACGGTAGCACCCGTCCAGTAATAACCCTCATCGGCGTTGACGTGCTGCCAGGAAACGGCACCGGTCAGGATATTGATGCGCGTCAGATGGCCGTTGTTATACACGCCCTTACCATAGTCGACATCAACGGTGCCGACATAGAGATAGTTGCCATCGACCGTCAGCTGAGAATTCGACTGAGCAGTTTTGCTCACAGGGTCGGTAACCCAAACCGTCGTGAGCGTATCGGCCGTCAGAGCCTGGACCGCACCGCCATCGAGCGGGACGATGACCAAGCCGTTCGTATAAATCGGACGCGTCGTGTAGCCAATCGTAGTCTTAAGGTTCGACTCGGCAAGCACCTTGCCCGACTCTGCGTCGATCTTAAGCAAGCGCTTGTTGACGGCGAGATACACGTTGCCGTTTACGACAATCGGCTCGCTCGCGTTGGGATACGTGGCGCCCGAGTAGGCCTTCCAATCGAACGTCCAAGAGCTTGCCAGCGCGCCCGTAGGGGTGGACACGTTCTCGACCACCGCATTGGAATTGCCGTTCCAGTCGGCTTTCCAATCGGTCGGGCGCGAAGCGCTCGGATCCACGACGATTTCGTCAGGATTGGGCACCGTGTCGCCGGCAGCATATGCCCAGACGATCTTGTCGCCCGACTTGAGCGCGTAGTCACCATCGAGCTGAGTCCCGGGGTCCCCGTTTACAAAGAACGACCAGGAGCCCGTCAGCTTTGTGCCATCAAGCGGGGACACGAGGCTATGGACATTCCAATAGCCGCCATCATTGAGCATCACGGAATCAATGCCCAGGGCATCGAAATAGGCAGCAGATGCATCCTTAATCGTCGTGCCCTCAACGAACACCTGCATCGAAGGATCAGTCCAGCGCTGAGCCTTATCGTCCTTCTTGCCGATGATCTCCATCGAAACGGAGACCTGACCAGGCATGGTGCCGTCGGAGCCATAGACCCAAGCAATCTCGTCGCTTGCCTTAAGCGTATAGGCGCCCGCACCAACATCAACAGGCTTGCCATTGACAAAGAACTGCCAATATTTCCAGGTGTTTTCGTCAACCTTCTCGCTCGAGAGGGTCACGTTCTTTTCGAACGGCGAGGTCAGCGACTCGAGATACCAGCCAAACGAGCTCTCCCCCGTTTTGGCGCCAATGCCAGACTTTTTAAAGATCTGCTCGGAAAGGTCAGCAGCGGTTGTTCCCTCGTCCACGAGAGCTGTCGTAGGCTGTGCCCACGTCTGCCGGGCGCCCGAAGCATCCTGGCCGATAACGGTGCAGCTTACCGAAAGCTGATCGGCAGGAGCGGGGTCGTTGTACTTCGAGTAGTACCAGACGACGGAGTCGCCGGCCTTGAGCGTGTAGCCGCCGGCGCCGACCATGGAGGACTTGCCGTTGATGAACAGTTGCCAGTACGCTTCGGTCGTCGGGTCGTAGGCGAGCGTGCGGCCGGAGTCGAAGGGCGACGTGATCGAATTGAGCGCCCAGCCCCAGGAGCCGTTGGGGTCGTAGTCGGCCTTGAGGCCGGTCTGCTTGAAGAGCTGCTCGGAGAGGTCGGCCGCGGTCGAGCCCTTCTTCAGCGTAATGCTCTGAGCGGCGGCCCAGGTCTGCTGAGCACCCTTGGCGTCGGTGCCGACGACCGAACACGTCGCGGAAACCTGCGTGGAAACCGTGCCCGTGGGATCCTCGTACACCAGCTCGAGCGTGTCGCCATCGCTCGGGTAGTAGCCCGTGGCATAAGAGTTGGCAGCCTTGCCATTAATATCAAAACGCCAGTACTTATAGCCGGACGCCGTGTTTTCCATCGCGAGCGTCTGGGACTTATCGGGGTTCGTAACCGAATAGGGAACGCCGCCGTCCGTGCTATAGCTATAGCCGGCGTCGTCAAGCACCTTGGCAAAGATGTCCCAGGCAGACATTTTTTGGGTACTCGACCACTCAAACGAGGCCGTCGGCACCCAGTCCACAAGGTCATAGGACTGACCGACATCGTGCTTGCTTACGCCTACAACCCTGACGTTAACGGAAAGAGACTTTTCGTCGGAAGAATTAACGAGCCAAGCGGTGCTCTTGACATCGTTGTTGCCGGCGTTTGCCACGACATAGGCGTATTTGCCCTCAGCCGAGGCGGGAAGCGTGATCGCGCCGGTCGTTTCGTCGGCGCCAAACAGCTCGTGGGCATTTGTGCCCTCAGCGTCATCGGCGAGATACCAGCGGTAATCGACGAGGGAGCCCTCGGGGAGTGCCGTCTCGTAATCGCCCCAATCGCCCGTTGCCATGTAATTGGCAGTAGGGGTAAGCGTTCCGCCGACCTGTGCAAGGTTGCCGCTCGAAGCGACATTAACCGATGTCAGGGTATACGCCTTGGCATCTTCGCCCTTGACGATGGCATAACGCGTGGAGGCATAGTCGGTGTTGTAGCCACCGTCGACGATGCACTTGAGGTACTTGCCGACGTACTTTTGCGAAATTACGAACGACGGCCTGTGCGCGTTCTCATCCGTCAGCGTCGTGAACGGACCCTGGGCGCTATCGGCAATCTGCCACGTATACGTCAGTTGATCAGATGTAAGCTCGGCACCCTTTGTTCCTGCAGACGTCTTCTCGAATGCAGTAACACCGATCTTTTCGCCACTCTTGTAGACAAACTTGGCGTCATCGCTCTGATCGCCGACGATCTTTTTGAGATACGTCAGGAACAGCTCGTGCGAGCCTGCGGCCTTAACGGCCACAGCAGTAGTCGCCTCTACGGTGTTATCGCCCGCAGTGGCCGACACGCTCACCCAGCGCTTGGCGTAGTCATCGGGAATCGTAAAGCTGCTGTCGGTTTTGCCCTCGACCACATGCCAGTCGGTCTTCGCATCAAACGCAGAGGAAGACGGGTCGACAGAGGACCAACGCCACGTGTAGGTAACGCCCTCGGTAACCGGCTCAGACGAGTAATCGACCGCCTTGTAGGCGCACGCCCCAATCGTAGAGCCAGTGTCCTTGGCGCCCTTGCTCGCATTGGTAAATGCAACTGAATCGAGCGTCGTCGCGCCCTTGGGCAGAATGCGGCCCGCCTTGGTCTCACAGCTATCGGAGCCGGGGATACCCTTCTTGGCCTTAGCGACCACCTTGAGGTAGCGGTTCGCGCACTCCTTGGTAACCGTGAAGGTATCACCAGTTGCAACCTGCTCGAACGTGCCGTCAGCAGAATCGGCCACCCACCAAGAAAAATCGACCTTGTCGGAGCCATAGAGGTCAGTCGGCGTGTCGTAGTTAAGGTAGTAGGCGGCAGCCTTAATCGTGTCACCGACGTTAGCGTTGGGGACGTTCTCATAATCGTCGCCAAATTCGGCGCCGTTATAGGCGAGAACGATATGGCCTAACGCGATCTGGTCACTCGCGGCAACAGGACCCGGCGTATTGTAGCCAACAGACGCGGGCGTCCCGAAAGAGCTGCTCGGACCGTACAGCTCCTGGCCATCGCCGACAACCTTAACGCGAATGTACTTGCCCGCAAGTTGCGAAGCGAGTTCGTCCGTGATCGTCAGCGACTGGGCGGTCTGGCCCGGAATTGCCTGATAGGCGGAATCCTCGGCATCGCGCACGTCAGACGCAAGCCACTGATAGGTCCAGCCGGCCTGTGTCGCAATACGCTTATTGGGAACCGCTTCGCCGTCGTAGGCGTTCGCCCAAAGCGTAGTGCCAGGGTTCAGCATCTCGGCCTTAACAGACGAATACGAGCTCGAATCGTCTGCCGAAGACTGGATGAGGACATAAGACTTTGCATCCAGTGCCGTCTTGGTAGGAACGGGCGCCTTGATGGTGTTCGTCGCTGTCAGCTTTTGGTTGTTGGCGCCCTTAGTCGGGCCGTAGATGACGTTACCGCTGGCATCGGTAATGCGTACGCGCAGGCACTTGCCGTTAAGCTGAGTGCGCAGGGCATCGTCCAAAACGATCGATGCGCCCGTCTGACCCTCGACAGGAACAAACGCGGAATTGTCCGCATCGCTCTTGTTGCTGATGTCGGCAGCAAGCCACTGATAGGTGCAGCCTGAAGCGCTGGCGCGCTTGCTGGACGAAGTCCAAACATTCGCATAGAGCGTAGTATTGCTCTGGATAAAAGCGGTGAAGTTAGAGCCAGCCCAACGAGAAGGCGACTGGCTCTTTCCGACGCTGACACCATTATTCGAGGAAAACGTAGCAGCGGCACGAGACGCGGCCTTGGCAACACTGGGCTCGCTGGCCACCGCAGTCGCGTCGCCGGTCTCGGCGGTGGTGTCAGACGCCTCGCTCGCCGGGGTGGCCGAAGCAGGGTCTGACGCAGCGGGGTCGTCCGATGCATCATCGCTCACGTTGTCAGGCGCGGCCGAACCCGTATCCCCAGTTTCGGAGGAGCCACCTGCAGCCGAATCGTTTGCGTCAGCAGCAGCCGCGGTAGTATCTGCAGCACCGTCCGTGGCCTGCGCGCCCTCGCTCGGCGTTGTGGCCTGAGCCACGGCCTCGGCAATGCCCTCGGCGCCATCGGCCCAAAGCTGGGCCGGCGTGGTGCTGAATGCCATCGCGAAGGCCAGGAATGCCACCAGGCCGCGCTTGGCTACGCCGCGCGCGATCGCCCCATGGCGACGCAACGAGGCGCGCTTGCGCTCGTCCTCAAACATATCCATTTGTCCCCCATTGTCTGTACTTGAGGCGTTACCATGCGGCTGCCCCACGTCATCGCGCATGTTGCGCTCGAGTTCCCCCATCGGGGTCCTCCTTCCCTCCAGAGCCCAACGCGTACCGGCGGCATACGCCGCGGCCGCGTGCAAGATGGGAGGCGATCCGACTTAACCTTGCCGGCCCGGGCGCGTCGTCCGATCTGCGACACGATTCTCCCGAGACATAAGGAATTACGGTTACTGGTACAGCCGGGGATTTGCACCCCGATTCTCCCAAACGCGCAGTAAAGCCGCGCATTCGTGCGTCTCCGCACCACCATCTAGGCCATCGATTATTACTGTCAGTATGGTAGCACGCAAAAGGGCCCCGCACACAGGCGAAGCCCAAGGTAAAAGCTATGGTTTGCGATAGAAAAGGGCGGGGATGGAGTGCCGAGCAAAAGGATACGTCTTCCTCTGATCTCGGGGACTCGTTAACGCTTGCCGCCGTGGCTGTTGCGCCAGATCTCGCGGCCCAGCATCAGCGCCAGCACCAGCGCGCTCACGTAGCCCATAAAGCCAATGACAGGGATACCAAACACAACCGGCTCGATGCGTGCGTAGTACACCACCGACGAACCGATAAACAGACCGGCGATCACAATTGCCATCGACATACGGTCGATAATTCTACCCAGCTGCCGCAGCGCCTTATCGCTGCTCATGATCTGAGTGTTCACCTTAAGCTGGCCACGCGTGAGCATGCGCGACGCCAAGCCCAGATACTCGGCCGCCTCGAGCGAGCCTTTTGCCGCGCGATAGCTGCTCGCGGCAAGATCGCGCCCCATTTCGCGGACGCGCGCATAGGTGCTTTTCTCGTTTTTGATGTGCGTCTGGATAATCTGGATCATATTGACGTTGGGCATGTACTCGGTCAGCAGGCCCTCGAGCGTCACCATGCCGCGGGCGAACATCGTCACCACGCTCGGCAGCTCAACGTCGTTCTTGCGCGCCAAGTTTAGCAGCGAGGTCAAAAACTCGCCGATATCCAGGTCTTTAAGGTCAAGACCCGCAAAGTCGGCGACGATAAAGTCCAAGTCGGACAAAAAGGCCGAATGGTCAAGCTCTGCCGAGTCACCGCGCGTCACGGCAAAGCGCATGAGCGAATCCTTGAGCTTGGGCACGTCGCCCTCGGCCACGGCAAAGATCATGTCCTTGACGATACCGCGGTCGTGACTCGACATACGCCCGACCATGCCCAGGTCGATAAAGTAGACGATGCCGTCCTTGAGGATGATGTTTCCCGCATGCGGGTCGGCATGGAAAAAGCCGTCGTCGAGTACCTGCGTCGAATAGTCCTCGACGATCGCGGCGCCTATCTTTTCCAAGTCATAGCCCTCGCCTGCCAGGCGTTTGGGATCGGCGATGGAGATGCCGTCGACGTAATCCATGACCACGACGTGCTCGGTGCACAGATCCAAGTAGGATTTGGGACACGACACGCCATGCACGCTTTTGTGGAACTCATAGAAATCGTTGAGGTTTTTGGCCTCGGCCAAAAAGTTGGTCTCCTCGCGAAACGAGGTCCACAGCTCCTCGACCACGCCGTGTAAGTCAACAAATTGATCGGTGTTGACGAACTTTGAGACGATACGCACCACCGAGCGGATGATGTCGATGTCCTGCGCCATAACCTGCTGCGCGCCGGGGCGCTGTACCTTAACGGCCACGTCCTCGCCTGTCACCAGACGGGCGCGGTGCACCTGCGCGAGCGACGCGCTTCCGAGCGGGTTGGGGTCGATCGCGTCGAACATCTGCCCCAAGCGCTGGCCGTATTCCTCTTCCAGACAGCAAAGCACTACCTCATATGGCACCGGCTCTACGTCGGAGCGCAGGCGACGGAGCTCGTCGCAAAAACGCTGCGGCAAGATCTCGGAGCGGTTGGCCAGAATCTGCCCCATCTTGACGAACATGGGGCCGAGCTCTTCGAGCAGACGACGCAGGCGCACCGGCGTGAGGTTGTCCCACACGCGATACTTTTTGATCAGGCGAACGATCTGCCCAATGCGCTCACGGCGACCTGCCGGCGTGAGCTGGTATTCCTCGTCCGGCGCCATCGCGTCGGGCTCCTCGGGCACCATATCGACAGCGCGCGGCTTCTTGCGAGCGCCCGAGACAGCGGCCTCGACCTCATCGACGACCGCCGTCTCGTCACCCAAAGGATCTAGATTGTTGTAATCGGTGGTGGAATCTGCCATCTGCGCTGCTACTCGGCCTCTTCGGCGTCCTCTGCGTCGTCGGGCTCAACAGACTCGACGGGCACCGAGGTCACGTTGTCCTCGACCGAATCGACGATGTCGCGCACATGGGCCAAAAAGGCCGTGCGCTCGGGGGCGGTCATAACGCGGACGCGGGCCAGGATGAGCTCGTCGAGCACACGCTGTGCCGCGGTCTCGCCCTGCATGCCCAGGCGCTCGGTGAGGTCGGAGATGGTGCCGCCGGCCTGCTCGAACATGTCGGACACGCTGCGGGCGATATCGGGGGCGCCGGCGTCCTTGCGCACCTGCTCGCCCTTGGTGTTGAGGTCGTCGAGGACCTTCTTGCCGCCCTCAACGGCAACGGCGGCGGCGCCGAAGCCCACGTTGATGGCACCGTTAACAAGCTGATCGAATTTCATAACCATGGTTGGCTCCAATCGTGAACAACTGCATTGGACTTCTTGTACCCAAGATTGAGTGAACGACACAAAATCGTTTTACCGCCAAGATAGAAATCGAGCGGGGCAAAGCCTTTGACGGCGTTTGTCCCGCTCGCTCGTTGCAAGGTTGTCTTTACCTTACGTTGTCGTTCATCGCGAAGGAGTTCTTCATGGCACAGCTCGTGGTGTAGAGCACCTTGCCCAACAGGGCATCGGTCTCCACGCGCACGAGCTCGGCAAAGGCCTCGTTGGCGCGGGCGAGCTCGGCAGGTACCTCAGCCTCGGGCAGCGCGGCTACGACAGCGTCAACGTCGTGAATCTGCTTGTGGCCCATGCCGCCGACCTTCTCCTGATAATCCTCGACCGCGCGACCGCACTCATGGAAGCGGACATCGGCCAAGGCGCCGATCAGGCGATTTGCCCAATAGAAATTCTCGGACGTCACGCGAGCCTGCGTGTCGGCATAGTACTCGGGCATGGTCTCAACATTGGCGTACAGCGGTACGAGCGCGTTAAACGAGTTGGAGCCAAACGCCATCCACTGTATGGCGCGATACGCCGGCTGCGCACAGGGGCGCAGCTGCAGCACGGCGAGCTGGCTGTTGCGGTTGATACCGATGGGACGATAGGCGCCGCGCGTGGCGGGCGTGCCCTTGCTGCCATAGCAGTCGTACTCCGTGCCCTGGTAGTGGCTCGAAAGCACGTACTTGATGTCCTCGATGGTCACCTTGCGCTCGGGCACGCGGCTCCAGGGGATGTCGTCGCTCTCGGGCGTGTAGTCGGCGTCGGGACCGTCCCACACATCGCTGGGGTTGAGGCAGCGCTGCATGTACCAGGCGCGCGGCGTGTTGTAGACGTGGTCGCTGTCACTGTGCGAGCCAAAGGCCTCGCGCGGGTTGAAGACCGCGGCGGGACCGTCGCCCTTAACACCCAGCGTCAGGTCCAGATGCCACTCGGCCATCCAGGAGCGCAGGTCGGCGGAGCACATGTGGTCGACCTGGGCGCCCTCGGCATCGTCCAGGTCAAAGCTGTCGATACCCAGCTGGTTGGGCATGGTCACATAGGCGTCATCGGGCACGCGCTTGGCGATCCAGTGGTGGCCGCCGATGGTCTCGAGCCACCAGATCTCGTCAACGTCGCTAAAGGCAATGCCGTTGTTCTCGTAGGTACCGTAGCGCTCGAGCAGGTCGCCCAGGATACGCACGCCGTCGCGGGCAGACTTGGCATACGGCAGCACCAGGGTCACCATGTCCTCCTCGCCCAAACCGCCGGGCTGCGCCGGAACATAGCCGTCCTCGCCCTCGTTACCCTTGGCGGGTACGTAGTCCACAAGCGGATCGGCGCCGCGGACGCGCTCGTTGGTGGTGAGCGTCTCGGTCGCGGACATGCCAACGTTGAGCTCGTTGAAACCGGCCTCGGCCCAAATGCCATGGCCCGGGACAACGTCGGGGACGCTTGTGTAGCGCATGGGATTGTCGGGCAGCTCAACGGTCAAGTGGCTCAGGACACTCGCGTAGACACGCGGCTGCTCGTCGGGATGCACCACGCGCATGCGCTTGGGCTCAAACACCCCGTTGGACGAGTCCTCATTGCGGGCGACAAGCGTCGACCCGTCGTAGCTCGCGTTCTTACCAACCAAAATCGTTGTGCACGGCATGCGCATCCTCCTTGAGCGAAGAAATCAAACGGCAACAGTGTATCGCTTCGGCGCAAAAAGGGCGAAACCACGGCGCTGGCAACCCCTGTGGTCAAAAAATGCCAAATATGAGTACTGTCACCAATTTAGTAACAGCAATTTATCTGAACATAGGTGTCGATAATCTACATTTGTTCAAAAGCTGGACAATGTAATTCCTCATAGGTCCAATAAAATAGGCTCTCTATCGATAATAAATATCGTTAGAGAGCCAAATTAACCTAAAATATATGTGACTATCTTGGCAACAGTACTCATATTTGGCGTTTTTTGACCACGTGGTATATGGCTAACCCCTCAAACAGACCAAAACGCCTATTTCGATGCACGCTCCGCCGCCTCGATCACGTGCTTGGCGAGAATCGCAGTGGTCACAGCCCCCACGCCGCCCGGCACGGGTGTGATGGCGTTAACGATCGGCTCCGCAGCATCAAAATCGACGTCGCCAACCAGTTTTCCGGCGGCCTCGTCCCAGTTAATGCCAACATCGATGATCGTCTGGCCCTCGCGGACCGCATCCGCGCCAATCGTGCGCGCACGTCCAACCGCGGCAACAACAATGTCGGCAGAACGGCACTCGGCAGCCAAGTCGCGCGTATGCGTATGGCACGTCGTCACTGTGGCATTGCGAGCCGTAAGCATGGCGGCAACGGGACGGCCAATCACCAGCGATCGACCGACGACCGCGACCTTGGCCCCATCCAGCTCAACGTCGTAATGGTCCAGCAACGCCAGCACGGCCTCGGCCGTGCAAGGAGCAAAGCCCTCGCCTCGCCCCGAAAGCGTGGTAAGCAGCGAGGCCGGCGTCATGGAGTCAACATCCTTGGCAGGATCGAGTGCCGCGGCAACTGCATCCTCGTCAAGCCCAGCGGGCAACGGACGAAACATCAGGCAGCCATGAACAGCGGGTTCGGCATTGATGTCCTTAATAGCCGCCAGTAGCTCATCCTGCGAAACATCGGAGGGAAGCAACACGCGGCGAGCTTCGATGCCAACCTTCTCGCAGCGCTTGAGGGCACCGCGCTCGTAGGACAGGTCGTCCTCGCGCTCGCCCACACGCACGATGGACAGCGTCGGCACAACACCGCGCTCGCGCAGAGCGGCGCAGCGAGCAGCGAGTTCCTCGGTCAAAGCGCGGGCAGCGGGAGCCCCTTTGAGCAGCTCTGCCATGGCTATCCCCTCTTCCTGGCGGCGTCGGCGGCGCGGCGCGCCAGCGCATCGGCGCGCGGCAGCCACGTATCCAGCAGCTCATCGCACGCCGCCTCGAGCTCCTCGGCGCGCGCCCGGTCTTTCATAGACGTAGTGTTGGCAAAGAGCGTCAGGCTCGCTCCCTGCATGGCGGCGCGGCAGAACACGGCACCGCACGCCACGTCGGACAGCAGCTGGCGCGAGCCCTTATCGGCCATGTCCTCAAGCAGCGCCAGCGCGCGCCCGCAGGTGTCCATGATCCGATACGGCGGCATGGCGGCCACGTGCAACGCGTCCTGAATCGCCGCAGGTCGAGCCGGGTTCTCGCGCGAAATACCGTACGCAGCGGAAACCTGGCCGTACGCACGAACGTCCTCGGCGACCAGACCCACAAGTTCCTGCGCCAACTCATCCGCCTGGGCAAATGCGCGCGTCAGATCGTCTGCGCGATCGGAAAGCGCGGGATTGGTCGCCCCATAGCGAGCGACCATCCCGCAAAGCGAGGCGCCCAGCGCGCCCACAAAGGCGCTCGCGCTGCCGCCGCCGGGAACGGGCTCGCGCGCGGCAAGCGCCTGGGCAAACCCTCGGCAGGTTTTATCCATCATCTCTTGGCTCATCGAAACACCTCTGCCCACCGCGCCGGCCACCACGGGCCGCACGCATAATAAAAAATGGGACAACGACGCCAGGAAGCGGTTGTCCCATTCATCGATCTTGTCCAAGCCAGTCTAGCCCATAAGACAAAGACTGTCAGGAGCTCCGGCTATCGGCGTTTCCGATTGCCGGCTATAGACACAGATGCCTAGTCCACCTGAAACGTCGGCAGCAGCGTATCAATAATCTTCGACCCCATATCGCGATTTGCGGTCGAGTATTCCAGAGACGCCGTGGCGACCGTCGAGTCCGTGACAATCGTCTTTGTGTACGTAATCGTGTCGCCCTCGCGCCACGAAACCACGTACCAGTTGTCGCCCTCCGCGGTATAGAGGTCGGCCTTGCCCGAGGTGTCCTCATCGACAAACATCTCGTGTGCAGTTTCGTCGTTAACGTTGACGTAGCCAGACAGGCTGATCACAAAACCCGTCTCCGGATCCTCGTACCTTGTACTGCTGCCGCTGGGAGTATCTTCCATCTCAAAACGGTTGGGAATCGACATGCTATAAGGATGCATGTCGTTCGTGTACGTATGCACGTCGGTCAGGTAATCGTCCGAATCGCCCGAACCGTAGTATGCCGACTCGTCCTCGGGAACGGCCTCGTCATCGGACGACGAGGATTCCTTGGACTTGTCGCTCTTCTTCTTGGCAGAAGAATCTTTCTCGTCCGAAGACCCGGTATCGATCACCGAAATCTGCGTGCCGGAGCTCTTTGATCCGTTGAGCACCGTAAGCGCAAACACCGTGCCGCCACCGATGAGGACCACAGCAGCACATGCCACAGCGATAATGACCGGCGCCTTGCTCTTGGGCTTTTGAGGCGCAGGCGCGACTGGCGGCATCGACTGGGTCAGGCCCGGGGCAGAGGAAGGACCAGCGCCTGCAGATGCCGGCGCGGAGCCACCCGTCAGCGAGGCCCCACAGTGCGTACAAAACGTCGATCCATCAGGCACTTGCTGTCCGCATTTTTGACAGAACATCGTTCGACCTTTCGTGGTTTAGCTTTTGTCACAGCCAAGTCTATACGCCCCCACCCAGGGCGCTGTTGCGCAACATGAAAAAGCCGATGCCGAGCCGTGCCGTCCCATGCGCCCAGTGCCCCAAACATGGGACACATGGCCCACCTTTCGAGACTCCCGGGCAGCACAAGCTGGGGCATATCTATAAGTAAGGAACCCGTTGGGGCACGGCCGCGCAACGGCCACAAGCGATGAACGGAGGCATAAGCCGCACAGTACACAGAGACATCCGCCGCCAGCGCAATCAGTACCCCAACAGCATGCGGCGCCGTGATGTCATCGGCAGACAAGGAGGACGCTACCATGAAGAAAAAGACCCTATCGATCCTTTCCCTTTGCATCGCCCTCTTTGCCGCGCTCGCCCTTGTCGGCTGCGGCGGAAGTGCGTCAAGCGGAGGCGGGGGCAGCAGCGCATCCAAGAGCGAGGGCAAGGAAAAAGCTCCCGTCGCCAAGAAGACCGACTTTATCTGGTTTAAGGTCGAGATGCCCGAGAGCGTTGGCGTAAGCGACTCCGCCGGCAAGAATGCCGACAGGGTCCAGCTCACCTTCCCCGAAGACGAGAACGGTTCGGCCGATCGCTTTATCCCCGTTTGGAAAAAAGCGCTGACGGCAGAGGAATCCCACGCCGACCAGGCAGAAAAGAAAGGTGATACGTTCCAGTGGAAGGATGGCGGGTCCGTCGAGTATAACGGCAGGACGTGGCTCGTCGGAACGTACGAGGACAACAGCGGCGTCTCAACCCTCCTCTTTACCGACGTTGAGCCGGGAAGCGTCAACGTCCTCATCTCGAACTTCAATCTGCATAAGAAAGAAGCCGAGGCGCTCCTCAACTCCATCGAGTTTCCCGATGACATGGCGAAGGCAGTTGCCGAGGCACGCGAAGTCGAGATTTCGAGCATCGAGATCAAGCATTAGGGGCTCGCGCGCAGCATCGCATGCGCAGTCATTAAATGATCGGACGCCCAGCCAGGGGAGGATCGGATCGGCCGGCCTCCCCTCTTTTGCGCCCGCGCATTTTGCCACTTATCGGCGCAAATCCGGCCCCCAGAATGGGACACATGGCCCACCCTAGCGAGCCGTCCGCGCGTACAGTAAAGACAGGTAATCCATGGGCGGTTACAGATCGAGGAGGACACGACCATGAAAAAGAAGGCCTTTGCGATTCTCACCCTCTGCATCAGTCTCTTTGCCGCGGTTGCCCTGGTGGGTTGTGGCGGAAACGGCGGCGCTACCGGCAGTGGCGGTGGCGGCGGCGCGGAAAAGCCAGCCGTGGATATGAAGACCGACTTCATTTGGTTTAAGGTCGAGGTCCCCGAGGGCGTCGAGATTACCGACGTTGCCGGCGACACCGCCGACAGGGCCCAGTTTAAGTTCACCGAGAGCGAACACGCCAGCGATCGCTTCATCCCTGTCTTCGACTCTGACAAGAACGCCGACGAACTGTTTGACTACGAGGCAAAGTGGAAGGCCAACTCCGGATGGACCGAGAGCGATCCCGTTAAGTACAACGGCAAGACCTGGCGCAGCGCCTACTTTACGCACTCGGGCGGCGTGACGACCGAGTACTTCACCGACGTTGACGGCGGCAGCGTGTACGTGCGCATCGACAACGTAGAAGAGCACAAGGACGCCGTCGAGACCATGATGAAGTCTCTGGAGTTTGCCGATGATATCGCCAAGGCAAAGACCGAGGCCATGGATGTTAAGCTCGAGGATATCGAGATCAAGCGCTAAGCAACTGGCGAGCACAACGGGAAACACGGACGCAGTGCAAACAAGCGACGGTATCCCAGCGCTTCGTACCCAGGGAGGGCCGGTAAACCGACCCTCCCTTTCTTTATGTCAACGCAGTATAGTGACTAAAACGAGCGCGCAGCCGCACCCTGCGAATGGAGGAGATATGACCGAACACCATGCCATCAGCCGCCGAGCGTTTACGCTGGGCCTAGGGCTTGCGGCGTTGTCACCACTTGCAAGCCTGCCTGAAACCGCAGCACCGGGCATTCCCCTGCGAACGGCATTTGCAGACAACACACCCGCACCGTCGGACAGCCTCGACAATTTCGTCATTCGCCTTCGCCCCGCGGGCTATTTTCGCACCGCGAGCGTCAACCAAGACGGCAACGTTCGCGGCAACGTCTGCCACCTGTTTAACGACGGCACGTCCAGCAAGCTCATCCTTGAGAACGTAACGACCAAGAATGACGATACAAACTGGTATGCTATCCGCACCTTGCTCAATTTCGAAGAGCATAAAAAGACGGGCTACAGCATTTGGTCGGTCGACGACGACTCGGACAAAGATGGAAAGGTCATCCACGTATGGGGCGGCGAGTATGACAACAAGCCCAGCCGCGCTTTTGCGTTCGAACGTCAATCAAACGGAACCTATATCATTCGAGACCGCACGGTCGAGAAAGAAACCGAGAAAAAAGACATTAAGTACCTGGCAATAGAATCGGACGGCAAAGACCAGGACAACAATAAGATCTGCCATAAGAGTAAGAGCATTCCGTGGGAGCTAGAACTTGTCGGTTACGACATGGGCAAGATCAATACCACAGTTAGAAGTATCGACTGGACCACGTATAGCAGCTACGTCGACGGACCATGCTGGATGAAATACGTCGACGACAACAAGTACCTCGACGAGCTGAGTATCCCGGGCACGCATGATTCGGGCACCTGCAGCGTGGACAACGACACCGAGCCCCAATCCTCACAAGCAAAGTGCCAGCAGGATTACATCCCGACGCAGTTGCTCGAAGGCATTCGCTATTTTGATATCCGACTCGGAAGGAACGACGAGAACGGCGACCCCGGTATCGACCATGGAAGATGCTACCTGCTCAAAAAAGACGGGGGCTTTATGCATCTCTCCGATATCATCGGTTACTTCAAAACATTTTTGAACGAAAACCCGTCAGAAGCGCTCATCATGCTTGCGTCACGAGGCAACGACGAGGCTACCGACGAAAGCGTTACGACGGCTTTCGCCAAGGTTATGCACGATAATCCCGATCTGTTCTACACGTCGAGCCGAATCCCCACACTGAACGAGGTGCGCGGAAAGATCGTCCTGCTGCGTCGATTTGTACTCGCCGGCAACAGCGTAAGCAGCCACACGTGGGGCCTCGATCTCACCCAATGGGACGACAAAATCAAGGCGCATTCCGGGCAGTCGATGTGCCTCGTCCAAGACGCGCGAGGCTTTGAGACTACGGGCAATGCGGGCGACAAAGAGCCCTATTGCACCAAGGTATACGCCCAGGACCATTTTGAATGCACCGGAACCGACAAGATTAGCTGGGTCGATATGGCGCTGCGAGAGACGACCAATCTCACGCGCAACAAGGTGGACGTCGAGGACAATGATGGCGCCAAGGTGCAAGTCCTGGAACGCTGCTGGTCTATCAACTACACCAGTTGCACGAATTACAAACAAGGAAGCAATCCTTTTACCGCGGCGCGAGTGGTCAACGAGCATCTGTACAAGAGCCAGTACATCAATCCCGGCGGCAGCGATAAAACAAAGTCAGATTGCCTCAAGCACGTTGGCATTATCGCGTCCGACTTTGTCGATTCGGCACTGGCCCGGAGCATCTACCAACGCAATTACGACGCGAAGCACAAGCCAACAGTTTCATGCTGCCTCCCGGACCGCATGCACATGACGTATGGAGACTCGCTGAGCGATGCCTCGCTCCAAGATGGCAAGACCGTTGGCGAGGGCCATTTCCGCCTTGTCGACAGCAGCAACGTACTCAACGTGGCGGCTTCGGGCCATGCGTTTGCCATCGAATATGTGGATGTCGACGCCCTGGGCAACGAGACCGTTACGGGGCTGCAGGGCTTTGTGCCCATCGATATCGATCCACGCGCGCTGACGCCCCATTTTGAGGGACTCGAAGGCCTTAAGGCCGGCGAAGACGTGCGCGCCAAGGTCACGGCGCCGCTCGACGGCAAGCTCGAAAACGATGCCTGCACAGCCCAACTCGAATTTGTGCACGACGCGAACGGCGCTCCGGGCACGGCAATGGCCGAGGGTGAGGCATTTGCCGCGGGGACGTATTGGGTGCATGCGAAAGGCCTGTTGGGCGACGCGGCGCAAAACTACACGCTTGCCACCGACGGAGCCGCAAGCTTTACCGTGACGACTTCGGACAGTGCAGGCGGCGCCGGCACCGGCACTGGCGCCAACGCGGGCAGCGACGACAAGAACGGCAAGGGCAACAAGGGCAAGGGCTCGGGCGGAAAGCTCGCCGACACGGGCGACGGCTCTGGCATCGCCGCCGGGCTCGCCGCTGCCGCCGTGGCGACGACGGTCGCCGGCACGGCAATGCTTGTTAACGACCGCGAAAGCACTAAGGACGCTAGCGAATAGGCCAACCGGCACTTTCGGACGTATCGACTCGATGAGGGGCGCAGAGCACCGTTCTGCGCCCCTGACTTTCGCAGATGAAGAAGCAGCGTGTCCAGCGCACTCGCAGGTCGAGCGCTCAGCCGCTACGTCGTCCAATGCACAGCCGCAAATTTAGCCCGAACGTCGTTGCCGGCTACATGACCGAGTTCAACACGTTCACAAATTCCTGAGCCTGGGAGTGACTGCTCAGCCTGTAGGAACAGGCGGTCAGCAACCTATTACGGAGGAACACGCGCTTACCCTTGACCCCGTTGACACCCGTAATGTCCTTGAGGTAGACGATCTTGGTATGGGTACCGAAGAAGTCGTTCTTCACGACCGCCTCGATACGATTGGGATAGATGCTTATTCCCTTGAAAACGCCGGCACCCTTATCGTGAAACAGCAACGTGTTGTTATCCACGCGCGCCACCCCCATGGAGTTCGATAAAACCATCTCTATGACCACATTTTAGTCACTGCAAACCCTTTTTGCGGTCACGCGCAGGGCACCAAATCGTGTCCGCACGAGCAAATAGACTAATACAACAAGGAATATAAGCCGTTATCCAAGGATGGCGCCGCAAAACAAAGGATTAGCAATAGCTAAGATTTAAGCCTAAAACCCTTAGGAAATGCTAATATATAGTTATTGAAAGAGGCTGAGATGCAGAGACGCGAATTGATCCGTATCCTCGAAGAAGCCGGCTTCATCTCGAAAGGAGGCACTAATCACGAGAAGTTCGTCAAAGGAGATAAACTCGTGCTCGTGAAACGCCACCGAGAGATTGAGGATCAAATTGCCAAAAGAATCCTAAGGCAGGCAGGGCTTCGATAGCTCATCCTCATCACATTTCGCATCGCTTTTTAGAGGAGGTCATACATGGTTTACGTATGGGAATTCGAGTTCTTTGATTCGAACGGCGTTGTCGACGCTGTGCCATGTGGCTCGCTGGGCGGAGGTGGAACGTTCGGATCCGACCTAAACGACGCCGTCGAAAGCGCCGCCGATTTTCTCGCATGCATGGTCGACGATCACCTTATGGGCGGCGTCGATCTTCCCGTGCCGGACTTTGGACACCAGCCACAACACGGCGGCAAGATTATCGCCGTGGCCGTCAGCCGCGAGCTCGGCGACATCCCCGCCGTCACCGCAGCGGATGCCGCACGTATGCTCGGTGTTAGCTCAGCACGGGTATCGCAACTGATAAATGCAGGAATGTTGGATTCATGGAAGGACGGCACCAAGCGCATGGTGTCCAAAGCTTCCATCGAGGCACGACTCGCCGACGCACCAAAGGCAGGGCGCCCAAAAGAGGTCCCTATTGCTGTATAAAGCAATAGCGTTGCGGTTTTTTTCATTTGTCAGATTAGCTGACAAGCTCTCCCAATTCGGAACTCACTGCGTTCCGAATTGGGCTGGACACATTGCCGCAGGTAGCTGCACATCCTCAATCCAAAGTACGAGAGGTGTTTCCCATGGCAGACAGACCGAAAACAACACTGCGCGACTGCATCTATGGGCTCGCCGTCGGCGACGCTCTGGGCGTTCCTTACGAGTTCAGGCCCCGCGGCACGTTCGAATGTACCGACATGATCGGCTACGGCACGCATGGGCAGCCCGCCGGCACCTGGAGCGACGACACATCTATGACGCTTGCTACCTGTGACTCGATTAGGGAACTCGGGCATATCGACACCGCGGACATGCGCGACAAGTTCGTAGGCTGGATTGGCCGTGGCGAGTATACGATTGACGGCGTTTTCGATTACGGCGGCACGACCGCCCGCGCCCTGCACACCGGCAAAGGAGGCTCCGGCGAGCGCGACAACGGCAACGGCTCGCTCATGCGCATCGCGCCCCTGGCGTTTGTCGATGCGACGGACGACGAGATCTGCGAGGTCTCCGCGATTACGCACGCCCACAGAACGTCGACCGACGCATGCGTCATATTTGTCGAGCTGATGAGAGACGTGCTGAACGACGCGCTCCCCTCGTGGGCGCTTCATTTGAAAGGCGTGCCAAAGCAGGAAATCAGATCAGGTGGCTTCGTGCGTGACACGCTTAAGGCAGCCACCTGGTGTTTCGTCAACACCAGCAGCTACGAAGATTGTGTGCTTGCCGCCGTCAACCTGGGCGACGACACTGACACCACCGCAGCCGTCGCAGGCGCCCTCGCCGGCACGGCATACGGTATCGATGCAATTCCACGGGAGTGGATAGACACCCTACGCGGCAAGGAGCTGATTGAGAGCTGCTTGTTTTAGATCGCGGCGGCAACAGAAACAAGCCAGGTGGCATCATGGAGAGGAAGATCGCGAATATAGACGAGTTCCAAGTGGACGAAAACGGGATTCCGCTATTTCCAGCAGGACTAAAGGAAGAAGCCAACCTCTATGTCCTCCCCGACGGGCGTTACCTCCCCTGCGGGGTCTACAGGACCGCGGACGGCGGTTCGCTCATTTATGAGCCATCCGGGCTCAGCCTCTTCGGGCAGATGCTCGCTCAATTCAAAGAGTGCTAGAGGCTTGATTGCCCGTTAGATCGACACTGTTCCAAACCATGGGATGGGTAGGATGCCTCCCACGGCATTGCCCGGAACCTCTACTCGATCTGGCGGGAATATAAGCAGTAACGGATAGCGAAGGGAGTCATGAAAAGGGCCGGCTGCAACCGGCCCTTCAGACGATAGCACCTGCGTTGCCCGCGTTTCCGAAGTGTGACTAGCTGAGGAGCGGGTTCCGCGGCACAACCTGATTTTACCCAGTGAGACGGCTCCTTTGCAGTCGCTCCACCTTTTATTTACATCCACCGCCACAAGCCGATGCCGCGCGAACGAGAGCAAAGAAACAACGCCGGCGCGGCCAACAGAACAGACAATCCATGCGACCAAAGAAATAGAAAAGCGCCCGCGGCCTCGGTTCTTCACCCAGGTCTAGGTGCTTTTCTTGGCACCATCGCACCACATCCGCCACCGCCTCCAGCCCGACACTCATTAAAATGCAAGCGGGAAACGATCTCAAGATCACCAACAACAGCTTCAAGCAAGCGCTTGGGCAACTGTCACAACACGAGCGCCCATAAATAGAAGCCTATTTAAATAAGTCAGAAAGCCTTGCCACCAATTGTCATTCTGGCGCGGTCAACCGATAAGTCAAATGGCAACTAACGGGTGTCAGATATACCAATATACGCAAGATTAACTGCTAGAATGCAATGGTGGACAGGCTCACCAACGTCGTGGAAGCATAAGGTAAGGAGTGCGCATGATTGCTGTCGATTACAGCTCCTCAACGTCATTTAATGAGGATGCTTTCGAACAAGGCATCATTGACCACTTGCAAACGAGTCTGGGGTACGAGCACCTCTATGGACCTGATGTCGCTCGTTCCTCCGACGCGTTTGACGACGCCTTCCTACCTGACGTCATTGGGCCCGCTCTTGAGAGCATTAACCTCACGCTCAATCGACGCGCGATTGAGGCCTCAATAACTAAACTAAAGGAAATCGAGGGCAGCGACCTCATCGCCAAGAACAGCATCTTTATGGACATGCTCCAGAACGGTGTGGAGACAAGCTGGTTTGACGGCAAAGAAGAGCATACGGACATCGTGCGCTTGGTCGATTACGACAATCCCGAAAAGAACTGCTTCCACGTTGTTAACCAGTGGACCTACATCGAGTGTGGCACCAACAAACGTCCAGATGTCATCGTATTCGTCAACGGGCTTCCGCTCGTTCTCTTTGAATTGAAGTCACCCGCTCGAGCCGACGCTGACAGCGAAGATGCCTACCAACAGATTCAAAACTACAAACGACAGATTCCATCGCTTTTCGTGTACAACGCCTTCTGCGTCACCAGTGACATGCTTCACACCAAGGTTGGCACAATCACCGCCAACGAGTCGCGCTTCGTTGAGTGGAAGAGCGTCGATGGAAGCTACGAGGCCACCCAGTACGCCGATTGGAAAACCCCTCTGGACGGCATGTTCCCCAAGGAGCGGCTCATCGACATCCTGAAGAACTTCATTCTGTTCTCCGAGGACGCGAAAATCCTCGCGGGATACCATCAGTACTTCGCGGTGAACAAAGCGCTCGAGAGCGTGCATGAGGCCATCGGCGGCGACGGCAAGGGCGGCGTCTTCTGGCACACGCAGGGCTCGGGCAAGTCGCTTTCGATGGTTTTCCTTGCCCATCTGCTCGAAGAGAAACTCGACAGCCCGACCATCGTGGTAATTACCGACCGCAACGACCTCGACTCGCAATTGTTCGCGCAGTTCTCCAGATGCTCAGATTTCCTGCGCCAGACGCCCGTTCAGGCGCAGAGCCGCGCCGATCTTGCGCAGCAGATCTCGAGCCGCCGCGCCAACGGCATCATTTTCACCACCATGCAGAAGTTCGAGGAGGAGGCCATCGCCCTCTCCGAGCGCAAGAACGTCGTCGTGATGGTGGATGAAGCGCACCGCGGGCAGTACGGGTTCGAGGAGAAATACGACCGTGACGGCAAGAAGCACACGGGCACCGCGTTGCTCATTCGCCGCGCCCTTCCGAATGCGACTTTCATCGGCTTTACCGGTACCCCTATTTCTGTCGAAGATCGATCAACTCGCGAGGTTTTCGGCGATTATATTGACGTCTACGACATGACTCAGGCAGTAGAGGACGACGCAACTCGACCCGTGTTCTACGAGAGCCGCGTCGTCGCACTCAAGCTGGATCAGGGCATCCTTGCAAAAGTTGATGATGAGTACGAAAAGCTCACCGAGCAGGCTAACGCCGAAACCATTGACGCAAGCAAGCGCAACTTTGCAAATCTGGACGCCGTTCTAGGTGCACCCGAAGTCATCGATGCCCTATGTCAGGACATCGTAGAGCACTATGAGACCAACCGTGCGCACGAACTCACCGGCAAGGCAATGATCGTTGCGTATTCGCGCCCCGCTGCCATGGCCATATATCAACGTATATGCGAGCTGCGACCCTCTTGGAAGGACGAGGGCAAGCTCGGCGTTGTCATGACCATGGGCAATCAAGACCCCGAGTGGTGGTTCGACGTCGTAGGCAATAAGGCCCATGTTAAGGAGATGGCAAAGCGGTTTAAGGATGACGCCGACCCGCTTAAAATCGTAATCGTCGTAGACATGTGGCTCACCGGTTTTGACGTGCCGAGCCTTGCCACTATGTATGTGTATAAACCCATGCGCGGATATAACCTGATGCAGGCAATCGCACGCGTAAACCGAGTATATAAAGACAAGGTTGGCGGACTGGTTGTTGACTACGTAGGCATAGCTAACGCCCTTAAACGCGCCATGAAGGACTACACCAAGCGCGACCAAAAGAAATACGGCGACATGGATATCGGGAAAACCGCCTATCCTAAGTTCTTGGAAAAACTGGCGGTCTGTCGCGACAAAATGTTTGGTTACGATTATTCGGAATTCATGAGCACCGAGTCCGCCGCACGTCGAAGCGAACTCATAACGGGTGGAGTAAATCATATCCTTGCACCCGGCGACGAAGATATCACCCGCGACTTTGTTGAGCAGGCAGGAGTCATGCTCAAAGCCTATGGACTCGCCAAAAGTCGCGCAACAGACATGCAGCGCATCGAGGCTGGCTATTTCCAGGTTGTTCGAGAGCTCATCCTTCAGCTCACCGAGCAGGGCGGCACCCGCAGCAAAAAAGGAGGCAAACTTACCCTTAAGCAGGTAAATGACCGCATCAATGCACTACTCGAACAGAACATCGTCCATACCGACGGCGTAATAGACCTGTTTAAGGTGGAAGACGAAACGGTTTCGATTTTTGATCCCAAGTTTCTGTCGAGCCTCTCGCGTATGAAAGAGAGGAACTTGGCTTACGAGTTGTTGAAAAAACTCATCGACGACCAGATCAAGGGCTACCGCAAGAAGAGCGTGACGCAGGCAAAGAAGTACTCAGAACTCATGCAAGGCATGGTAAATAGCTATCTAAATGGACAGCTCACAAACGCTGAGGTATTCGAAGAAATGCTCAAGATGGCAAAAGAAATGCTTTCCGAAAACCAAAAGGCAAAGGAGCTTGGGCTTAGCGAAGAGGAGTTTGCGTTTTACGAGGCACTAACACAACCGCAGGCAGTCGCCGACTACTATCGCGAAAGGAATGACGAGTTGGTCGCCATCACGCAAGAGCTCGCTGCGAAGATGCGCGAAATGCGCACGGTCGATTGGCAAAAGAAACAAAGTGCACGCGCTGCTATGCGCGTTGCAATCAAGCGTCTGCTCAAACATCATAAGTATCCGCCAGAGGGCATGGAGTCGGCACTGGCCACCGTGATGGATCAGTGCGAACTCTGGGCCGACAATGCAGCATAGGGAGTTAAAACAGCATGGCTAAAAGCAAGGCTAAGGACACCAAGAAGAACACGGCCGATGTTGGCTTTGAGGACCAACTGTGGAACGCCGCAGACGTGCTGCGCGGCAACTTGGACGCTGCTGAGTACAAAAACGTCGTATTAGGCCTCATTTTCCTGAAGTACCTCTCGGACCGTTTCGACGAACGCTATCTAGAGCTCGTCGCAGAGGGTTACGGCGACGAGGAAGATCGTGACTGCTACATGGAGCAGAATGTCTTCTTCGTTCCCGAGGAAGCGCGTTGGGCGAACATCTCACAGGCGGCGCATACGCCCGAAATTGGCCAGATCATTGACAATGCCATGCGCGCCATCGAGCGCGAGAACGACAAGCTCAAAGACGTGCTGCCCAAGAACTTCGCTCGTCCCGAACTAGATAAGCGACGCTTAGGCGACGTCGTAGACTTATTCACAAACGTACAAATGACCGATAACGAGAGCGAGAAAGACCTGTTAGGGCGCGCATACGAATATTGCCTGCAGAAATTCGCATCAATGGAGGGCAAAAACGCCGGCGAGTTCTATACGCCGTCGTGCATCGTGCGCACGCTGGTTGAAATCCTCCAGCCTTTCCACGGTCGTGTGTACGACCCCTGCTGCGGCAGCGGAGGCATGTTCGTGCAGTCCGCCGCCTTCGTCGAGCACCATGGCGGCAACGTGGTACAGGACATCACTATCTTTGGCCAGGAGAGCAACCCTACCACGTGGAAGCTCGCAAAGATGAACCTCGGTATTCGCGGCATCGAGGCCGATTTGGGCAACTATGCAGACACCTTCAGCGCCGACCAGCACAAGAATGAAAAGTTTGACTATGTGTTGGCAAACCCACCCTTCAACCTCAAGAACTGGGGCGGCGAAGCGCTGCAGGAAGACGTACGTTGGAAGTACGGCATGCCGCCCACGGGCAACGCCAACTTCGCTTGGATGCAGCATATGATTTGGCATCTTAACGGCACGGGCAAGATTGGCCTCGTATTGGCAAACGGGTCGCTTTCGAGCCAGACGAGCGGCGAGGGCGATATTCGACGCGCTATCGTAGAGGACGATTTGGTCGAGGGCATTGTAGCCATGCCGGGGCAGCTGTTCTACAGCACCCAAATTCCCGTGTGTCTGTGGATCCTGAACAAGAAGAAGGCTCAGTCCGGCAAGACGCTATTCATCGATGCCCGCGAAATGGGCACCATGGTCTCTCGCAAACTACGCGAGTTTACCGAAGAGGACATCAACAAAGTTGCATCCGCATTCGACTCCTTCCGCAAGGGCGAGTTCGAGCCCGTGAAGGGGTTCAGTGCCATAGCGGATTTGGATGAAATCGCCAAGCAAGATTTCATTCTGACGCCCGGTCGCTATGTAGGCATTGCCGAGGTCGAAGACGACGGCGAGCCGTTTGATGAGAAGATGGCACGCCTGACTAGCGAGATTGCAAAGTGCTTTGAAGAGTCCAACCGCTTGCAGGAGCAAATCAAGGAGAACTTGGAGGCGATTGGTTATGGGATGTAGGGCATCTTATGTCCCACTGGGCGAAATAGCTAAGTTTGAGTCGGGCGGAACCCCGAGCAAAAAGAACAAAAGATACTGGGATGGTTCTATACCCTGGATTAGCGCAAAGACGCTTGTGGGGGATACGGTCTATGAGAGCGACCTTGCAATTACTAAGGAAGGCCTTGAGGCTGGTAGCAAATTAGCGCCAAAGGGCTCACTGTTGCTTTTAACGAGAGGTAGCGGGCTGTTTAAACGAATACCACTTGCTATCGCCGGAAAGGAAGTCGCATTTAATCAAGATATAAAGTGCGTCAACTCAGCCGCTAAAGGCATATCAAATAGGTATCTTTTTTATGCACTCACATCGCTGGAGCCTTCCATTTCCGCAATGCTGGAGACAACGGGCATTGGTGCTGGGAAACTAGCGACCGATAGGCTTAAAGCGCTGCCGGTCCCCGTTCTTGACGAAGCCGCCAGAGATAAAGTGACCCATTTTGCTGACTGCATCTATCGCAAGATACATCTCAACACTAAGCTAAATGGCTATTTAGAAGAACAGTGCGAAGCGGTTGCCAATCGCGAAAAAGGCCTCGCTGTCGAGCTTTCCTCGCTATGCGATTTAGTGAAAGAAAAAGCCGATTACAATGAGGCTGACTTTGATACCTACGTTTCAACAGAGTCTCTGCTCCCTGGCAAGAAGGGTAGGCAGGCACCGTCGTCCCTGCCCCAAACCGGAAAAGTTACGGTCTACAAGGCCGGGGACATTCTGGTTTCGAACATTCGCCCATACTTTAAAAAAATTTGGTATGCAGACCGAACTGGAACCTGCTCGGGTGATGTCCTAGTGTTTAGAGCCAAGCAGCCGGAGCAGTCCGGTTACCTCTATTCATGCATGCGCAGCGATGCTTTCTTCGATTACGTCATGAAGGGCGCAAAGGGCACAAAGATGCCAAGAGGGGACAAAAAGCAGATGCTCACTTACAAAGTTGCGAGTAATCCAAGTGGAGCAACCGTTGATTTTATTGAATCAGCGCTTAGCCAAGCATCAAGCTCAAGTAAAGAGAGCCATCGTCTTGCCGCTCTTCGTGACAATCTCCTCCCTAAATTAATGTCAGGAGAAATCGACGTCTCGAAGGTCGATCTCAAGCAGCTAAATAGCCATTTAGCTTAGTGTTGAGGGTAATCTTGGCTTGAATCGAATCGATAAATGCCGCAACCTTATTCTGGACGTCGATCGGCGGAAGATTGACGTCCAGGTTCTCTAGCATTCTCTTGGTCAGAGCATTTCGTGTCGCGCCAGAGGACGCGAGCTTTAGAAGGATACCCTTGTTCGCCTGCAACCAAGCGAGGAGGAACAGGTTGTTAGCTTTGTCATTTGCCCGAATAATAGCCACATGTTGATTTACCCTGGCAGGCAAGAATTCTGATGGAACGATACAAGCACGCGCCACAGAATCGCCAGTAATATTAAGAAGCACGTCGCCATGTTTGACCTCAACGCTCGAAAGAGCCTCCGCCTGGTCATCGTCGATGAACGCAAGACCACTAGAGCTAAAGCTCCAATCGAAAACGTTCTGGCTCCTTATGATGGCCGTACCAGAATCCTTGTATGAGTCCTTGCCGCCGCGGGGCGTAGCGCCGCTACCGATTTTGCTGCAAATATCCCCAAGCTTCATTCCAAATACTTCCTATGCGAAGCCTTCACATTGCTCTGATTAACCATGGCGTAGTACATGGTTGTGTCTATTTTCGCATGACCCAACAGCTTTTGCACCTGCTCTATGGGCATTCCCTTGTCGATAGCATGAGTGGCAAGCGTACGGCGAAACTTATGCGGATGAACGCGGTTGATACCGGCGCTTCTGCCTAGGTCACGTAAACGAAGTTCTATGCTCCCCACCGTAATACGTCGAGCTGAGGAATCGAGCGCGACAAATAATGCAGGACTCTTGTCAGCACGGCTCGAAAGATATTCCGTAAGATGAAGCTTAGCGCGCGCATCGAAGTAAACAGGGCGCTGCTTATTTCCCTTTCCCATTACAAGGCATTCGCGCTCGTGCAGATTGACATCCTTCCTGTCGAGTCGCACAAGTTCGCCAATACGCATGCCCGTCGAAGCGAGTAGATCAACGATGGCAAGATCTCGCTTGGACTCACAGGCATCTCGCAATACCTCCAGTTCCTCATCGCTAAGCACCTCTTTGGTTACCTGAGCTGTTTTGACGCGACGAATGCGCCTTACAGGACTTTTCACAATGTAATCCTCATCTTCAAGCCATGAAAAGAAGCTCGACATGATACGGCGTATATTATCGATTGTGACCTTACTAGAACCGCGATTCACCTCGTAATCATTGAGATAGCGGCGCAAGTCGTCACTCTCAACCTGGGTATAGGGCTTAGCAAGCGCTGTGTTCATATGTCGTAAGGTTGCCTCATAGTATGCAATGGTTTTAGGAGAGCATCCCTCGACCTCTTTAGCGGTGAGAAAGAGCGCAAGTAGATCTTGTCCTGGCTCCGCCTGTTTCGGTCCAAGTGCCCGTCTAAGCGTAATAGTTAGATGCTTGAGCTGATGTGGGTCAAGAAGGCTCTGCATTTCCGAAAGCACGGCATTGATAACGGTTTCCACGCTGCTCCTTTCGTCGAGTACGATAGCCACAGTGTGGACGGCGCGTTGTGCATAGTGAAGTAAATGGCTATTTAGAAGAGCTGGCCGCGCTTGAGTTCTCTAGACGATTTGGCGAGATTGAATCGTCTATTGATCTCGGTAAGGTTCTCTCGATTTCAACAAAAACATTGAAACCGCAAAACTGTCACGGAGAAATTTGGGAGCATTACAGCATTCCCGCTTATGATGCAAACCGTCGGCCTGTTTTTGAGTTGGCCGACGGTATCAAAAGCAACAAATATGTTATTGATGCCAATTGCATCTTAATTTCCAAGCTTAACCCTAGTATCAGGAGAATTTGGATGCCTGCCTGCTCAAGCAAGCGGGCTGTGTGTTCAACGGAATTCATTGTTTACAAGCCAAAGAACCCCGTCCATATAGCTTTCTACTATGCCGCAATTGGCGCACCAGCTTTTAGAGACTTCCTTCTTGCGCATGTCACCGGTTCAACGGGTAGTCGCCAAAGGGCGCAGCCTAAAGCAACGCTAACATATCCGATTCCCAACCCTGGTTTGGAAGCCGTCGAAGATTTCTGTGCGTTTGCAAACCCGCTATATGAGCAGATAAAAGTCAATGAACGCAATTCGAAGCAACTCGAGGAGCTTCGCGACGCCCTTCTCCCCAAACTCATGACGGGCGAGATCGATGTCTCAAAGCTCGACCTCAAGCACCTAAATAGCCATTTAGCTAAGTCTCTACGGCAGCTCGGACGCCATGTCTCGCCGCACAAAAACGGGGCAGCTCGCGCTTCTGCGAACTGCCCCGCACCCCTAGCTATCGCGTCATAAGGCTAACCAGCGCCACTCCCCTACTTACCAAATAGCGCGCCAAACAAACCCTTGCGTTTGGGCTTTTCCTCTCGGTAGGAACCCTCGGCCGCCGCCGCCACCCGCCTCGGCTGTTCGCCGCCTCCGCGGCGTACGATCTGGTATAGGAAGGGCGATTTAACGTATTTGACCTCGATGGGCGTGGCGTGCACGGTGCTTTCGCTCGACAGCATCACGTTGGGGTTGAGCGGTGCCACCACATGCGTCTCGCGCCTGTCGCTAAACACCACCGCGGCCGCGCGACCCGTCTGGCCGTTCACGGCGATGCGCACCTGCTCGCCGTCGCGGCTATCCGACGCCGGACGATCGACAAAGTAGACCGGCACCATCACCAGGCCATCCTTATGCTTGCGGGCCTTGCGCGCCCAGGCGCGGATGCTCTTTTTATTGAGCCCCAGGGTCGCCTCGGCATCGTTGCCTGCAACGTCGAGCGCCAGCTTATCAATAACCACCTGGTCCTTGGTGGACGCATCGACGGAGACAACGCGAAAGTCACCTTCCTGCATAGCGGGATCGAACGGCCCCACCTTGGCAAAGTCCCACGGCTCCAAAATGCCCATAAGGCGAACATCCAGGTAGTTGGCCCTGGGATATGCCCAGTCGAGCACCTCGTAGTACACCAAGGTCTCCTTGCTCAGGCCCTTGCCCGGGAAGGACGCCATCATGCGCAAATCCGCCAGCGCCATGGGGAAATAGAAGAGCATCATGTCATTTTGAATTGCGTCTTCCACGTCGTGCCCGGCAAAGGCATCGGGGTACTGGCGCACCAGCTGCAGCGCGCTGGCACGCGCCTGCTGCGGCGATATCTCACAGGGGACGCCCTGTTCAGGAACATATTCGGCACCCACGCCCATGGTCAGGCGCTTGCTGAAAGTACCGGGTTTGAGCAGGTCGGCAACGCCGATCTTATTGCCGCACGACGGGCACTCAAACACGCGCTGGGTCGATGACCCCTCAAAGGACGAGCCGCAGAAGGGGCAGGGAATGCTCACGTGCGTCGCCTCTTGGAACTCCTGCGCCGTTCCGCGATCTTCCCACAGCAGATGCTCAAGAACCGACTGATTGCGCCAGTGCGAATTGAAGAAATACCAGTCCGGGTCCTCCGGGCGCTCGAGTTGCGACACATGCGTGAGCTTGAGCAATCCGTCAACCACTGTCAGCGGCGTATGACGGATACCTAGGGCGCTCTTGGGCTCTCCGGCGTCCGCTTGCCACGGAATAACCGTTTCGCAATAGGCGCACTCAAAGCTGCGCTTTGCCTGGTGCGAATACATGGGGCCGCCGCAGTTTTGGCATTTAATGGCAAACATCTCGTCCATGGAAACGTCCTCCTTTGCACAGGGCTGTCGACATTAAGTATGTCGAGCAAATCGACGCGTGCCCATACCCATGTGGCCCAAAATGGAGCACTCGGTCGGACGGGAAGGCGCAGTGAACTCGAAGGCGCGTGGGCAGTCGCCCCCTCCGCCTCGCGCCCGTTAGCGCCGGCAGACCATTGCTGCATTTTCTGAGCATCGGTACACGTTGCGTCTGTGCGAGCTACACTATCCCCTTAAACATGATTGTGAGGACGATCGTTATGCTATTTGTAAATCGGCTGGTACATACGCTTGTTCCCGGCAGCGAAAGCGAGCCGGTCGATAGCTCCTGCCGCACCAACGCGGGTTTTGCCGCAAGCCTCATCTGCATTGGCCTCAACATCACACTGTGCCTGGCCAAGGGCATAGCCGGTCTGCTCGCGGGCTCCGTCTCGCTTATCGCCGACGCCTTCAACAACCTTTCCGACGCCTCGAGCAACATCGTGAGCCTGCTCGGATTCCGCCTTGCCAGCCGCCCGGCCGACGAGGGGCACCCTTATGGTCACGGCCGCTACGAGTACCTCGCCGGCTTGTTTGTCGCCGTTCTCGTTTGCGCCGTCGGCATCAACCTGATCCTGGAGTCGGTCACCAAGATCATCAAGCCCTCCCCCACCGCGTATTCGGCGCTCTCCATGGCAGCCCTTATCCTGTCCATGCTCGTCAAGTTTTGGATGGCGGCATTCAACCGCACGCTGGGCAACCGCATCGATTCCGAGACGCTTATCGCCACGGCGCAGGATTCCAAAAACGACGTCATTACCTCGGCCTCGGTCCTGGCCGCAGCGCTTATTTCGCAGACGACCGGCTTTGACCTCGATGGCTGGGCAGGCCTGGGCGTGGGCATCTTCATCTGCATCAGCGGCATGGGCCTGGTGCGCGACGCCATCAGCCCGCTGTTGGGGCAAGCGCCCGACCCCAAGCTCGTCCAGGCAATCCGCGACAAGATCATGTCGTATCCGCAGGTCCTAGGCACGCACGACCTGATGGTGCACGACTACGGCCCCGGTCGGCAATTTGCCAGCGCACACGTGGAAATGCCCGGCGAGGGCGATGCGTTTGAACATCACGAGATCCTGGACACCATCGAACACGACATCAAGCATCAGATGGGCATCGACATCACGCTACACTGCGACCCCATCGCCACCACCGGCGACGACCTGCGTGGCTGGGTCAAGCGCGGCATAGCGCAAATCGACCCCACGCTCTCCATCCACGACCTGCACGAGCACGACGGGTTCGTTTCGTTTGACCTGGTGCGTCCCGACGGCTTTGACATATCCGACGAGGAGCTGCTGGAGCTCGTCACGCGCATCGTGCACGAGCGCCGGCCCGATGTCTCGTGCGTCGTCACATTTGACTCCGGCTTTAGCTCGCCCGACCGGCCGGCCGAGCAGCTGTGATCGACAGCAAACCGGGACGCAGGACCGCCGACCAACGCGCCTACGCGCCCGGTCACGCGATCCTGCGCCCCGTTTTTGTTTGAGCTGCTAAGGCTCTAGCCGCTCGGCCGCTAGTTCCCCTGCGCGCCCGAAATGCCGTTTTGCAGGGCATCCCAGGCGTTCGTTGCCATATCGCCCAGGTTCTGTGCGGTATCGCCGAGGTTCTGAGCCGTGCCGCCCAGCTCTTGGACCTTATCCCCCAGCTCCTGCGCCTTGTTGCTCAGGTCCTCCAGCGTGTTGGAGCTCGAGCTGTCCGCGCCGCCCTGGTCGCCGGACGCATTACCCGACGAGCTGCCCTTGCGCGTGAGCTGAATCTCGAGGTTACCGTTGTCGTTATAGTAGGCAGACGTCACGACCCAATTGGCATCGACAACGGGCGTCGAGCCGTCGTCGGTCAGAATCACGGCATTCGAAAGATCGGCCCCGCGCGACTTGAGGAGCTTCTTGGCGTTGGACCAGTACTGACCCGGGATATCGCTCAGGTCGACAGTGCCGGACTGGGTAGTCTCGGTCTGCTCGGCTGTGGTATCAGTCGTGGCGCCCCGCTTGTTGAGCATGCCCGACACGATGGCAAACACAACCGACAGGGCAAAGAAGATCGCCAGCACGATCAGGATTTTTTTGATCACGCTCGACGAACGCGAAGGCTTCTTCTCCTCGTCCTCGCCATACTGAGGGATGGACTTGGGATACTCACGATACGGCTCGCGCGCATACCGGTCACGCGACTCGTAGCGCGGCTGTGCCGTGCGCGGCATATATGTCGTCTGCTGAGGTTGTGGAATGGGATTTTGCAGCAGGTCATCATAAGGGTCTACCGCCGCGTTGCCGTAGGGGTTCTGCGATGAGACACCATGCGGGTCCTGCGCTGCGTTTCCGTAATTCACAACGCGCGTGGGATCGGCCGACACCTGCGTCGTATCGGGGGCAGCGTAGCCGGGATTCGGCACGACGCGGGTCTCATCGGCGCCATTGCCCGTCCGCGGGGAGCCGTAGCCACCCATTACGGTCGTCTTATCCTGGTCCATGCAACGATTCCTTTCCGTCGCCCGTAAGCATCAAGTTATCCATGCATTCTACCCGCGCAAAAGCCTATGATGGGCAAAGCCCGCCGGTATCTACAAGACATGCGCGGCCGACGGTCACAAGCGAATCGAGGATATGCCATGGCAAAAAGCAAACTCATCAAGGACACGACGCGTGCCGAACGTGAGGAGATCATCAAGCTAGCACTCGCGGGCTGCGGCAACGGCAGCTGCGACAACTGCGGAAGCTGCAGCTTGGGAGCCGGCGATCCATATGGCACCTACCAGCCCTACATTGACGGCGAGATGGAAATCGCCGATATCAACATGATGGTCGCCGAGCGCAACGCCAGACTCTTCGGCCTCCAGCGCGGGTAACGACCTCTTCTTGGGCTGTGAACCAAAAAATGCGCCCATCTACTACGTTTAACCCAAGGGTGCCAACCATAGCCATATCTGTGTTAACAAAACCGCAGGTAAACGTCTTGCCGCATTGTTAAAAAACGCTCCATGGTCGGTCCAACCCTGGTAAACGTAGTAGATGGGCGCTTTTCGTGGCGTGGCTGGCCCAGATAGCTTGTTTCGGAGCCAATTTGCATCAAAAAGTCCCCGGCGGCGCTGCGTTTTGCGTCACCGGGGACTGTTCAATTTATCCCTCGCGGTCCACCTTACTCATTGGGTACGTACGTAGCCCTGGCTCGCTCGGGCGTCACGTCCTGACCACTGGAATAGCTCGAGTCGAATGCGTGCGCAACCAAGTCGTGCGTGTCCCATGCCATGCAGTCAAACTCGCCAGTATCGAGGACAACGATATAGCCCTTGCCGTCGTAGTAGAAATGGTCCTCGGTGTAGTTATCGTCATCGTCGATGTTGTCTTCGGACACAGAGTCCATATCCGGCTTTGCCGTCTTAATTGCCTGCTTGGCTTCACTCTTGAGGGTATCGAACGAGAGCCCGTGCTGCGCAAGCGAGTCCTCGAGCGAAACCTGCTCACCCGTCTTGAGGTTGTAGTACGCCGACCTCGTCACCCGTTCCGATCGATACGGAGGTTGATAGCTGTCGGTAAACGTGCGCACACAGGCAATATCGCCATCGATCGAGACGATCTCGGCGGTATACATCATGGTCACGCGGCTGTCCTCGTCATCCATCGAAGCCTGCTTGCTCGCGTCGAGGGTGTCCGCAACGAGCTGGACCATGTCCTTGTTGAACTTGGCGACGCCCGCGCCCTGGCCCTTCACCTGAGGATAGGTCCACGTAGCCGTAATCTGGCATGTGTCATCGGGAGACGGATTCAGCGGGCCCTCGCCAACTGCAGCCGTAAAGTCGACATCCTGCGTGGCAGAGACGGCCTCGTAGCTCGCCTGTGCATCGTCAGAGTCCTTCGACTTCAGCTGTTCCAGCGTCGTGGCCACCGTTGCGATGGTGCTGGCTACGCTCTCCTCGGTGCTGGTAAGCACGGCGCTCAGCTCGGACACTTCATTGGTGCCGGCAATCTTCGAATCGCCTATCGGCGCCGGACCGGCAACGGCGCTAAACGCCTTACCATCGTAGGCATCGAATTCGCACTCATAGCCATCACGAGATTCGTCCATCCCGACTGGAACCTCTTTGACGTTGATCTTCTCCCCGTCATGCAAATATCGCCTGAACCCATAGGTGCCATCGTAATCGTATACACGGAGCGAAACGCCAACGCACATAACGTCAACCCAGATATCGGGCTCATATACTTTCTCGATTTTGCCGTCGCGGTATGCCCAAACTTCGGCTTTAGCGGCGGTGGCGCCATTAGCGTTGAAGAGCGGCTCATCAGAATACTCAATCAGGAGTTCGTCCTGACCATCCCCGTCAAAATCGACGAGTTTAGCGAAAGCAACGCCCTGGGCTCCATACGTAGATTGAGCAACCTCGACAGCCTCGCCCTCGCCGTACTTTTTCTGGTACTCGAGAATCTTGTCGGTGAACAGTTCATTTGCCGTCTTGACCGCCGCCTTGGCAGAGGCCTTGGCCTCCTTCTTGGACTGCGTGAGCTCAACGTTCTTGGGGGCGTCCGAACCTTCCTTGGTATAGTCGACCTTCATGGTGGTCGTGCTCTTCTTTTTGCCCTTGCCTGAGGTGATGGTCATCTGGTACTTCTGATCGGGCAGCTCGCCAAAGTCCTCCATGGCAAAGCCGTCCTCGCCATCGACCTTGATGGTGTAGCTCTTGCCCTTGCCGGACACCGGCGCCAGCTCGACGGTATAGCTCTTGAGCTTTTTTCCTTTGCTGTTCTTGGGCAGCACTTTAGTCTCGCACGCGCAGACAACGTAGCCCTTGCCACCCGAGGTTACCTCGGAAGACGCGCCAATACGCGGCACGATCACGATAGCGGCGACAATGGCGACAACGGCCACGCCGCCGATAACGGCCGCGACGATACGGCCCTTGTGCTTGGGTTTCTTTGGCTGCGGCGTCGGAACAAACGGCTGCGAGGCCTCGGCAGGCTCGGTCATAGGCTCCTCATAACGAGGCTGCGCCGCCATATGAGCCGAGGCACCCTGAGGAGCTTGCTGTCCCGCAGGGGCGGACGCCGGCGCGTCCTCCACCGGAAACGCCACAGGCTCCGCCTGATCCTCAACGCCGCCCACGCGAGCGCCGCAACTCGTGCAAAACATGGAGTCATCGGGTATCTGGGCCCCGCACTTGGTGCAATACATCGCATCTCCCGTCTCTCATCGCAGCCGCAATGCGCCCGCGCAGTTCTTCCAACTACACCGTACGGGAGAAATCACGATTCTTGTTGCGCAACATTGCCGCCGCAAAAAATGATCCCTTGGGGACGGAGGAAAAAGCCCCGCCGGGCCTTGGTAGGCGCGGCGGGGCGGGCAAGCGGCTATGGGCAGCAGGCTTAGAACAGACCGGTGATGTTGCCGTCGTTGTCGACGTCGATATTCTCGGCCGCGGGAACCTTGGGCAGGCCCGGCATGGTCAGGACGCTGCCGGTCAGCGCGACCACAAAGTGGGCACCGGCGGAAACCTTGAGCTCGCGAACGGTGATGCGGAAGCCCTCGGGAGCGCCCAGCGCCTTGGCGTTGTCGCTAAAGCTGTACTGCGTCTTGGCCACGCACACCGGCAGGTTGCCAAAGCCGTTCTCACGCAGCTCGGCGAGCTGGCGCTTGGCAGCCGGCGTAAAGTCGATACCGTCGGCGCGGTAGACCTTGGTGGCAACAGCCTCCAGGGCGTCGGCCACATCGGCACCATCCTCGTAGGCAAACTTGAGCTCGCTCGGCTGCTCGATCAGGCGCATGACCTCATCGGCCAGGTCGAGCGCGCCCTCGCCGCCCTTAGCCCAAACCTCGGACAGCTTAACGTTGACACCGAGCTTCTGGCACTCGGACTCGATGAGCTCGAGCTCGGCCTCGGTGTCCGTCGGGAAGCGGTTGATGGCGACCACGCAGGGCAGACCGAAGACATTCTGAATGTTGTCGACGTGGCGCAGCAGGTTGGGCATGCCGGCCTTGAGGGCCTCGAGGTTCTCCTCGTTGAGGTCGGCCTTGGCGACACCGCCGTTGTACTTAAGCGCGCGGGCAGTGGCGACGACCACGACAGCGCTGGGGCGAACGCCCGTCATGCGGCACTTGATGTCGAGGAACTTCTCGGCGCCCAGGTCGGCGCCGAAACCGGCCTCGGTAATGGCGACGTCGCCAAAGCGCATGGCCATGCGGGTGGCCATGATGGAGTTGCAGCCGTGGGCGATATTGGCGAAGGGACCGCCGTGGACAAACGCAGGCGTGCCCTCGAGCGTCTGAACCAGGTTGGGTTTGAGCGCGTCCTTGAGCAGGGCCGCCATGGCACCCTGAGCCTTAAGGTCGCGGGCGCGGACGGGCTCGCCGGCATAGCTATAGCCGACAACGATCTCGCCCAAGCGCTCCTTAAGATCGTTGATGCTCGTGGACAGGCACAGGATCGCCATGACCTCGGAGGCAACAGTGATGTCGAAGCCATCCTCGCGCGGCACGCCTTGGGCCTTGCCGCCAATGCCGTCAATAACATGGCGCAGCTGACGGTCGTTCATGTCGACAACGCGCTTCCAGGTGATGCGCTTAACGTCGATGCCGAGCTGGTTGCCCTGCTGAATATGGTTGTCGAGCATGGCAGCCAGCAGGTTGTTGGCGGCACCAATAGCATGGAAGTCACCGGTAAAGTGCAGGTTGATGTCCTCCATGGGGATGACCTGCGCCCAGCCGCCACCGGCAGCGCCACCCTTGACGCCAAAGACGGGGCCGAGCGAAGGCTCGCGCAGGGCCACGGCGCTCTTGACGCCGCGACGACGCAGGCCGTCGGCCAGGCCGATGGTCGTGGTGGTCTTTCCCTCGCCTGCGGGCGTGGGATTGATAGCGGTCACGAGGACAAGCTTGGCCTGGTGGTCGGTCGGCTCGTTGAGCAGGGAATAGTCGACCTTTGCCTTGTCAAAGCCGTACGGAATCAGATGCTTAACGTCGACGCCGGCGTTCTTGGCCACCTCGGTAATAGGCAGCGGCGTAACAGAACGTGCGATTTCGATGTCAGTAGGCATGGGCGGTCCTTTCGTTACCGGATGAGAAAAAGACCAGTCCAGCATAGCACGCGCGCGCAAGAGTAAAACGCCCGCAACCGACAAGCGGCGATATGTTTACCCGATACCCAGCGATAGCCTACAAACCCGTTCTAAACGGTCGGCTCAATTCCCAAATGCTCGAATGTGCGAAGCGTTGCCTGGCGACCCTGCGGTGTGCGAATCATCAATCCGCACTGCAGCAGATAGGGCTCGTAGACATCCTCGAGCGTACCCGGGTCCTCGCCCACCGCACTGGCAAGCGTGGTCAAGCCAACGGCACGGCCGGAGAACGTCTTGGCAAGTGTCTCCAAGATGCGAATATCCATCCAGTCCAAGCCAAGCTCGTCGATCTCGAAAAACTCGAGCGCCTGGCGGCAGATATCGAGCTCGATGGGACCGTTGCCGCGCACCTGCGCGTAGTCGCGCACACGCTTGAGCAGACGGTTGGCAAGACGCGGCGTACCGCGCGAGCGCGAGCCGATCTCGAGCGCGCTGGGATGGTCGATCGTCACACCCAGGATGGTCGCCGAGCGCGTCACAATCTGAGCGAGTTCCTCGACGGTGTAGTAATCCAGGCGATACGAAATACCGAAACGGTCGCGTAGCGGGCCAGTCAACATACCCGAGCGAGTCGTTGCCGCCACCAGCGTGAACTTGGGGATATCCAGGCGAATCGAGCGCGCAGCCGGACCCTTGCCGATCACGATATCGAGCGCAAAGTCCTCCATCGCGGGATACAGAACTTCCTCGACCGAACGGTTCAGACGGTGAATCTCGTCAATAAACAGCACGTCACCCGGCTGCAAGTTAGTCAGGATGGCAGCCAGGTCGCCGGTGCGCGCGATGGCAGGGCCACTCGTGGTCTTGATCTGAGCGCCCAGCTCGTTGGCGATAACCGTAGCCAGCGTGGTCTTGCCCAGACCCGGAGGGCCCGAGAAGATCACGTGGTCGAGCGTCTCGCCGCGGCTTTGAGCCGCCTCGATGAGCACGCGAAGGCTCTGCTTGATATGCTCCTGACCGCAGTAGTCATCCAAGCGTTGGGGACGCAGGGTACGGTCGACATCGAGGTCCTCGGCCGTCAGCTCCGAGCCCACCATGCGCTCGCCATGCGCCATGGATGCCGCCGGCGAGTTGCCGGGCGTCGCCCACAGGTCCTGAGAGTCATCGGCTTCCCACATCACGCATCCATTCCAAGTCGCTTAAGCGCCGCGCCGAGCAGATCCTCGACACGCATATTCTGCCCATCATACCCGCACAGGGCAACATCGGTCTCTTGCGGGCTAAAGCCCATGGAAAGGAGCGCCGCGCGGGCGTCATCGATCGCCGAGGGAGCGGCGGCGGGAACCGGCATCGCAACCTGTCCGGGAATCACGTCGACCGGCACAAAGCCCTTGTCCTTGGCAAAGGTGCTCTTGAGCTCCAGGATCAGACGCTGCGCTGTCTTTTTGCCCACACCGGGAACCTTGGCCATGCCTTTGTCATCCTCCGCCATCACCAGGGAATACAGCTGGCCCACGGTATAGGTGGAAAGCACGGCGAGCGCCAAGCGCGGACCGACGCCCGAGACGGACACGAGCCGATCGAACATCGTGCGCTCGTCCTTGGAGGCAAAACCGAAGAGCGTCATGGCGTCCTCGCGCACCTGCATACGGGTATAGAGGCGAACCTCGCCGCCGGGCGTCGGCAGCGTAGCGGCGGTGCTGCCCGAGATGCCGAGCTCAAAGCCCACGCCCGACACATCGACGACGGCCGAGCTCATCGTTGCCTCGACAAGCGTTCCATGGAGCTGGGAGATCATCAGTATCCGGTTCCTCTCTGTTGATAGAACTCGCCACCGGTAAGTGCCCGGGTGCGGCTGAGGTTTACGTGGCAGATGGCGCAGGCCAGGGCATCGGCGGCATGATCGGGATGCGGGTCGTGATCGAGCTGCGTGAGCGTACGAACCATATACGTGACCTGCCGTTTGTCCGCAGCGCCGGTACCCACAACAGCCTGCTTAATCTGCATAGGCGTGTACTCGCCAATCTCGAGCGCGCATTCCGAAAGCGCCACGAGCGCAGCCCCGCGGGCATGCGCCGTAGGGATGGCCGAGCGAACGTTGGCGCCAAAGTAAATGCTCTCGATAGCAGCGGTATCTGGTCGATAACGCTCCACGACACCCTTGAGGTCGCGGGCGATATGCGACAGGCGCACCGCGAGCGGACTGCCCGCGCTGGTCTCGATACAACCGTAGGCACGACAGCGAACCTCGCCGCGCCGCTCCTCGATAATCCCCCAACCCGTATGGGCCAAACCAGGGTCGATACCCAAGATAACCAAGCCAGCCTCCCCTCGCCACAAGCACATCGCAAGGCAAGGCCCCGCGCACTATTCACGAACGTCTGTTCTAGAATAACACAACGGGGCCAAGATGCTTAGTTGAAGTATCGGGGTTGGGAGCGAATCCCGTCCCATAGTTAGTTTTGGCTGAAGAATGGGAACTGTCGGGGATCCACCGGCGGTTGCGGCATCGGCGTGCCCTGGGGCCCGCCCTGCGGTCCGCCCTGACCGCCCATCATCTTATCGATGGCGTCCTGGACCTCGCCCTCAAACTTCTTCATACCCTCATGCAGGCGACGCTGGCCATCCTCGGAGCGCAGCTCCTCCATCTGCTCGGGCGAAATACCCAACAGGTCACCCAATATGCCCATCATCTCGCCACGCATGCGCTCGCTTGTGTCCTCGTCGGCAAAACGGTTCACCTCGGCGCGCGCCAGCGCATCGACCGTCATGCGCTCTTTACCGCTCAGGCCAAGATCGGACCACGCGAGCATATACGGCCAAGCGCGCTCTACAAAAGAACGGGCCGAGACGATCGGCGCCGTCGGCAGCTGGCGGCGAGCCGCCTCTCCTTGGCGCACGAGCATCAGCAGCAGCGAACAAGCCTCGGGCTTGCCGGCGGCCATTGGGATGTCGTCGAAAGATCGATTGCGGTCCACGTGCGCCTCGAGCGTGCCATCGACCTCGCCCGGCTCAAGCCCGCCGAGCAGCTGCGCCGCGCGGTCGAGCATGTCGACCGGACCGTCAAGCGTCGAGAGCGCTTGCGCCAGCACGCGCTCCATGCAATCCTCCACCGCGTTGAGCGTCACGAGCTCCTGCGGCACCACGGCAGACGTGCGGTTGCGCACGCGCGCCACAAACTCGAGCGTCGACAGGTACACATCGCCAAAGGGCGCGTAATCGCCCTGGTAGCCACCGCAAAGCGCCGGTGCCGCCAATGCGTACTCGGTCTTGGAAAGCGGGCTCAGAGCCATCGCGCCCAGCTCGAGCGCCGTGTCCTCCAACATGAGGCCCAGCGTACGCGAGCGCAGGCGCTCGGCGTCGCCCGCCGACACATCACGGTCGAGCACACGCGCGGCATCCGGCGCATCGCGCTCAACCGTGCGAATATGCAGGCGCTCGGCAATGGCGCGAACGGCGGCACAGCGAGCAGCCTCGGCCTCCTCCTGCGCCGGCGTAAAGATGCGGTTGCGTCCCAGCACCAGGCCGACCACATTGCGCGGACCCAGAGCGTCGACGGCAAGCGCCGCCAGCAGGGACGACGGCAAGTCGCCCTCAAGCGCCACCACGGCGCGCGACGTACCGCGGGCGCGGGCGTTATCGCGAACGGCGAGCACCAGTGCCTGCCACAGCCATTCCTCGGAGCGAAACTCGGGCAGCTCGTGGTCCTCCAAGGCATCGAGCATCACACCGCGCTGGATCTCCTGAACCAGTAGGCTCTCCTCAAAACACGGCGCTTGGGCCACCACGCGGCCGCAGTCGTCGAGCACAAACGAGCCGCCGGTATACACCGACTCATCGTACGCACCGACCGGCGCCATGCAGGCAAACCACACGCTGCGCTTAGATGCGATCTTGCGGTAGGCTCCGCTGCGCACGGCGGCGATCGCAGCGCTCTCGCGGTCGGTCATATCAAACGCGTTGAACTGGAAATAGGCGATGAGGTCGACGCCGGTCGGCAGCATCTCGAGCTCGCGGTCCAAGTCGAAGATCACGGCGATACGCACGCCGTCCACATCGAAGACTGGCGGCGCCCAACGGGCATCGCCGGTCCCACCGCGCTGCAGGGCAATGCTCGAACGGGCCGGCACCACATGGCCGTCCTTGAGCATCATGTAGTCGAGCAGGGGCTGGCCCTCAAACGAAACCGCCGCGGGCACGATGCAAATCATATCGAGTTCTTGGATACGCTCGGCGACACCGGTCAAGCCGGCAAGTATGTCGTGCTCAAAGTCGGCAGCGCCCACCAGGCCGCCGGGCAGGGCTCCCATAAAGAGCGGAGCCGGCACGCACAACACGCGCGCACCGCGCTCATGGGCCAGGCGCGCCTGGTCCTCGATGCGACCGCAGATACCCTCAATATCACCCAGGCGCATATCGATCTGTGCAAGTGCGAGCTTCATGGCTCAGCCCTTTCCGTCGTAAACCATCGTTGTCGTAGTAAAAGCGCCGGCCGCATGATGCAGTCGGCGCTCGCATGTGCATATGCTAGCTATGATACCCCGAGCGGGGGCGCGCTCCTAGAACGTCGCGGACCACAGCCCGTGCAGGTTGCAATAGGCATAGACGGTACCGGTCTTGGAACCGCCGGCAAAAAACGTCGCGGGCTTCATGCCGGGCTGGAGGTAATGGACCTCCAGACGGCCCTCGGCCTCAAGGGCAATCCACTCGATGTAGTGCTCGGGCACCATAGGATGCTCGACCGAGCCCACGCGCGCACGGATCACGTGACCGTCGCGCTCGCTCTCGACGACGGGCACGTGCTTCTCGTGCGCCGCGTCCTCGGTGTTCGCGGTCAGCTCCGTGCAGCCGGCAGGGGTTGCAACGTCGTTGCCAAGGGCGGCAATGAGCTTGCCATCGGGGTCCTTAAAGAATTTCGCCATGATGTTCTCCTTTGCTGATGTGCCGATGTTCTCGATGGTTCTTATGCCCAAAGGCAGGCGAACCATCCACGGCATGGCAAATGAACACATAACGAGCGAGGCTAGCGCCCGGGGTCAGAGCGCGCCGGCGACCCGAAGCCGTCTCGACAGCCCCGGTTGCCATCTGCGCAGCTAGCGCCCGTCGCCGCCGAGCAGCGCCAGAACATCCTCGCGGGTAAACAGCGCCGAGGAGATGCCGTCGCCGCCGAGCACGCTGTTGACCAGGTCGCGTTTGGACTCCTGCATCTGCATGATACGCTCCTCAATCGTGTCCTTGGCGATGAGCTTGTACACGGTCACGGTATGTTGCTGGCCAATACGGTGCGCGCGGTCGGTCGCCTGATCCTGCGCGGCCACGTTCCACCACGGGTCGTAGTGAATGACCACGTCGGCCGCCGTCAGGTTAAGGCCCACGCCGCCCGCCTTGAGCGAAATCAAAAAGACCGGAAACTCGCCCGCTTGGAACTGCGCGACCATCTTGGCGCGGCTCTCCTTAGACGAAGCGCCCGTGAGCTTAAGAAAGGCGATGTCCTCCTTGGCCAGGCGCTTACCGATAATATCAAGCATACCCGTAAACTGGCTGAACAACAGGATACGATGTCCGCCGTCGAGTGCGCCGTGCACGAGCTCCATGCACGTATCGAGCTTGGCGCTCCCCGCCTTGTAATCCTCGTAGTGCAGACGCGGGTCGCAGCAGATCTGGCGCAGCTTGGTGAGCTCGGCGAGCACCTTAAGCTTGTCCTTCTTAAACTCGGATGCCTCGCGGTGCTGCACCTGCTGGGCGATGCGGTCTTGGTTGGCCAGGTAGAGCTTGCGCTGCTCGCCGGTGAGCTGCGCCATGACGGTGTCTTCGATCTTCTCGGGCAGGTCGGCAACCACGTCTTCCTTTACGCGACGCAGCACAAACGGCGACACGAGCGCCTGCAGGCGAGCGGCGCTATCGCCCTCGGCATGCTCGACGGGGCTCTCAAAGCGCTTGGCAAACGACTCGCGCGTGCCAAGCAGGCCCGGCATCAAAAAGTCGAAGATGCTCCAGAGCTCGGACAGGCGATTTTCGATGGGCGTGCCCGTCAAGGCAAAGCGCACACCGGCCGGCAGGCGCTTGGCGGCGCGCGCTACCTGCGTGAGCGGGTTTTTAATGTACTGGGCCTCATCGAGCACCACACGGGCAAAGTCCTGCTCGACGTACTCGTCGATATCGCGCCGCATAAGGTCATACGACGTCACGACCACGTTATGCTCGGCCACGCCGGCGATCTGCACACGGCGTTGAGCCTTGGCGCCCACGATGGCGCACACATCGAGTGACGGGGCGAAGCGCTCCAGCTCGGCGGTCCAGTTGTACACAAGCGACGCAGGACACACCACGAGCGTGGGCTTAGTGTCCCCCGCCTCCACGCGCGCCAGGATATGTGCGATCATCTGCAGCGTTTTGCCCAGGCCCATATCGTCGGCCAAGATACCGCCGAGGCCCAGGTGCTCGAGCGAGCCGAGCCACTGGTAGCCGTCGACCTGATAGCCGCGCAGTGTGGCCTTGAGCGAGACCGGCACCGTAAAGTCCATCTTGCCGAGCGTGTCCAGGCGCTCGACGGTACGGAGGAACGCAGCGTCGCGATCGGCCTCAAGCGCTGGCGTGCGCGCGAGCATGCTATCGACAAACAGGGTGCTCGACGCGGGAAGCGACATGCCGTCGAGCAGGTCGACGGCATCGACGCCCAGGTCCTCGGCAAGTCCAAACGCGGCGCGCGCTCCCTCGTCCAGGCGAACGATGTCGCCGGACGTAAGGCGCGCGAACGTCTGGTGGCGCTTATACGAATCGAGATAGATGGCAAGGTCGGCCGCCGAAAGCCCGCTCGCACCCAGCTCGACGTCGAGCAAGTTGCTCTTGACGGTGGCGCGCACCGAGAGCTTAGGCGCAGGGCGCACCGAGATCTGGCGCAGGCGGTCGCTGAGCATGACCTCGCCCAGCTCGGACAGAGCAGACAGGCCCTCGGTCAACAAGTGGAACAGGCTCTCGTCATCGCGCTCCTCAAATGCCAGGCCGCCCTCGTAAAAGTCGAAATACAGGGCAGCCGTGTCCATAACGCGAAACTCCGCCACCGTATCGCGGGGCGGAACGCCGGGGCGTTGCTCTTCGAAAGGACTGCCCGGAGCACCAAGACTAAAGAGATCTGCCGACCAATCGCCGTAGGCCACCGTAATCTTGCAGGTCACAAGACCATCGTCGACGCCAATCGCCATGGCAAAACTCGGCTCGGGCGCCACGGCGTCAAGTACGGCGGGAGCGGTCAGGTCGGTGTAGTCGCGCAAGATGGGCAGCGCCATGCGGCAGAACTCACCCACCTGGTCGGCAGCGATATGGACCGGCGTGCGGCAGGGCAACAAGTGCGATAGGAACGGCGCCGCATGTTGGGCAAACGCCGCGTCGGTACGGCGCGCGCGGCGCGTATCGACCAGATAGGCTGCGTCACCTGCGACAAAGCAGTACGTATCGGCCGGCAGGCGCAAGTCGTAGCTGCCTCCCGCCGCCGGTGCAATCTTGGCGGCAAGGAGCGGCGGGCGCTTAGCCGGGACTTCGCCCTCCCCCTGCGGCGACGGCTCGACCGCCACCTCGTAGGAGCGATGCGTCGTCGTCCCCCGCGACCAAGCAGGCTCAAAGGACATGGTCCTGCCGCGCAGCAGGTCCAGCACGGACACGATGGAATACTCGGATACCGGCAACTGACGCTCGGCAACAAAGCCGCTGCGAGCAAAGTCATACGATGCCGAGCGCGAACTCGTGATGTCGCTCAGGTAGGCGACCGTCATTGCGACAAAGTCGAGCAGCTTTGTCGACACGTCATCGAAAGCCTCGGGTACATGGGCAAACGTAAGCTTCTTGCCATAGGAGAACGTACCACCACGCACATAGGCATCGGCCATGCCGTCGATATCCTTAACCACGTAGGACACCGAACCGCAGCGAATGCGAAACTCGAGCGCCCAGTTAAAGCGATCGGCAAACAGCGGATTGTAGTACGGCACCAGCGAGGGCTCCAGCACCGCTTTGGGCGCATCGGGGTCAATGGTGCCGGCGAGCTTGCGACGCATGGCCGCGAGCTCGTCCATGCGCGCGTCCGAAAGATCGGAAAGCGCCGCCACAAGGCTCGGGCTCGTGGGGACGGGCGCAGGGAAGGGAAAGTTGGGGTTGACCGAAGATGCGCTAGGCGCGGGGCGTGCGGACTGTTTGGATTGTGCGGGCGGTGCCGTAAACGTGCGGACCGGCGTACGCAGGCCCTCGACAGGCTCGGCGCCACTGGCATCCAGATACGCCAACGCCGTGGCGATGGCGTGCTTGCACATGCCGGGGTAGCGATAGGCAGCGGGGCAATCGCAGTCGTAGTCGATCACCTCGTGCTCGTCCATGTCGAGCACCACGTGTGTCTTGTACAGGTCGCCGCGCGAGCCACGCACCGTGCCCTCGATGTTCACGTTTTTGGAGAAGCGCGAGCCGGAGTCCTCAAACGACAGCACGGCACCGTTGAGCATGAGCGAGCGCCCCTTCATAAAGGTGCTGCTAAGCGCCGCCTCCTTACGAAGCGCCTGCACAAACGTCCCCTGCGCCATCACTTCCTCCAATCCACACAGGGTAGCTAATTTGGGACGGGGCTATTTTAGCTACCCCCATATGTCGGTTGAGATGCATTCCGACCCCGACTCACTCGCCGTCAGCCAAAGGGTAGCTAAAATAGCCCCGTCCCAAATTAGCTACCCAAGCAAAATCATTTTAGATAACCGTCACGCGGCCCTGGTTACCCACGATGGCCTTGGCCTCGGCCAGCAGCGGAATCGAGCGCGCGTTGACCTTGGCAGGCACCTCGGCACGCAGCACGCGCCCGTCCACCTGCTCGATAAAGATCTCCACGCGGTCGCCGCCCGGGTTAGTGGTGAGCACCGTGGCAAGACGCGCCATGTTGCCCTGGCTAAAGCGGCTGTTGGGCACCATGACCTCAAACACCTTGGGCTTGTTGTTCTCCTCGTTGAGCTCCAGCGGCACGATCTCCTGCGCGATGATCTGGTCGCCGCGGTCCGAGCGCTCGAGCTTGCCCTTAATGCGCACAAAGGCGTCGGACAGCTGCGCGCCGGTCTCGGGATCGACCTCGCCGTACAGGTACCCCTCGGCCTCCTTGTAGGTCTTGGGGAACACCACGACCGTGGCCTCGCCTTCCATGTCCTCGAGCTGCACAATACCCATGGGGTCGCCGTTTTTGGTCACGCGCTTGGACACGCTCGAGACCATGCCGGCCCACCACAGCGCCTTACCCTCGGGAATCTCCTGGTTGATGGTGCCGCCCGTAGGATTCTGAACTTCGTAGCCGGTGTCGATCTGCGAGAACGAGAAGTCGCGCGCTTTGCTGAGTGCATACTCAAACGGGCGCAGCGGGTGGTCCGAGACATAGATGCCCAGAACCTCTTTCTCCTGGCTCAGCTTAAGGTGGCGGTCCCATTCCTGGCCGTCCGGATCGGGCACGCTGACCTCGAAGCCCGAGCCCTCAACGTCGCCAAACATATCGAAGAACGACGTCTGGCCACTCGCGCGGTCCTTCTGGCGCTTTACCGCGGCATCGATGATGTTCTCGGGGTTGTTCTTGTCCACAAAGTGCATCATCTGGCGACGCGGATACCCCGTGGAGTCGAAGGCGCCTGCCTTGATCAGCGATTCGATCACGCGACGGTTGGCCTGGCTCGAGTCCACGCGCTCGACAAAGTCGTGCAGCGTCTTAAACGGGCCGCCCGCCTCGCGCTCGGCGATAATCGCCTGCGCCACGCCGGTGCCCACGCCGCGGATGCCGGCCAGACCAAAGCGCACGCCTTCCTTGGTAGCCGTGAACTCGGTACCGGACTCGTTGACATCTGGCGAAAGCACGGGGATGCCGTCGTGACGGCACGCCGAGACGTAATGCACGATCTTGTCGGTCTTGCCCGTATAGGACGTCAGAACGGCCGCCATGTACTCGTGCGGATAATGCGCCTTGAGCCACGCCGTCTGCATAACCAGGATGGCGTAGCCGGCGGAGTGCGACTTGTTGAAGGCGTAGGATGCGAACTCGAGAACATCGTCCCAAATCTTCTGGGCGACCTCGCGCGTGTAGTTGTTCTTGATAGCGCCGTTCATCCAGTGGTCGTAGGTGGTCTCGTCCGAGCCATCCTCCCAGTGGAGCACCGTCGAGGTGAGCAGCTTGATCTTTTTCTTAGCCACGGGCTTACGGATACGCGAGTCCGATTCGCCCTTGGAGAAGCCGCACATCTCGACGGAGATGAGCATAACCTGTTCCTGGTAGACCATGGTGCCGTAGGTTTCGCCCAGGATGTCGTCCAGGCGGTCGTCGTAGGAGACAGCCGGCTCCTTGCCGTTCATACGGTTGATGTAGGACGAAACCATGCCGGCGCCCAGCGGGCCCGGGCGGTACAGAGCGATCAATGCTACGACGTGCTTGTACTCGGTGGGCTTCATGTTCTTGATCGTGGCCGTCATGCCGGCGGACTCGACCTGGAAGACACCGGCGGTGTGGCCGGAGCCCATGAGCTTAAAGATCTCGGGATCGTCAAAGGGAATATCTTCCTCTTTGATGTCGATGCCGAAGTTCTTTTTGATGTTTGCCTTGGCCTTAGAGATAACCGTCAGCGTACGCAGGCCCAGGAAGTCCATCTTGAGCAGGCCCATGTCGGCAACGGTATGGCCCTCGTACTGGGTAATCTCGACGCCGCCCTTGGTGTCGAGCTTGGTGGGCACATGCTCGTTGACGGGGTCGCGGCAGATCAGAACGGCGCACGCGTGCACGCCCTCGCCACGGGTGAGGCCCTCGATCGAGAGCGCCGTGTCGATGATGCGGCGGGCGTCGTCGTCCTTTTTATAGGCCTCGGCAAAGTCGGGGTTAAACAGATCCTCTTTGCCGGGTTGTTTGTCGAGCACCTGCTTGAGCTTGACCTTGGGGTCGCTCGAGACCATCTTGGACAGGCGCTGGCCCATGTAGACCGGATAGTCCAGGACGCGCGCGGCGTCGTTGATGGCCTGCTTGGCCTTAATGGTCGAGTAGGTGATGACGTGGGTGACCTTCTCGGGGCCGTAGAGCTGGCGAACGTGCTCCACGACCTCGAGGCGCCGCTCATCGTCGAAGTCCATATCGATATCGGGCATCTCGGTACGCTGCGGAGACAGGAACCTCTCGAACATCAGGCCGTTCTCGAGCGGGTCGAACGCGGTGATGTTCATGGCGTAGGCGACGATAGCGCCGGCGGCCGAACCACGGCCGGGGCCGACGCCGATGCCGTTGTCCTTGGCCCATTGCACGTACTCGGCGACGATCAAGAAGTAGGCGGCAAAGCCCTTGTCGCAGATGACCTTGTATTCGTACTCAAAGCGCTCTTTGATGTTGACGCCACCGATCTCGCGTGTGGCCCAGTCGTCACCGTAGTGTTGGCGCAGGCCCTTCTCGCACTCGCGGCGGAACTGGCTCTCGTGCGTCTCGCCGGGGTCGAGCAGCGGGAAGCGCGGCAGGATGATGGAGTCCCAGTCGAGCTCGACGTAGCACTTGTCGGCGATCTCGAGCGTGTTGTCGCAGGCCTCGGGGCAATACGGGAACATCGCCCGCATCTCCTCCTCGGTCTTCATGTAAAACTCCGAGCCGGTCATGCGCATGCGGTTGGGGTCGTCGACCTTGGCGTTCATACCAATGCACATGATGACGTCCTGCACGGGCGCATCCTCGCGGCGCAGGTAGTGGAAGTCGTTGGTGGCGATGACCTTGACGCCCACCTGCTTGGCGATGTCGATGAGCGTGCGGTCCATCTGCTCGTCGGTCAGGCCGTTATCGGTGGCAATGCCGTGTTCCTGGATCTCGATGTAGAAGTCGCCGGGGTCGAAGGTGTCGCGGAAGGTCTCGGCCCATTTAATGGCGCCCTCCATGTCACCGCGGTCGATGTATTTGGGGATGATGCCCGCGATGCAGGCACTCGTGCAGATCATGCCCTTGGCGTGGCGGCGCAGGTTGTCGAGCGTCACGCGCGGCTTGTAGTAAAAGCCCTGCACGGCGGCCTCGGAAACCGTCTGCATCAGGTTGACGTAGCCCTCCTGGTCCTTGGCCAGAAGGATCATGTGGTAGAGCTCGGGCTTGTGATCGCGGGCAAGGGTCTCGTCCGGCGTAAAGTAGACCTCGCACCCAAAGATGGGTTTGATGACCAGGGGCGGCTTGAGCTCGTCGATGTTGCCCTTCTCGTCCCACATGGCCATGTCCTTCACATATTGGGCATGCTCGCGCGGGTTTGCCTCGGGGTCGGGCTCCACCAGCTCGTCGCGGCGGTCCTTTTCCAAGAAGGCCTTGTCGTGGCTCCACGTCTTGTACTCGGGCGTGTTGTGATTGACGGCGTCGCAGGCCAGCGCCAGGTCGGGCACGCCATACATGTAGCCGTGGTCGGTAATGGCCACGGCGGGCATGCCAAGTTCAACGGCACGATTGACCATATCCTGGATACGGGTTGCGCCGTCGAGCATGGAGAAAACAGTGTGATTGTGCAGATGGACGAATGCCATGTGATGAGCTCCGATGCGGGTTCGTGTTCTGACTGAACGATTTTACCGCACGGCGCGGACGGCACCCGAACCTAGCCAAACCCACACGGCTCCTCTTGTAGTTGCGGTGGAATAGTTCCCGCTTGGGCCACCTGGGCCGCAATACAGGAACTATTCCACCGCAAGTTATCTGAGGGCTAGAGATTGTAGGTGACCACTTGAGGTTCGGCGGGTTCAACGAAGAGAGTCGGATCGGCCTGCTCCACGCGGACGAACTTGACGGTCACGGCCTCAAAGCCCGCCTTGTGTAGAACATCGGCGTAGACGCGCGCCTGCAGGGCGTGCTTCTCGAGCAGCTGGTCCGGCGTCTCATCCGGCGTGCCACCCGTCTTGTAATCGATGACCAGTGCGCGTGACGAATCCGCCGGGTTCGTCGCCAAAGCGTCGATGGCGCCTTCGGCATAGGCACCGTAGCGAGCGATGTCCTCGTCCTCGCAGCCCAGCGAAAAGAACGGCACCTCGGCGCGAACGCACGGCCACGCAAGCAGGTCGGCACGAACAGCCGACTTGAGCCAGCGGTCCAGGGCGACGTCGAAGCGTTCGCGCTGCTCCGGCGTCAGGCACCACAGGCGCGCCAGCGCATCGGCACGCTCAGCGGGCAGCGCATCGGCACCCATCTCGATCAGCCACTGGCAGGCGGCGTGGAAGGCCGAGCCCAGCGCCATGGGGTTGCCGGCGAGCTCAACGGCGGCCACGTCTGCATCCGTCATCTCGGAACCATCCGACTCCGCATCATCGCCGGCCTCGTCCATGGGCACGCGCGCCTCGGCGGCACGGTCCTCGGACTCGGCATGCAGCGCCGCGGCGATTGACGAGTAGCTGTACGAATCGCGCGCCGGATACGGGCAGGTGCCCATGCGCACGCCCACCGCCCGGGGATACACGAGCTCAAACGCATCGGGCTCGGGGTCAGCAGGACCGGGAACGGCGGCGCGGGTATCTGCACCGGCACCCTCCGGCTCCGCATCGCCGCGGACAAGCCTACCCTCGGCATCCAGCGAAGCGTTGGCCTCAAACGCCTGCTCGCCAAAGGTAAAGTTCGCGAGCGAAATGAGCTCGTAGTCGCCCGGCTTAGAGTTGTCGAACACCAGGCGGTCGGCATCGAGCTGCGGCATGTCCAGAGCGTCGGTCGGCAAAATACGGCGCAGCACATCGTAGGTCAGATCGGTCTCGACGTCGAAGGTCGGCGCCGTCACCTTGCCACGGCTCACGCCGGCATCCATCGCCAAAATCACCAACTCTCGCGCACGCGTCATGGCGACATAGAGCAAACGAGCCCGCTCCTCGAGCGAAAGCTGCAGGTCGTCGTTGCGCAGGCGAGCAAATGCCTCGGCGGGAGAACCCGTCGCGCATACGTCCTCCATAAGCTCTGGCGGCAACCACAGCGACGTGCCCTTGCCCTTAAACGCATGCTCAAACTGCTTTTTAACGTCGTCGCCTTTCACAAAGGTTCCGTCGGCGAGCTTAACGCCATCGAAGCGTGCCGGCAGCGCCACGACCTGCGCTCCGCCCTCGACGCGACCCATCTGTGCCGCACCCGAGGACTTACGCACGCCAAAGCACTCCGCGACCGCCACGACCGGATATTCCAGACCCTTGGAGGCATGCACCGTCATGATGCGCACCGCGCCGTCGCCCTCCTCGTTGAGGGCACCCGGGGCTTCCTTGCCCGCCAGGAAGCGATCGAAGGCAAGCGCGATGGAACGCGGCGAGTTGCCGAACTCGGCCTCAGCCTCAGCCACGGCATCAAGTGCCTTGAGCACGTTGGCGGCAATGGCCTTGCCCTCGGGGCCGCGCTGCGCCAGACGCACGAACCAGCCCGAAGCGTTGACCACGTCGCGCGCGATCGCCGCGAACGAATCGCGACCCACACGACGAAGCGCATACCGCAGCACCTCGCGGGCGCGCGTCACGAGCGGCAAGTCTTGCAGGCCCGGCACATCGGAATCACTCATGATGCCCACGTCGATATTCCGGCGCGAGGTCTCCCCCGTCTCGCTATCGAGCTTGGTCGCCAGCGCCAAAAACTCCTGGGCGCCCAGCGCAAACATCGGCGAGGCCAGCAGCGGCATAAGGCCCTGCGCCGTATCGGCCGGATTGGCGAGCGCGCAAACCAGGGCGCGCACCGTCTGCACCTCGGCTGCTTGAGCAAAGACTGAGCCGCCTGCGATCACGCAGTCGAGCCCCTGGTCGCGGAAGGCCTGGGCGTAGACGTCGGCGTTGGTCATGCGGCCCAGCAGCAGCACCATGCCGCCCTGGGGCTGGCCGGCATCGGCAAGCGCGCGGAACCGCTCCGCGATCGCGCGGGCCTTGGCCTGTGTGCGCTCCTGCGTACTGCCGCCGGCAACAAAGAGGGCCTGGCGACGCGAGGCGTCTGCCACCAGCATGTCCTTGCGGCCGTCGCTCGCCTCAAGATCCAAAAAGCCCTGCATCAGGCCGCCGTTGTCGCCGTCGAAGACGCGTGCCACGTAACGCAGCACCTCGTCATGGCTGCGGAAGTTGCGCACGAGCTTGACGAGCTCGCCGGCGGGGACATCCGGCGTGGCGACCGTCTCGGACGCTGCCGTCGATCCCACCTTGCGCTCCTGGCGGCGGAACACCTCGACCTCGGCGCCGCGGAAGCGATAGATCGACTGCTGTGCATCGCCCACGGTACACAGCGCGCGCTCCCCCGCACCCGTCAGGTAGCGGATTAGATCGACCTGCATCTGGTCGGTATCCTGGAACTCGTCGATCATGACCATCTTAAAGCGGCCCTCGTATGCCGCTCGGATGGCCGGGTAATCGCGCAGGGCCTCGTAGGCCATGCGCAGCAGGTCGTTATTATCGAGGGCGGACTGGCCGGCCTTGAGCGCGCGGTACTCAGCCTCTACAGAGCGGGCCAAGCCCACCAGCGCATCGAGCGCAGGACCACCGCAGGCCAGCACGATATTGATAAACGCATCGGCGGCCTCGGCCTTGAGCAGCTCGACCTGCTCCTTAGGGAATGCCTTGCTCGCGCGCGGCATGGTGCACGACATCATGAGTCGCGCCGCATCGGCCATGGTCTTGCCGCTTGCCTCGAATGCATCGATAGCATCGAGCGCCGTCTGCGCCTTCTCGGTCGCGGCCTTGCTTGCGCCCAGTGCTGCGCGATAGGCATCGGCAAGGGCCGAGGTGTCGGCCCGGCCGCGCGCCACGCGCACGTCGTCCATGCCGCCCGGCAGCTGGCTCGAGAGCTCCAGCAGCTCGCGCACCAGACCCTTGATGGTGGTGCCGGCGCCAAAGGGACCGCCCTCGCCCGCCATGGGATACCAGGCGTAGAGGCTTTTAAGCGAGGCGGCGAGCTCGGGAGCAGCATCGGGTGCCGTCGCGCGGGCCAGCACATGTTCAACAGCCTGGTCCATGAGCTCGTCGGTATCGGTGAGCACCGTGAACTCGGGATCGATGCCCAGCTCCAACGCGTGTGCGCGCAGGATACGCGAGCACATGCCGTGAATGGTCGAGATCCACGCATCGTCGACGGTCAGGGCCTCCTCGTCCATGCCCTCGTCGATGAGCGCGCGGCGCACGCGGTCACGGATCTCGGCCGCGGCATCTTTGGTAAAGGTAATGGCGAGCACCTGGTCCAGGTGCTCAACGAACGGACCGGATTCGGGCGAGAGCGCGTAGACGATGCGGCGCGTGAGGGTAAAGGTCTTGCCCGAACCGGCGCCCGCCGAGACAAACAGCGGACGGTCGAGCGTTTTGACGATCTGCAGCTGTTGCGGCATCAAAGTCGAAAGATCCATGGTCTACACGTCCCTCCTTACAAACGTTCCTTCGTGGTTATACGAGCAGTGGGCATGCGCGGCCTGCGTCGACGCCGGGTCGACAGCAGCGACGTTGCCCGCCTCGAGCTCGCGCAGGCGCTCGGCGATGCCGGCCTCCACGCGATCGAGCAGGGCGTCGAAGTCCATGCTGCCACCCTCGCCGGGGAAACCTTTCTTAAGGCCCGGGATGCGACCGTCGCCGCGCTCTTCCTCGAGCAGCTCGGCGCTCGCGGCGCCTCGCAACGCCGGCTTGCCGCCCTTGGTCGAAAAGTAGAGCGCCGCGCGAGTGTCCAAATCCAGCGCCCGGCGCATGGCCTGTGCATAGATAAGCGTCTGGGTATGGGACGGTAGCCACCGCGGGTCGTCGATGGGCGCCGTGCCCGATTCCTCGTCGCGCGCCGTGGGGTCGGCGAGCTTAAACTCCTCAACGCCCGTGCGATGCTTGTAGTCGATCACCACGGCACGATTCTCGGCGTCCACGTCCACGCGGTCGATGCGCCCGCCAAGCGGCCAACCGGCATACTCGACCTTGAGCTCGTTGAAGGCGAACTCCAGGTAACGCGGGGCAAAGGGGGCAAGCGCCTCGGACTCGTAGGCTAGCACGCCCTCCAGCTGCGGCAAGATCTCGGCCACCTGGCGCTCCTCCACCGCAGAGAGTGGCACCAGTGGGCCCTCCGTGCCTCGCTTGCCGGCGTGCTCGGCCAACGTCTCGTCAAAGACCTCGCGCAGCAGCTCCTGAGCGCGCGGCAGATTCTCGGGCGTCACGCGCTCCATGCCCTCCTGGGGCAGGCGGGCATGCAGGTGCTCCAGCACATCGTGGACAAAGTTACCCTTCTCCATATTTCCAAAGCCCGCATCGATGGACTGGGGCTTCACGCGATACGACACGAACCAGCACAGCGGGCACGTCGAGTACGCCTCAATCTGCGAGGCGGACGTCAGGCGCGGCACGAGCGGCGCGTTCTCGCCCTCGCCATCGCGGCGACGCAGGACCAGATACGGCACAGCCGCCTCACTCAAATGCTGAGGAGCCTCGCATGCGACGCGCTTGCACTCGATGCCCTCGCCGGCCGCTGGATCAAAATCGGCGACGATACCGCCCTCGCCCACGCACGCAACCTTGGCGGCGCCAGCGGCCTCGGCATGTGCCCGCAGCTCGGTCCACACGGCAGCCGGATAGCACTCGCGCGCCTGGCGATCGTGGGTCACGCGGGCGAGCACAACGGGGCCGCGTGCCGCCTGCATCGCGCGGCCAAAGCGCACGCGCAGCAGGGCCGCGGGCTCAAGCGTCACACCGCTGCGCCCCAGCTCGGCCGTCAGCGTGGCCAGCGGGCCCTCCTCGTGCGAAAGCGGGTAACTGTCCAGGTCGGCGTCGGCAAACAGCACGGCATCGTAGCTGGCGGGACGCAGGGCTGCCGCATCGGCAAGCGACGCAAAGCGCACCTGGGCGCGCGGCGCGCGGTCGACCTCGTAGGTCTCGTAATCGTATGCGGTGCTGCGCTTGTCCACCTTGGTACGAACGCCGTCGAGCACGGGCACGGTCGCCGCCTGCGACACGTCGAGCGCGCGGGCGTCGTTCATAAGGATGTCGATGGCATGTCGCAGCAGGGCAGTCTCCGCCTGGCGACGAGCCTGACCGTCAAGGCCTCCAAAGGCGCGATCGGGCAACGCCTCGGCGACGGCGAGCATGGCCTTGAGCGCCGTCACGGGTTTGTCGCGCCACAGCGCTTGGAACACGTCCGAGACCACGCACGGCACGTTCTTAAACCAGTTATCATCACTGGCGGCCTTGCGCGTGCCCCTGACCTGGCCCTGCACGCTCTGCAGCAGGCTTTTGACGGCCGTGGTGGTCTTGCCGCGCGACAGGCGCATGTTCTTGTCGAAGGTGCGCGCGCTGGCGGCATCGGCACCCGAAAGCGGACTGTAAATCCAGTCGGTAAGCTCCGGCGCGGGCCACCACTCGGTCTTGGAGGCGGTGC